>Ga0115560_1003482_pt1 | contig 9785 bp, 8 predicted proteins | sample COGITO_mtgs_1105_5_FD_87278 | JGI IMG/M metagenome (GOLD analysis project Ga0115560, IMG submission 87278) | Pelagic marine microbial communities from North Sea - COGITO_mtgs_110509 | ecosystem: Environmental > Aquatic > Marine > Epipelagic | place: Germany:Helgoland, sampling site Kabeltonne... | reverse complement strand
GACGTGCACTTCGACGACTCCTGGCCCAAGGGCAAGATTCTAATGGAGATTTTCGATCAGAAGGTAGAGGACAAGCTCGATCAGCCAACCTTTATTACCGAATATCCGTGGGAAGTCTCGCCCTTAGCGCGACGCAATGATGACAACCCATTTGTCACCGACCGTTTTGAGTTTTTTGTTGGCGGCCGCGAGTTAGCTAATGGCTTTTCGGAATTGAACGATTCTGAAGACCAAGCTAAACGTTTCATGAAACAAGTCGAAGAGAAAGACGCCGGTGACGACGAGGCGATGCATTTTGATGATGACTATATCACTGCCTTAGAATACGGCCTTGCTCCTACCGCGGGCGAAGGGATTGGAATTGACCGTCTAGTTATGTTATTCGCCGACTGTAATACAATTAAAGACGTGATTTTATTCCCACATATGAAACCGCTTAATCAGGACTAGTTTTGCCAGCGCGTATGGCAGATAAGAAAGCCGAGTAAAGTGCAGCTTTGCTCGGCTTTGTATTTTGGCTAAAAGCATTTCCTGAAAAGAGTCCGCTAAAACGCACCACATGGATAGAGAAGTACCTGCAGCTTCAATCCGCTAACGTAGTCTGTAACCTTATTATTTTATGGTAAACCGTCTCCATGAAGGGAAGCTCTATTGCGGACTGTTTACCTAGATTCAATAAATAGCCTAGAACCGCGTCAATTTCAGTGCGCCGGGGCGTTTGAGGTAGAGTGCGCCGGGGCGTTTGAGGTAGAGTGCGCCGCGGCGTTTGAGGTAAAGTGCGCCTTAAATCACCCGCCCCAACGCTATATAAATCTTGGTGCATCGACGAATAATTATTCGCGGTTTTTTGAATAACGGTATTTATTGCAGTGCCTAAAGCGCCTTGAGAAAGCGGCCCATCTTGTATCGTCCACGCCGGATTTAAAGTTTGCAGATAGAGCTGACAAACTTCGCTTTTCAGACGGTTTAATTCTTCTGAAAATCGCGGCAGTTCGCCATTTTTAACATTGAAAATAGCGCTTAGCGGATTAATAACAGCATTAATCGCCAGCTTTCTCAACAAAGCAACGCGTATATCAGGGTGCCAAACAAGATCAGGATGTGCGTTCAGTTCTATATACTGTTTTCGCTCCATTTCAGCGCTTGCGTCTGCACTTTCAGCACCATTGTTCGCTCGCCAAACGCCAATATCAAGCTGACCAAAAGCCGTTACCTTAAAACTATGTTCAGCGCTGCGATATACGGCATCGGTTGTTGTGCCGACAAGCAGAGGGTTAGCGTCAAACGCTTTGTGCAGACGCTCGGCATTGCCCATACCATTTTGTACCAACACAAGCGTCGTAGTTTGCCTTAGCCATGGCCTGACGCATGCTATAAGTGAATCAATGTGATAACTCTTAAGTGCAATAATGAGATAGTCAAAGTCGGTATTGTGTGGACAGTGAATATCATCAAGTGGGCCTGTGCTTTTAAACAAGGTATCCTTGTTTAAAATTAAATTATTAGATTCTGCAGGGAGCTGTTTTAATAAAATCGTGGGTGAATAGTCACGCCAATAATAAGTAAACAGAGAGGCTATCGCGCCTTGCCCTGCGATAGCAATTTTCACGCGCCGGCACTCCCTGAAGGGCTGCCAAGTATTTTCGGATGCTTATATTTGGGCCATGTTAGTTCATCTGGAGACTTAATCTCCTGCATGTGTATTGCGCTAAAAAATTTGCCATTCTCAGGCAAACAAGTCACAGAATAGTCGCGTGCTTGATAGCTAAATGCAAGCGCATAGCTGTGCAAATACAGCCTGTCAGAGGCGGTGCCTTTATAGCGTTTGTCGCCAATAATAGGACTGCCAAGAGTATTCAAAGCTACACGTAATTGGTGGGTTTTTCCGGTAATAGGCTTCAAATAAAATAAGCGCATGCTATCTAAGACTTCAGATTGTAAAAAGGTGACAGCAGGATTGTGAGCAGACTGCGTTAGCTTGTAGTTGCCTTGCCTGGTTTTTTGCATGTCGCCAACAATTTTACCCTGCTTTTTTTTAGGTTTTTTATCGCTTAGTGCAAAATAGGTTTTGTTTATCAGGCGTTGTGAAAACAATGTCGATAATTCTGCGGCAGCCTTGGCGTGCTTCGCAAGAAGCAAACAGCCACTGGTGTCGGTATCTAAACGATGCACTAAATAAAAGCCTTGGTCCTTAAATTGTCGTTTGAGTTGCTGGCATATACCCAAGTCTGGGTCATGCATCGGGATGCCGACAGGTTTATTGATAACAACAAAGTCGGCATGCTCTAGTACCACACTAATTAGCGGCATCGCTTAGCCTCAAAGTGTATTGATAATCTCAATCGCTTTTTCGTATTGGAGTTCTTCAACTAAGGTAATCAGGGCTTGTTTATTCGCGGTATCTGTACTCAAACTATCCACATACTGGTGCAGCGTGTCGTCATCAATAAATTCACGACGCTTTAATCGTTCTATAAATACTACTTTATGCTTTTCGGTTTTCTCATGGTGACTAAACTCAGCCGGTGCTTTGCTCTCTAAATCTATGGTCTCAATAAAGTCACAGGTCTTCACCATTAGGTCGCTGAAGGCATCTATGGTGTCGTGATTGATTTCGCCTTCTCGCAGTTGCTGGTCAAGTAATTTACTGCAATCAAACAGCGCAATCATGCCCAAATTTCCAGAAAGGCCTTTTGTGGTGTGCACTTTCATTTTTGCGTCTTTAATGTCGCCCGACGCAATCATGGATTTTAGTTCGCCCGGCACTTGCGAGAACTCTGCAGAAAACTTTCTCAACATGCGTTTTAGTAGGTCAACATTGCCGCCCAATTGGCTAGTCGCAAATTTCACATCAACAAGCGGTTTTAATTCAGACACAAATACAAGCTCCTTTGTTTTAAATACCTTATTGTCTTTTGCACGCTAAAGTCTATTGTAAACGTAAATTGAATTTACACACTTATAGTATAGAGAATAAAGATTTAATTAGCCTTTTACAAATCAGTTTTTTTTATCCATCATAGACACGCATTGAATTAAGGAAGTAAAAATACGATTATGAAATTGACAAAAATAGTATCCGTTCTGTTGTTAAGTGGGCTTTTTATCTCAGCTTGCTCCGACGCCCCAAAAACAAATGAAGACCCTCAACTTACCGACCTAAGCTTTGCAGGCGAGGTTATCCAATATCACAAATATGAGTTAGATAATGGACTAACCGTGGTCATCCACCCAGACGATTCGGATCCCTTAGTTAATGTTAACGTAACATATCATGTTGGCTCAGCACGCGAAGACTATGGCCGTTCAGGTTTTGCTCACTTTTTTGAACACATGATGTTTCAAGGCTCAGAAAACGTTGCGGATGAAGAACACTTTAAGATGGTGACCGAGGCTGGTGGCAATCTTAATGGCACTACTAATACAGACCGAACTAATTATTTTCAAACGGTGCCGGCTAATCAATTAGAAAAAATTCTATGGCTTGAAGCTGACCGCATGGGGTTTTTACTGCCAGCAGTGACCCAAGAAAAATTTGAAGTACAGCGCGAAACCGTGAAAAATGAACGCGGTCAGCGCGTTGACAACCAGCCGTATGGCCTGCGCTTTGAGCGTACAGCTGAGGCGCTATATCCCAAAGGCCACCCATATTCATGGTCTACTATTGGTTATGTTGAAGATTTGGACCGAGTCAACCTTGATGATCTGAAAGCGTTTTTTCAGCGCTGGTATGGTCCTAACAACGCGGTGCTAACCATTGGCGGTAATGTAGATATAGCGCAAACAAAAGCGTGGATTGAAAAATATTTTGGTCCTATTCCAAGAGGCCCCGAAGTTCAAGACGCGCCCAAGCAACCAGCCGTTTTAGACGAAACACGCTACATCACATTAGAAGACAAAGTACATTTACCTTTGCTTCAGGTAACGTATCCCACGGTATATATGGATCATCCTGACGAACCGGCTCTAGACGTATTGGCTAGTATTTTAGGCCAAGGTAAGACGTCATTATTATATAAAAATATGGTTAAAAATGGCTTGGCAGTACAAGCAGTTGCCAGCCATCCGTGTAGAGAACTTGCCTGTGAATTTACGCTTATTTCGTTAGTGAATCCTCAAAACGTCGCCGATTTAAAAGAAATGAATACTATTATTCAGGCATCATTGGCTGAATTTGAAACTCGCGGCGTAGAAGATGATGACCTGCAGCGAGTCAAAAGCGGTATTGAAACAAGCAGTGTTTATGGCCTTCAAAGTGTGCAGGGTAAAGTCAATATCATGGCGTCAAGCCAGACCTATAGAGGGGAGCCAGACACCTTTAATTTTGACATAGAACGTTATAACAAGGTCACAAAAGACGATGTTATGCGTGTTTACAACCAGTATATCAAGGGTAAAAGTGCAGTCGTACTGAGTATCGTGCCAAATGGACAAGTGCAATTGGCTGCGGCTGAAAGCAACTTTACTTTAGCCGAACGTGTCATCCCTATAAGCGAAACTGCGCTTATAGCGGCTGAAACACCGGCTATTCAAGATGCGTTTGATCGCAGTATTAAGCCCGGAGCAAAGGCAAACCCAGCGGTAAAAGTCCCGGATTTTTGGGAACACTCTTTTGACAATGGCATTCGCGTGTTAGGCGTCGAATCAAGCGAGACCCCTACGCTATCACTATCGATTAGTCTAGAGGGGGGCGTATTGCTTGACCCGCTCGAAAAACCGGGTTTAGCCTCAATCACTGCACAATTAATGAACGAAAGCACAAAAAACTACAGCACCGAAGAAATGGCTAATCAATTAAGTTTGCTTGGCAGTTCTATTTCAATTAGTGCAAGCGGTCGTTACATCAACGTTTATGCCGATACGCTGAGCAAAAATGCAGAGCAAACCGTCGCTCTATTGAAAGAGAAAATGTTTAATCCTGCGTTTTCACAAGCCGATTTCGATTTGGTCAAGCAGCGCAATCTGCAAAGCATGCAGCAGCAGTTAAAAAACCCTTCGGTATTGATGGGACGCGCAAGAGACCAAATATTATATGGTACTGAAAGCCGTTTAGGTTTGCCAGACAACGGCACCATGGCGAGCATTCAAGCTATCACCTTAGATGATGTTAAAGCTTTCTATGAGAATTACTTTAGGCCTAATCATGCCACGCTAGTTGCCGTTGGTGACATGGACAAACAGGCCACGGTTGAATTAACTCAGTTTTTAGGTACGTGGGAAGGCAAGGCACATGAATTACCAAGCTTTGACGCTTATGCCGATATCGAGCAAGGCAAATTGTTTATTGTGGATAATCCTGGTGGTGTGCAGTCAGTGATTAATATCGTGCGCCATTCGCCTACTTTCGACCCTTACGATGAGTATTTTAAGCTGTCTTTAGCTAACTTTACGCTAGGGGGCATGTTTAATAGCCGAATTAACCTTAATCTGCGTGAAGATAAAGGCTATTCGTACGGCGCGCGCAGTCGCTTTAGTGGCGGTAAAGAAACCGGCACATTTAGAGCGTCGGCAGATGTGACTGCTGAGTTCACTAAAGAGAGCATCGAGGAGTTTTTGTATGAGATAGACACTTATAAAGCTTCTGGTATGACGCAAGAGGAGCTGACATTCTTACAAAGCGCGTATTCACAATCTGATGCTTTGCGCTACGAAACACCGCGCCAAAAAGCGGGCTTTTTAGTGCGCTTATTGTCGCTTGGCTTGGATAAAGACTATACCGCTAAACAACAAGCCATTATTGCCAATATTAAAACGGAAGAATTAAACGCACTGGCATCAAAATGGCTCGACACGAGTAAGATGGACATTATTGTCGTCGGCGATGCGGCAACCTTAACTGAGTCATTGAAGGACTTAGGGCGTGAGATAGAGGTGATTGACGTACCTCGCTAACAATACGCACGATTACTGACTCCTATATGAGTTAACAAAATAGCCCAAACGGCTAAAATTAAGTTAAACTCAAGAAATGCTTGTTGGTCACCATATGGCCTTCAAGCATTTTACATTATGATATGCGACTAACTAGAGAATTAAATTTGGCAAAGAATCAAATGACCTTCGAGAGCAGGCTGGCGGCAATGACCCAGCCGGCTTTTGTATCTGCGCTTCCCAATATTAAACACGGCGTCGAGCGCGAAACGCTCAGAGTTAATGCCGACGGCGGTATGGCGACAACACCTCACCCGCATGCATTGGGCTCAGCCTTAACCAACGAGTGGATTACCACAGACTTTTCTGAATCGCTTTTGGAATTTATCACTCCACCAGAAAACAGCGCTGCAACCAGCATCGCCCAGCTAAGCGATATCCATAAGTTTACTTACGATTCCATTGGTGATGAGCTGCTATGGCCAATGAGCATGCCCTGTTTCATTAATTCAGAAACCAATATTCCGACTGCTAAATATGGCAAGTCAAATATCGCTAAAATGAAAGAGGTGTATCGCGCTGGTTTGCATCACCGCTATGGCAGTATGATGCAGGTTATTTCGGGGGTTCACTTTAATTTTTCTTTGCCTGATGAATTTTGGCAAGCATGGTGCGAGATGCACGGCGAAGAATGGAATAAAACGACTCAATCTGCACATTACTTTGCTTTAATTAGAAATTTTAGGCGCTTAGCTTGGGTTATCCCTTATTTGTTCGGCGCTTCACCGGCTTTGTGTAGTTCGTTTATCGCGCATAAGAAAGTCGCGCATGACTTTAAAAAGATCGGCCGCGGTACCTTATATTTGCCTTATGCGACATCGCTGAGAATGAGTGATTTAGGCTATACAAGCAGCGCGCAGTCGTCTTTAAAAATTTGTTATAACGATTTAAGTACTTACGTCAGCAGCTTGCGCGGTGCGATTGCGCAAAAGGCACCAGAATATGCCAAGTTTACATCCAACGACGAACAAGGCTGGCAACAACTGAACGACAACGTGATTCAAATTGAAAATGAATTATATTCACCGATAAGACCCAAACAGGTCGCGAATTCACTCGAAACGCCTACAAACGCTCTCGAAAGTCGAGGCGTTAGTTATTTGGAGGTACGCTCTCTAGATGTGAATCCTTATTCACCTATTGGCATTGATAGCGAGCAATTTTACTTTTTAGACGTCTTCTTGCTGTATTGCTTGCTTGAGCCTTCAGCAAAATTTGGTGAGGGCTGCTTTCCAATCAGCCAAACCAATATTAATAAGACAGTGACCGCAGGTCGCGATCCGAATCTAAAACTGAATAAAGACGGTCTTATGGTTTCGCTATCAAGTTGGGGAAATAGTCTTTCACAAAAACTACTGAAAGTCGCCGAAACGCTAGATAGCGCTAATCAAGTTTCTCTATATACGGAAGCCGTTAAAGCGCAAGCGAAAAAGTTTAGCGCACCGGAGTCAACGCCGTCTGGTCGATGGCTGAACACCTTGCTCGAAAATGAAATCGACAACAGTATATTGGGGCTTGAGTTAGCAAAGGAATATAAAGCATTGGCCAGAAAGCTCTCTTATCGTGAAATTTCTGAGCAAACATTTACTGAGGAAGCAGAAGTCTCGCATAAAAAGCAAGCTGAGATAGAAGCTGCCGATACAGAAGACTTTTCGGCCTTTGTTAAAGCGTATTTTGCGTCCTGAGGAAGTAAGTAAGCCAATACTAGCGCACACTTTTGACACCAGCGCGAGCGTAGTGAGCGGAATTGGATAAATCAATAGGCCTTAAATAAAAGACAAAAAAAAAGCCTGATGCAATTAGCATCAGGCAATACACACTTAGGGAAACATATTTAACACACAGTAGTATGAGTATAGAGGTTTGAATTAGTTCAATATGTTGCGAAAAAAAATCACATTTCTTTTAATTACCTTGTTCGCGGTACTTTTATTGAGCGCATGCGCTACCACTCAGCCAGTCAGTCGAGAGAATCTTTGTCATATTTTTGAAGAAAAAGACGATTGGTACGATGCGGCAGCCGATATGCGCGAAAAATGGGGTGTGCCCATTCATGTGCCGATGGCAATGATGTATCAAGAGAGTTCGTTTAGGCATAATGCCAAGCCACCGCGGGATTATATTTTGTTTGGCTTAGTACCATGGGGGCGGGTGAGTTCGGCCTATGGTTACGCGCAGGCAAAGACCATGACCTGGGAGGATTATAAACGAGAAACCAACAACAGCTTTGCTGATCGTGATGACTTTGAGGATGCGATTGACTTTATGGGCTGGTTTATTAGCAAGACCCATACAATCAATCGGGTATCAAAGTGGGATGCCAATAAACAATATTTAAATAATCACGAAGGTGGGGGCGGCTACAAGCGCAAGAGCTATCGAAAAAAAGGATGGTTAGTCGACGTCTCAAAAAAAGTCGGTGCGCGCAGCAAACGCTATGCTGCTCAATTGCAAAGCTGTGAGGAAGATTTAAATAAAGGCTGGTTCATGCGCCTGTTTAGTTAGGGCGAGTGTCTGTCATGCCATCCCTGCAGTGAATGCGTGTTCTTTTGATCTAGATTAATAAAAGCATCCGCCAAGCACACAATGACCTCCAAATGTTGATCAAGATCAGCATAATTTCTCAAAAAAAGCCTAAGCTTTGATCATCGGCATTAGAAACAGCAAAAGAATAGTAGTTGCTGTTCTGTTGCCACAAACGATATCTGAAAACTAACGAATCGAGGTGATTATTATGTTGGAACTACTACTAACAGACCCAGTTGCATGGGGCTCAATTTTGGGCATAGGTGTGGTGTGTGCTATTTGTGCTTACTATGTGTATTTGTTTATTCACAACGTAAATGAAGATAATTAACGTTAAGTTCGCTAATAGCCTAGTGTGTGGGGTCTTAGCGAACTATTTTATTGCGTTAAAGTCACGTCCTACCAAAACCAATAATCCAGCTTTACCGCCATAAGCCTTCGGCGCTTGAATAAACCCAGCCACATCGGGGTGCTGCACCAGCCAGTTAGGTATTTTGTGTTTTAGTACGCCATTACCGTGCCCGTGAATAATGTTGATGCAGGGAAAGTGCCGTTTATTCGCCTCAAAGATAACCGATATTATTTCGTCTTTGGCCTGTTTGCCGGTTAAGCCGTGGACATCGAGCTCTATATCGGGTGGAATATTGCCAAGTTGAAGCTGCTTGAGTAAATCTTTACGGATAAAGTGTTCATCACTTTTACTTTGGGTTTTGTCTGCTAGCTTATTAACATGAATGTCTAGAGTAAGGCTTTCTCGTATAAATTTAATGGGTTTGTTTTCAGGCCAGTGCGCTTCAAAGCCATCTGACAAGGCAATGCTGGCGTTTTGTTGCGCTCGCGCATCAGAGAGCCTTTCATGCGTGTTTTCAATTTGGCGAGCGCGTTTCGCTTTTACCTTGTCTGCACGGCTGCGCTCAAACTTATCATGTTTAAGCAGCTTTGCGTCCTTGAATAGTTCAGAAAACGTGGCATCGTCTTGGTTTTTTTTAGTCATTCACTGATATTTAAAAGCATGTTGCGAATATTTTCGATATTATACGCATAAATAACGAAACGACGTAGCCCGCATTTATGTGTATCAAAAAATACGATGTCAAACGGCTAACAAGCGTAACCACACAACTTAATAATTAGAAACCGCAAAATGCCTGAGTCCCTCGTATCACGATTTGACAACATTAAAGACACACAGAAAAGCTTGAGCACCCTCATCGATTATATTCGTTATGCAGTATCCGAATTTAATCAGCACGATGTTTACTTTGGTCATGGTACCCATAATGCTTTTCAAGAAGCGCATGTATTAGTGCTCTCGGCATTGGCTTTTC
>Ga0115560_1003476_pt1 | contig 9796 bp, 8 predicted proteins | sample COGITO_mtgs_1105_5_FD_87278 | JGI IMG/M metagenome (GOLD analysis project Ga0115560, IMG submission 87278) | Pelagic marine microbial communities from North Sea - COGITO_mtgs_110509 | ecosystem: Environmental > Aquatic > Marine > Epipelagic | place: Germany:Helgoland, sampling site Kabeltonne... | reverse complement strand
CGTCCTACGATGTGCATCAAATGATCGTCTGTGGTCTCTTGGGCATCAAAAGCAGCTTGACGCATCCCTTGATCCACCGCGGGCTCCATGGGCATGGCGCCCAAGGTCTTCCATTCATCTTTGCGCTCCGCTGCAGCCGGCATGATGGCCCAGCCATCCAAAAACGAAAAGCCTTCGTTGCTCACATCCGCATCCCACGCTACCGTATATCCGTTGTCCAAAGCATGGTGCACTGTGGCCTCAAGATCGTCGAGCGGCACGTTCCAAAAAGCACCTTCCGCGTGGTTGTCGGGCACCTCCAAAATGAAGGGCGCCCCAAAAGGGTGGTGCGTAAATGAAGACATCGTGACGTAAGCATCGGGGTCAATGCCCATGGCGTCTCTAAACGAAGCAGGGGTGTATGAAACGCCCTGGTAGTTGAACGATGTGGGCAGCGCCCCGAGCTCCTCATTGAGCAAGGCTTCCACCTCATCAAGACTCCCTGGCCTCACCCCTTCTGAAGCCTTGACCAACTTTTTGGCCATCGACGTGAGCTTTCGGTCCAGTGCTCCGTGATCATGTCCATTGGCCCCTTCCCCCCCGTTGTAAACGGACTGTGGAACCACACCAAAAACCGCGGCAGCATGGGTCACATCATGGGACAACCCTCCAGGGCCAAACTGGTGGTGGCCCTGATAACGCACATAACGCGCCACTTTTTCCGGGTAGATCACCCGCACACTCGCCATCTCACTGAAGTCATGCAGTTCACCCGTGATCCGGTGGGCTTCAGACTCCAAAAAACTCGTGGTGCAAAAGCTCCAACATGTTCCTGTATTGCCTTGACTGATGACTGCCGTAGCCGCCAGGTCAACCTCAATGACAGGCGCCTGTGCCGAAGCCAACGCGCCGAAAAAATACACCGCACCCAAGGTGCTGGCCCTGGAACATTGCTGCAGGAGAATCGCCTTAAAATCCATCCCCACAAGATACACGGCGCTCGGGCTGCAACATGTGCAAGGCATGAAAACCTCCGCCTAGGGCCGGTCAAAAATCGAGGGCAAGTTCACCCGCACCATCGTCAGGGCTGAGCCACTGGCCGGTCCACCATCCGGTGGGATTTACAGGCCTTCGCGCAGGGGCTCGATCTCGTCGAGGTTCCGCTCAACGTCGACACGCAAGACATTATTGGCCAGACTAAACAAGACATATTGAGACACCAACGATATCAAGTCGATGACCTCCGAATCGCTCAACTCCCCCCTGTACCGCGACCATGATGCGTCACTGACATTGCGGTGCAACACCATCTCATCGGTCAAGGCGAGCAAAGCCGTTTCTCGGCTGCCAAAGCCCTTGCCAAGGGGAATTTCGCGCACAGCGTCAAGCTCGGACTGAGAAACCCCAAACTCCTGCGCAACAGGAACATGGTGCTTCCAAACATAGTTGCAGTCGTAATGAAGCGCCATCCGCAGGATCACGAGCTCTTGCTCGCGAACGGTAAAACCCATATCCAACTTTGAAGAGACCCAATGCTCCAAGAAGGCACCGAGTGTATCCGGGTTGTGCATCAACATACCCAAAACATGGCGGGGCGCATAGCGGCCTTTCAGCCCATCACCGGGAATGCGCTGCAAGGTATCGAGCCACTCTTGGCGCATGTCATCGACATTCTGAGGATCTATTCTCATGGCATTGATTTGAATGGGGCATCCTCCATTGAAGCGCCTTTGTCGCAGACGGCCCACGCCGCCCAAAGCACCTCCAATGACACCAACCCTCTTCTGACCGAAGTCAAGCAGACTTGAGCCTGTCCTTGCGGGCAAAAGCCACCACGGCCCCCATCAGGAACAGCACGATGTTGGGCGTGAATGGTTCACCTCGGCCAATGTGGGTATACGCTGCGCCCATCATGACACAAGCCAGCCCCACAGCAAAAACGGACGTCCACTTTTGAAGGCTTCCAACAAAGAAAGAAAGGCCCAACCCCAGAGCGAAGATGAATTCTGTGGCCCCGATAGCCATGATGGCCCCTTCGGAAAAATCCAAGGCCCACCCCATGCTGGGGTCTTGGGTCAACTCAGCATAAGGTGTGATCACCTTCATCGTTCCTGCTCCCATGAAAGCCAGGGAGAGCACGCCTTGAAGCCCCATAATGGCGGCGTTTGAAATTTTTGAATTCATACAATCAATTTGGGTCAATCTAAGCCGAACAGCCAGCCTTTGGATTCATCTACATGAAGAAAGCTCCGTGATGCACTTGAGGCCCCTCCTCTACATCCAGACTTTAGCCGGCTTACTTTCGCGACATGTTGACACCTCTTCGCTCCTCGCTCTGCGTCCTTTCCATCTTGACTTGCTCTACTCTCATGGGGCAAACGCCCTGTGTCAATGGCATGGCCGGTGGTTTCCCTTGCGAAAACGTCGACCTCTTATCTGTGATGGACATGAGCGAAGCCGGAGGTGGCAGCAACATGAATGACATCTGGGGGTGGACAGACCCCACCGACAGCACGGAATATGTCTTGCTGGGGAGGTCCAACGGAACGTCTTTTATAGACATCTCCGACCCGATCAACCCTGTACTGATTGCCGACTTGCCCACACAAACCACAAGCTCACTTTGGCGAGACATTAAGGTCCACGACAACCATGCCTTCATTGTCGCAGAAGCTGGTGGGCATGGCATGCAAGTGGTCGACCTCAGCCAACTGGCGGGCATTGAGAATCCACCGGTTACGATTCAGGCCGATACCGTCTACACAGGTTTTGGCAATGCTCACAACATTGTGGTGAACGAGAGCACAGGGCGCGCATACGGTGTGGGCACCAGCACCTTCGATGGCGGACTCCACATTGTGGACATCAACGACCCTTTGAACCCGACGCTCATTGGGGAGTTTTCCGGTGATGGCTATACCCATGACGCCCAAGTGGTGTCCTACGTTGGCCCAGACGTCAATTTCGAGGGCAAAGAGATCGCCTTTTGCTGCAATGAAAACACCGTCACGATTGTAGATGTGACCAACCCACAGGATGCCACGCTGATCAGCGCCACTGGATACGCCAACTCCAACTACACCCACCAAGGCTGGCTGACAGAAGACCACCAGTATTTCATCAGCAACGATGAACTCGACGAACAAAACCTAGGGGTCAATACCACGTCCTTTATCTGGGACGTGTCAGACCTGAGCGCCCCCATTCTCGTGGGCACCTTCGTGTCGACCTCCACCGCCATTGACCACAACATGTACGTTCGCGACACGCTGGTCTACCAATCGAACTACCGCGCAGGTTTGCGCATCCTGAGCACCGCAGCAATTGACAACGGCGCCTTGGAAGAGGTCGCCTTCTTTGACCTTTTTCCCAACAACGACGCACCACAGTTCAGCGGAACCTGGTCGAACTACCCCTACTTCCCTTCTGGAGTCATCGCCGTATCCCATATGGGTGAAGGCCTGTTCCTGTTGCAACTCTCTGGCGCCATGAGCGATGCCGGCTGTACAGACCCCACCGCCTGCAATTTTGACCCCACTGCATTGGAAGACAACGGCACCTGCCTGGGCTTCAATGAATGCGGAGACTGTGAAGGCAGCCCATTGTACTGCGTGGGCTGCACCGATGAGGCTTCGTGCAATTATTCAGTCGTGGCGACCATTGACGATGGCTCTTGCTTTGAACTGGATGCGCCGGAGGCACAATCCGCTGTGCAGACCACTGAACCTATTGCATTCTCAGTGTCCACCAATGCGCATTGGTTCGACAGCGAAACGGCCCCAGACCCTGTGTTTATTGGCGCGACCTACACCATGCCCTTCGAAGCCTTTGACCAAACCATCTGGGTCGCCAACTCCAACGGGGAATACGACGCCATGGGTGGAAAAGCAGCCCCTGACTTCAACAATGGGCAGTACCACACAAACAACGCCAACTGGCTGCTCTTCGACGTGTACGAAGAGGTGCTCTTCGAGTCCGTTGAGGTGTATTCAGAGGGCGGTGGCTCTCAGACCATCGACATCATCAATTCAAGCGGAGAGCTGGCGTTTAGCGCTGTTCAAGAGCTGACTTCCGGTCTCAATGTCTTTGTGCTCAATGCTGAGCTCCCAGCCGGCGAAGGCTACGAAATACGTTCAGGCAACGCAGAGCCCTTGTTGTGGCGCGATGACAATGGTGCCGACGTCAACTACCCCTACGATATTGGAGGGCTAGCCAGCATCACCAGCACGACCATAGAAGGTGACAATCAGTACACGTATTACTACTTCTACTACAACTGGAAGATGTCTTCGCTCAACCCCTGCCTCTCTGAGCGGGTTGAGTTCTCCGTCACGACAGAAGAGGTTTCTGGAATGGGCGAATTGTTGCCCCAAAATGACCGGAAACTTCTGAAGATCATTGACGTTACGGGCCGGGAAATCAAGGAGGCCAGCAACCAATTGCACTTCATGATTTTCTCCGACGGATCGGTACAAAAGCGGTTGCTGATCGACCGTCAATAATCCAACAAAGCCAAGCGGTCTGAAAAGCCCCATGCACGGCAACGTGTTCGCCCCCCATGTTCTATGCGCTAGAGCTGCCGCAGGGAACACGCCATCTAGAATTCTAATACTGAGGCCAACTAAAGCACAAAAAAGGTGGTTGAAAAGACTACTTTTGCGCGACTTTTTTCAAACTCAGAGACATGAACGTCGTAGGTAGCGTCGAATGGTGCCGGTTCCAAAAATTGGGGGTGCCCGCGGTCAAGGCAAGGGTAGATTCTGGTGCAAAGACTTCCACCATCCAAGCCAACCGAATCAAGACCTTCATCAAGGACGGTCAGGAATGGGTCAAATTTGAAATCAACCCCATCCAAGACAATCGAAGCATCGTCATCAGCTGCGAAGAGCGGGTGACCGGACGGAAGCTGATCAAAAACACATCGGGCATTTCCGAAGAGCGCCTCGTCTTCCAGACCTCCATGAAGCTGGGCGAGCAGATCTTCAACGTGGACCTCACCCTCGCGAACCGCGACTCCATGGAATTCCGCATGCTCCTTGGACGGGATGCCTTCAAGGACAAATTCCTGGTAGACGTATCGCGCGAATTTGCCCAAGGTGAAATCTCAGACGAGGAACTGACCCGTCTCTATCGCTCTTTCGCCGAAGAGAAAAACGGGCTCCGCATAGGCCTGCTCGCCTCCAACCCCAAGCTTTACAGCAACAAGCGGATCATGGAAGCCGGTGAAGCCCGCGGACATGAGATGGTGTTCCTGAACGTGGAACATTCCTATATGAAGTTGGACGTTCATTCGCCCGAAATCAGATACCGCGGAGGCAACATCCTCAACCAATTTGACGCCATCATTCCGCGGATCAAGCCCGCCGTCACCTTTTACGGATGTGCCCTTCTCCGGCAATTCAAGCATTTGGGCGTGTACTGCCTGAATTCTGCAGATGCCATCACCCAATCGCGGGACAAACTCTTCGCCTCCCTTCTGTTTTCAGAGAACGACATCAACATTCCCATCACGGGTTTCGCTAAGTCGCCCATGGACACCAAGGACCTCATCCGCATGGTCAATGGGGCCCCCTTGATCATCAAACTCCTGGAATCCACCCAGGGGCGCGGCGTGGTCCTGGCAGAAACCAACAAAGCAGCGGAAAGCGTCATCAACGCCTTCAAGTCGGTGAAGACCAACATCCTCGTTCAGGAGTTCATCAAAGAAGCCAACGGGCAAGACATCCGCTGCTTCGTGGTAAATGGCAGGGTCGTCGCGGCCATGCAGCGCCAAGCCGAGAAGGGAGAATTCCGGGCGAACATTCACCAAGGTGGTCAAGCCTCCCTCATCAAGATTACTGCCGAAGAAAGGAAACTGGCACTCAAGGCGACCAAGGTGCTCAATCTCGCGGTGGCCGGCGTGGACATCATCCGTTCCAACAAGGGGCCACTCCTGCTCGAAGTGAATTCTTCACCCGGGTTGGAAGGCATAGAAAAAGCCACGGGCACAGACATCGCCAATACGATGATTCAGGCCATCGAACGCAAGCTCAAATTCACAGTCTGACAACCGCTGAACCTGGAATCAGGGTGCATCTTGCAGGCAGCGGACGGAGTAGCCGTTGCCGCGGTCCGAGTAAGAGGAATGGAGGCTGTTGCTGTTGAACTTCAGCTCCCGGTATCGGGCCAGGCTGGCGTAAGGCGTGGAAGTCCAGAAGAATGCATTCTCCCCGGCTAGGCTGAAGTAGCCGCTGCTCTCGCTGCGTTTGCCGCCCGGAGGGCCCGAGAATCCACTGGTATTGGTGCCCTGTCCGTTGTAGTTCCACCCTGAGGTGGTCTTCATCTTCTCTCCCGCGACGGGATACCCGCCCAAGGCAGAGCCCAGGGCGTAGAACTCGCTATCGGTGGGCACATGCCAGCCCTCGGGGCAGAGGGATCTGCTGTCGTTGACGGCGTACCAATTGTAGAGGCGGCCGTATTCTGCCAGGGCAACCACAGGGTCACAGGCGTCGATGTCGGGCGCATCCTCGGAACATCCGTCCTCCTGGCCGAAGATGATGGTCGCGCCGGTCGAGGTCGACCCCCATTGGTTGTCGCTGAGGTTGGCGGGGATGGGGTCGCCGTTGGCGTATTCCAAGCTCTGCACATTCTCTGCGAACCAGCATTGATCGCCGATTTCCACAGTCGCATAATCATACCCGCCGAAGGCCACCGGATCGCCACACGGAGGGGGTGGCGGCGGACAGGTGAATTCAAAGGTCGTATCGGCTCCCACCTCGAACACATACCAGGTGTCAATGGCTTCGGCGTAGACGCTATCATACTGGATGGTGATGTCCACGATGATCACTTCCGTAGGACCTGGGCCATTGCACACACCGCACGCATCCAACGCCCCCTCGCAGGTGTCCTGGTCATCACAGATGCCATCGTCGTCGCTGTCTCCCGTGCAGCCACCGGCACAAACACCGAGCGCATCGAGGTAGGAACAGGTCTCGGTAGGGTTCGCCATGAAATTGCATGCCGTGGAGTCCGTGCACAAATCCAGGCTGTCCCATGTCCCGTCATCGTCCCCGTCGCTGTCACCAAAAAGTCCAAGCAAATCCAGCAAATCACCAATGGCCACCACACCATCGCCATTGCCATCGTAAGGATTGGGACACGCAGTCTGAGCCTGGAGCACGCCGACAGACATCAAGGCAAAACCAAATAGAACCCTCCTAACAGTCAAACGGAACATCTATTTAAGATACGCCGCCCACGAAAAAGAGTCAAGCCCCTTCTCCTACCTAGAAATCAATCCCAAGGTCTCACTGGGCTTTGCCGATACCGAGTCGAAGGCCTCCTGAGAAACGCAGACCATTTGGCGGCGGAAACAATGCGGTAGATTCCCAATAAGGCAGCGGGTATTCATCGTCGGCCCATGTGCAACCGGCATAACCGTCCAACACCAAACGGCCCAGACGCAATTGGTGTCCGATGTGGCACGTTACTCCCACAGAGGACCAGTCCGAATTATCAATCCAACCCGTTTCCGTGGTGTACTCGGCCAAACCAAAGAAACCGCCAAGAGAAATATAGGTCCCACTCAAAACCTCGCCACGATACAACCGCACTTGGGGCTCACAAACAAACCCTTTCTTCCTCGCAGTCAAGGGCATATACCAAGGGTGTTCAGATTCCAAGAACACCTCTTTATTGAGATAATCCCACTCCACAGCCACACTCAGCCCTTTCGCGATGGGCTTCTCCAGACCCATTGAGTAACGACCTGCAAGGGGGTCGGACACGCTGACTTTGAGAATGGCCGCCTGCTGCGCCAACACATTTGAACCCAAAAAACAGAAGAAAACCCCACAGAAGAGCTTTTTGACACATCTCGTCGCACACCAAACATCGCTCAGAATGAAAATGGATTTCATGGGGGGGTATTTGCTAAAGTGGGGTGCAGCCCCCTCTTTTTCCGAAATGGGTGGATTCAATCCAAATACAATTTCGCACATAAAAATGTGACCGGGCCCGACAGGTTCAGTCTGCCTCTTCTTTTAATGTGTCGAGGAAGTGCTCGCCGGGTTTGACGGCGTATCCTCCTTCAAATGCCATGCGAACAAGGCATGTCAATGCCTGTGCCGCACTCTATTCTTCTGAATTCCGGAGGCACCGGACGGAAAATCCATTAAAGGGAACACTGTTTGACCTCCAGATGCCCGATTCAGTGTCTTTCAGCCGTCTATACCACGCAAACTGAAAACTGCCATTGGTACTCCACCACCATCCACTCGCTCCGGCTGTGCTGTAGGAGCCATTGCTGTATCGAACCCCTCCAGGAGAAGCGGCAAAACCAACGGAGTCGGTGCCATTGCCATCCCACCATTGGTTCAAGTACCATCCCTCAGTTGACTTTAACTGATCCCCTTGATCAGTGCCCCTCCAACCTTCGATATTGGCTTCCTCTTGGGTCATTCCCATGGCCATTTCCAACGCCATCCAGTCCTCATCGCTCGGAACGTGCCAGCCTATCGGGCAGAGGTTGCGGGCATCAGTGGCAGCATACCAATTGTACAGTCTGCCGTATTCTACCAAAGACTGCACGGTATCACACGCATCGAGATCCAAGGCATATCCCACACAATCATCTCCATCTCCATACACCGCCATGCGGCCAGTAGCGGGATAGTCCTGCCACGCACTGTCACTGATATTGGTCAGGATAGCATCACCATTGGCATAATGTGAACTGCGCAAATTCTCGGCAAACCAACACTGCTCTCCCACCGCGGTGGTCGCATACTGGTGCCCATCAAAAGTCAAGGCCTCTCCACACATCCACACATCTGCCGTGTCTGTGCATCCTCCGAATACTTGCAAAAAAGGAATCAGGTCCGCAATCGTGTGACATCCGTCCCCATTGTAATCGGGGTCATAGTTGGGATTGACCTGCGCCATGACCGCAACAGGAACAAGCGCCAAGACAAGGGTAAATCTGTACATAACTCAATATCAGTCATTTCTAGTTCCAAACCAAACTTGAGAGGCGCTTGAGAAATTCGGAAGGAATCCAATTCCAAATCACGCTTTACATTGCCTCGGACCTTGCCAACCCCGCCACCATGAAGAACCGACTATGCAGCATGCTCTCCACCATTGTCGTGAGCATCACCCCCATTCTTGCTCAATCCGAATGCGACGGGGAGCGCTATCGCTTCACCTCGACCTACGAGAATGTCTCGGTATCAGAGGGACACGTGTACGGCCAGAACATCGATGCCTTGGGACTCGACACGGAACTCGACTTCGACTTCTATGAGGCGGTGGACAATGGTGAGGCGAACCGCCCATTGATCATCATCGCCCACGGTGGCTTTTTCCTCGCCGGCGCTAACAATGGCATGGACGTGGTCCCCTTGTGCGAAGACTTCGCCAAGATGGGCTACGCGGTGGCCAGCATCTCCTACCGCTTGGGCATCGCCAACCTGCTGGACCTCGAAAACGAACTTATCCGCGCCGTTTGGCGGGGCGTTCATGACGGACGGGCCGCCGTCCGGCACTTCCGCAAGTCTGTGGAAGAAGACGGCAATCCCTGGGGCATCGATCCGGAACGCATTTACATGGGCGGCGTATCCGCCGGCGGATTCCTGGCTCTGCACCACGCCTACGTCGACAACGAATCCGAAATTCCCTCCGTTATCGATCAGTCCCAGCCCGGTATGGGCGGCGGCCTTGAAGGCGCGTCCGGCAACCCCGGCTACAGCTCGGACGTAGCGGGCATCTTCAACGTCTCTGGCGCCCTCAAGGATGCCGATTGGATGCAGGCCGGCGATGCCCCGCTCGTCTCTGT
>Ga0115560_1003467_pt1 | contig 9813 bp, 9 predicted proteins | sample COGITO_mtgs_1105_5_FD_87278 | JGI IMG/M metagenome (GOLD analysis project Ga0115560, IMG submission 87278) | Pelagic marine microbial communities from North Sea - COGITO_mtgs_110509 | ecosystem: Environmental > Aquatic > Marine > Epipelagic | place: Germany:Helgoland, sampling site Kabeltonne... | reverse complement strand
TTACGCATCATGATAGTTTTTTCCATGCGCATTTTATCTCCGACGATCGTCAAGTATTAGGACATATCGATGAACTTAACTTTAATTCTTCTAAAGTAACCCTGAAAGTTTCAAAGTAATTTTCTATCCTCTTTTGTTGTTATTAATTCCATTAATTGGAATGGCTTTCACTGATGAAATTAACTGGAGTCTATTTGATTTCATTATTATGGGTTCTCTACTAATTCTCCTTAGTATTGGAATTAATTTTGCGAGTAATCGTGCAAAGAATTTAAAAAATCGAGTCCTATACATTGGAATATTGCTTATAATATTTATGTTAATTTGGGCAGAGTTGGCAGTAGGTGTTTTTGGAACTTCCTTTGCAGGGAGTTAAGTAAAAAATCGCACCGGTTGTTCTGCACCTTTGAATAATATGGAAAGTGGAAAATAATTTTTTTTATTCTATGATTAAAACAAATTAAAATTATTCATATACTCCTTGATATATTTTTTACTCATTTTATATTTTGTTCTTTTCTTTTTAATCTATTTACCCTTTTTTAACAAGGCTAAGATGATTTAAAGCATTTCAAGGAAACTTTAGTTACCTTTGCCTCGATGAGTGTATTCGTACAAATTACCATAAAACCAGCGCAATTAAAGGACACCGATTTTATATTAAAATCGAGCCTATTTAAGGCCAAACTTCGTGCTGCAGATATTTTCGATTGGCGCATCCGAAAACGCTCTATCGATGCCAGAAAGGCATCCATTAAACTCAATTTACAAATTGAATTTTGGCTGCTTGGCGAAACACGATCACAGCCACAGTCTTTTGTGTCGCAAGAGGTCTCTTCTAAACCTCAAATTGCCATTATAGGTGCAGGTCCTGCTGGACTTTATGCCGCGCTACGCGCCATTGAAGCAGGTTTGAAACCCATTGTGTTTGAACGCGGAAAAGATGTGCGGTCGCGTCGTCGCGATTTAGCGGCTATTAATAAAAAACAGATTGTCAATCCAGAATCAAACTATTGTTTTGGTGAAGGAGGCGCAGGAACTTACTCCGACGGAAAATTATATACACGCTCCAAAAAACGCGGTAATATCCTCAAAGCCCTCGAATGGTTTGTCCATTTTGGAGCATCCGAAGACATTCTGGTCGAAGCCCATCCTCATATAGGAACCAATAAATTACCAGCCATTATAACGGCCATGAGGGAAGCGATTATCGCAGCTGGTGGGGAGGTGCATTTTAACGCCAAACTGACCGATATTCAAATTGAATACAACACCATAAAAGCCCTAAAAATTAACGATGAACCATGGACGCTTTTTGAAAACGTCGTCTTAGCAACAGGACATTCAGCCAGAGATATCTTTTATTTACTTCATAAAAAAGGGGTTCACTTAGAGGCCAAAGCATTTGCGTTGGGCGTTCGAGTAGAGCACCCACAACATTTAATCGATAAAATTCAATACCACGGCGATGTCGAAAACCCATATTTACCACCAGCATCTTACAGTTTAGTAGATCAAATTGACGGGAAGGGCGTCTATTCGTTTTGTATGTGCCCCGGCGGAATTATTGCCCCTTGCGCCACGGCTCAAGAAGAAGTGGTGACCAATGGTTGGAGTCCGAGCAAACGAAACAACCCCTATGCAAATTCGGGAATTGTAGTGAGTGTAGAACCTAAAGATTTACCAAACTACTCAGAAAATGATCCTTTTGTCTGTCTTGATTTTCAGAAAAAAGTGGAACGCGATTGTTGGGAAGTGGCTGGCAAAACACAGCAAGTACCCGCGCAACGAATGATCGATTTTGTAGAAGGAAAAATCTCCAAAGATTTCCCAAAAACGTCGTATCAACCGGGCATCGTTTCCGTAGACCTCAATACGGTTTTACCCCCAATGATTTCTAAACGCTTGCAAAAAGCATTTTCTGCATATGGAAAAAAAATGAAGGGCTACTTTACCAATGAAGCGGTTTTGCATGCGCCAGAAAGTCGGACCTCCTCACCCATATCCATTCCGAGAAACTCTGAAACTTTAGAGCATGTCAACATCAAAGGCTTATATCCCTGTGGTGAAGGAGCAGGATATGCTGGCGGTATCATTTCGGCTGCCATTGATGGGATTAATTGTGTGGATGCTATTTATCTAAAACTCACCAAACTCTAATCTTTTCAATTCAAATAAAAAAAAACGAACGTCATTAAGTTGTTGATTTTAACTTATAAATACGCATGTTAGTTTTTTTTTCGTAAATTTAGAATTCCTTTCTCCGCTTAACCAATTTTAAATCAAGCAGTAATGATTACAAAATTAAATGCGTTTTTTTATAATTCAGTCTTGTCTGTTACTATAAAAAATAATGTAGAACGGTTCATTCTGATTGTTGCTATTATTAGTTTCTTAGCACACCTAATCACCATCTTCTTGGTCAAAAGTCATCTCATTGTGATTCCAGAAGGACTCAATTTTTTCGACTCTCCTATTGCAGCGATTTACACGCCCTTTTCATTTATTTTGATTTATGAGGTGTATTTGTTGATTTTTTATTTACCGCGATCCATCACCACATATATTGGAAAACAGTATGAAATTATTACATTGATCGTCATCCGTCGAATTTTTAAAGATTTAGCCAACTTAGAACTCAATTCCGATTGGTTTGATATCAAAAATGATCTTAATTTTACCTACGATATTATTACCGCACTCTTGCTGTTTTTTATGATCTATTTGTTTTCTTTAGAACGCCAAAAACTTCATACTTCAAATAACTCAAATACTCTTGCGGCTACTCAAATTGAACAATTTATAGCCATTAAAAAATTTATGGCCACTATTTTGGTTCCTATTTTTGTGGGAATTGGGCTGCTCACTTTTGGAGGTTGGGTTTTTCAAAATACGCCCGAAAATTTATCCCTCGCTTTAAAAGATGTGAATAGTATTTTCTTTGATGATTTTTTTGCAATTTTAATTATTGTCGACGTATTCCTATTGCTTTTTTCATTTTTCTATACCGATCAATTTCATAAAGTCATAAGGAACTCTGGGTTTATCATCTCAACGATTCTAATTCGCTTGTCATTTTCTGTGGATGGCTTATTGAATAATTGCCTCATCATTAGTTCAATCGCTTTTGGTCTTTTGATTTTATGGATTCACAACCGATTTGAAAAAAACATCCACACGGTCTAAATAAAAAGCCCAAACGTGGTCGTTTGAGCTTTTGAGTTTACATCCGTTGTTTTTTCCGTTTATGAGGCTTTCTTTTTCTTGCACTCATTTTACTCCAGCGTGCATATTGTTCTTTTGTCAAGATTGATTTCATTTCAGCTTTAAGGGCAATTTGTTGATCCAACCGTTTGTTTAGTGTTTCAAAACGCATTTCTTTAGTCAATTTTGTTTCTTGTTTGTGGGGCTTAAAGTCTTTTCTCTTTTGAGATTTTTCTAAAAACAATTGGTATACTTTAGCTTGTTGTTCTTTAGATAGATCGAGTTTCAAAGTCATTTTTTTTGACAATAGTGTTGCCCTATTTTCGGCAGATAGTTCGGCCATTTTATTCATTTTTGGGCGCATTCCATCGTCTCTTTGTGGCGGTTGAGCAAAGCTTAGAGTACTCATAATAATAGCGCTGATAAAAAAAAACTGTTTCATTGTGAATAGATTTAATGTTATATCAATAGGACTTTTGAAACAAGAGATGGTTTAATTTTTAGGTTTGGCGCCAAAAAAAGGCTTCGATTGAAGCCCCTTTAAATAAGTCAAAAAATAAATTTTACAATTAGTCAAATAAGTCAACCATTAAAAGGTCGTTAGTTTTATGAACTTTCGCAAGATCTTTAGAAGTCAATCCCTTAATTCCTTTATCCCAGGCTTTGTTACTCAGTCCGGATTGTGTTTTTAATTCCGACAATAGTATGCCAGAGTTTGATTTTAAAATCTCAAAAATAGTTTTTTCATTATCACTTAAAACAACGGCATTTTTTTCGGGTTTCATTTGAGGAAAAAACAACACTTCTTGAATCGAGGCGTTGTTGGTTAAAAACATAATTAAACGGTCCATTCCGATGCCCATTCCAGAAGTAGGAGGCATGCCATATTCCAATGCTCTTAGGAAATCTTCGTCAATAAATTCAGTTGCTTCGTCATCTCCTTTTTGGGCCAATTTTAATTGGTGTTCAAAACGTTCGCGTTGATCTATTGGATCATTTAATTCCGAATAAGCATTCGCAATTTCTTTCCCACAAACCATTAATTCAAAACGTTCGGTGAGTTCTGGATTTTCTCTATGTTCTTTACATAACGGACTCATCTCTTTAGGGTAGTCAGTGATGTAGGTAGGTTGTATGTAGTTTCCTTCACATTTTTCTCCAAAAATCTCATCAATCAGTTTCCCTTTGCCCATGGTGTCATCGACTTCAACGCCAAGGTTTTTGGCGCCAGCACGAATCTCGTCTTCCGTTTTTCCTATAATATCAAAGCCCGTAAATTCTTTAATAGAATCGGCCATCGTTACACGAGCATAGGGGGCTTTGAAATCAATTTCATGGTCTCCAAAAGTTGCTTTTGTAGTGCCATTTACGGCAAGCGCACAGTGCTCTAATAAACGCTCACAAAATTCCATCATCCAGTTGTAATCTTTATAAGCGACGTAAATTTCCATTGCAGTAAACTCTGGATTGTGAGTACGGTCCATGCCTTCATTTCTAAAGTTTTTAGAAAATTCATAGACGCCATCAAATCCACCAACAATCAATCGTTTTAAATACAATTCATTCGCAATTCGCATGTACAATGGAATATCTAAACTGTTGTGGTGTGTCATAAACGGACGTGCTGCAGCGCCCCCGGCGATTGGTTGTAAAATGGGTGTTTCTACCTCAAAATACCCGGATTCATTAAAGAAACTACGCATCGCATTGAATAGTTTTGTACGCTTTACAAAAACGTCTTTAACGTGGGGGTTGACCACCAAATCTGCATACCGCTGTCGGTAGCGCATTTCGGGATCATTAAACTCATCGTATGTATTTCCTTCTGCATCCGTTTTTGGGAGGGGTAAGGGTTTTAAGGCTTTACTTAATAGTTTAAAGTGTTTTACTAAAACAGTTTTTTCGCCGACTTGGGTTGTAAAAAGTTCGCCTTCAATCCCTATAAAATCACCTAAATCCAGCAATTTTTTAAAGACATCGTTGTACATGCTTTTATCATCCCCTGGACACACTTCATCTCTGTTGATGTAAATCTGGATGCGTCCTTCACTATCTTGAAGTTCCGCAAATGCAGCTTTGCCTTGTATCTTTTTACGCATCAATCGTCCGGCCATTACGACCTTGTCACCTTCTTTAAATTCGGATTTTACCTTAGCACTGCTATGGGTGACGGGGAATAAGTCTGCGGGATAAGGATTGATTCCTAATTCGCGTAATTTTGAAAGTTTTTCTCGACGGACAATTTCTTGTTCTGAAAGCTGCGACATAATACTTGGATAAATTTTAAACACAAAGATACAGACTATTGCTTAGGATTTCAATTAATGGTGCATAAATCCTCCATTGCTTTTGTAACGTTTGTTGTGTATTTTTGTCTAACAAGTATAACTTAAATTAACCATTGTTTTCTATGAGTATTTGGCGTGTAATAGTATCGATTTTATTTCCTCCCTTAGCGGTGTTTGACAAAGGCTGTGGCTCCATTGTCATTGTGTTTTTGTTGACCCTTTGCGGTTGGGTTCCTGGCGTGATTGCGGCCCTCGTTATTTTGAACAATCCTAAGTCATAATCCTTTATATTTGCGGTCTATGAATAAAACGGTGAACATCCAGGACCTTGGACTCAAAGATTACAAAGATGCTTGGGATTATCAGGAAGAATTATTTAAATCAACTATTGATATCAAGATCAAAAACCGTCGGGAATCTGCAGGATTAAGCACGCCAAACTATTTGTTGTTCGTGTCGCATCCACATGTGTATACCTTGGGTAAAAGTGGCGACATTTCTAACCTTTTATTGTCTGAGGCACAATTAGAATCTAAGGGCGCTACCTTTTATAAAATCAATCGTGGTGGTGACATTACGTATCATGGACCGGGTCAAGTAGTCGGCTATCCAATTTTAGATTTAGAAAACTTTTTTACAGATATTCATAAGTTTCTTCGTTTGCTAGAAGATACCATCATTTTGACTTTAGAAGAATACGGACTTAAAGCGGAACGAAGCCCTGGTGAAACAGGCGTTTGGTTAGATGTTGGTACGCCCTTTGCTCGGAAAATTTGTGCGATGGGTGTGCGTGCGAGCCGTTGGGTGACCATGCATGGATTTGCCTTAAATGTCAATGCCGATTTGGGTTATTTTGACCATATCATTCCCTGTGGTATTCGAGGAAAAGCAGTCACTTCATTGCATGTAGAGCTCGGTCAAACAGAGGTTGATGAAGTGGAGGTAAAAGCAAAACTTTTAAAACATTTCTTAACTCTTTTTGAGGCAATAAAAGTCTAGTACAACTGATACATTATCAAACTGTTTGAATCACTTTTTGTTACAAATTCAAGAGAAGTATCTCCGTCTGCATTTGCCAAATCAATGGCGCTCGACCCAAAAACAGGAACGTTTGGAAAGGGTTTGGCTTGGCTATCAAACAACCAGATTTTTTGTGCTTGTAAATCGGTAATCGAAATATAAATTTTATCTCTTAAATAAAATAAATTAGGAGGGGAGTAGCTTCCATATTCTAAATCTACACGATTTGATTTTATAGATAATTTATTATCACTTCGTGTTACTAAGGTTTTTGATGAACTTGTAATGTCATGTTTCTGATCAAGTCCTAAAGATTGACGACTCACATTTCCTTTTGTGTTGATTTGAACCAAATCCCCTTTTGTGTTGGTGGTGGTAAATAAAGATTGGTATAAATAAATCGCTTCTCCAGAAAAATCAATACGCTCTTTAACTTTGACTCGAATATTGCCACGTCGGTCCAATATTTTGAGTTGGTTGCCCGCACTAAATACAATATAATCTTTTCCTCGAATTCGAAAATGCTTCGGTTGATTTCCAATGCGTTGAGACGCTACATATTTAAATCCTTCAACAGACTTCCCTTTAGAATCGCACATCAACAGGGTCGTATTTTGAGTGATCAAAAACCGATAGTTGCGTTGTTTGTCATAATCAAAAACAGCTAAGGGTTGTGTAATTTTATCCTTCAATTTTAAGGGAAATCCCTCAACGTTTTTCCCATCTCTTTCGATCACATACACAGTATTTGGTGTCGCAAATGCGAGTTGTAATCGCCCATTTCTGTATAGATCCACTTGTGTAACATTTCCTAAAACAGCTCCGTTCAGTTTCCTTTTCCATAGAACAACTCCTTTGTTAGAAATTAAATATAAATTATTTTCAATGTCTTGGGTCAGAATCTCTTTCTCTTTGGTTCTGTGGTTCGTGACAAATACGGGATCCATCAAAATATCGTTGGGAAGCATCAAATTAAACTCTTCGCTAATTTGTGTTTTTGATTGTTTAGATTTCGATTTTTGAATGACGCCATTCACGTGTACAATATTATCATCTTTTATTAATTGAATTGCAGAGCGTTTATAGGCATTCAAATCCTTCTTTTTTAGGGTCGTGCTAAACAGTTCGTTTAATAGGGTTCCCAAGCTTTGAGCGTCAAAATATGTTTGAAAAGAAGCCTCGTCGCTTAATGATTTTTGAATGTTTTGATAAGCATAGGACGTTTCTAATGTGTTTTTATTTAGATGGTTTGAAATGACAAGCTCCAACAATTCTTTTGAATCTGAAAACACTAAATAATCATCCAAAGTAATAAATTTTGTTGGGTTTACCGAAGAGAGTAAAGGTCCAAAAGCAGCATTAAACATCGTCGTTTCTGTGAACTCAAATAGGGGAACAGATCGAAAACTACTGACTTCATTCTGAAAACTACTTAAGGTTTCATAAGTCGCACTAATATCAATGGACTTCAATGCAATCCCGTTTCCTTTTGGAGTTTCAAAAAACCCAACTTCTTTGATCGTACTGAAAAAGGCTTTCGCTGAGGGCGCTACTTTTGAAGCATAGCCCGAAGAATCAATGTTTCGAATGAGTTGTTCAAAATCGGTATAATTAAAGGTTTTGACACGCGCAGATTGGGCGGGCATAATCCTTTGTAAACTCTGCGGTTGAGGTTCTAGTTTTTCAAAAAATTGAAACCATTTATTTTTTAATTTTTGATTCAGCATGGTGCCATTAATAACGATACTTTCTGGTGTGACATTAAATCCAAAAAACACAGACTCTTTGTTCAAATGCGGCATCGATTTTAGCACAGGAAACGCTTTAAAATACACCGAAAACGTATTTGAGTTTTGATGTAATTTGGACACGTTGGAATAGCTCGAACTCGATTGTGTTTTTAAGGTTTCAAGAGTAGCCTTAGAGTTTGAAGCAACCAAAATGCTGTCTAATAGAATATGAGGAATTAAAAGACTGTCTTGGGCGTTTAAGTTTCGTTGGTGGGTAATAAAAGTAATCTCGTTGAAACTCCCTTGATTGTTTATACAAACCAAAAGCGGACTTTTACTTTGGAGGCTGTCGAGTGGGATAAGCGCTTTATTCAAGGTCTTAAACGCTGCTGTTTTAACCAACAAATCATTATTGTTAATTGCACTTTTTAAACCATCTAGAGAGTTTATGGAGAGTATAATCGAGGCGTTTTCAGGCACGAAATCTTCAATATCACGCTTTGAGTTTTGAACGTTATTACAGCTATAAATAGCGATTAAAATAACTAAAAAATTTAAAATTTTATGCATTGGTTATCATTCTTAATCCGACTCCAAACAAAGATAGGATTTATAATTCAAAAGCAAGTTATTCTGGTAAAAGTCTAAAGGAAAGTCGGTGGTATTTTGTAACGCCGTATTTTCGGATCGCTGCGCGGTGTTCTTTTGTTGGATATCCTTTGTTCTGTTTCCAATTATACATTGGAAATTCTTCGTGAATTTGTTCCATATAGGCATCTCGATAAGTTTTTGCCAATACAGAAGCCGCTGCAATATTTTGATATTTCTGATCTCCTTTGATAACGGTCTGGTGTGGCACTTTTTTAAATGTTTTAAAACGATTGCCATCGACACTAATAAATTCGACAGCGTCTAATTTAGAAATCGCGTGATGCATCGCCAGAATGGAGGCGTTTAGAATATTGATTGTATCGATTTTTTTAGGAAATATGTGAGCAATGCCATAAGACACCGCTTGCATTTCAATAATAGGCTTTAAAAAAGTTCGCTTTGAGTGTGAAAGTTGTTTGGAATCGTTTAGAATGTCGTTCGAAAAATTGAGTGGTAAAATGACGGCGGCGGCAGTGACCGGACCTGCTAAACACCCACGACCAGCTTCGTCTGTGCCACATTCAAACTCTAAATTTGAAACCTTTAATTCTAACATAAACTCCTTCACTAAAGTTAATTTGACGGAATAAATCAGTCTTTATGCTGTAAAAAAACAAAATAGATTAGATATTTGCTACTTTTGTACAGATAATAATTCGATTTTAGATTGTAATATATGTACAAATTTGCCTTAATACTCATCTGTTTTGCCATTACGAATCCCATTTTCTCTCAAGATCGAGATGAATTGTTGAAGTCGAAAAAATTACTGAACCGAACTGAATCTGTTTCTGATTCGGTCGTAAGTCGACCTTCTAAGAATGTGGTCAAAAATGATAAAGCTAAAATTTACGACTATAAAATCATCAATCGAGAACGAGATACCGTTTATTTAGATACAACCCTGTCTATATATAAGG
>Ga0115560_1003466_pt1 | contig 9819 bp, 5 predicted proteins | sample COGITO_mtgs_1105_5_FD_87278 | JGI IMG/M metagenome (GOLD analysis project Ga0115560, IMG submission 87278) | Pelagic marine microbial communities from North Sea - COGITO_mtgs_110509 | ecosystem: Environmental > Aquatic > Marine > Epipelagic | place: Germany:Helgoland, sampling site Kabeltonne... | reverse complement strand
CCACCGCCACCGCCGCCCGGCGGTGGCCCGGCGGCGCCAAAGAGCGGCGGTGGCGGAGGCAAAGGGGTCAAAAGCATGACGCTGGAGGAGCGCATTGCCGACAACCAGCGCAAGCAGGCAGAGAGGGCTGCGCGCGAGGCGGCGGCCAAGCCCGCGCAGGCAACGGCAGCCGATGTGAGATGGCTGGCGGGAGTCCAGCGTGTCGTGGGACAGGGGCGGAATAAGCACTGGCTGGTGCCTCTGCGGTGAAATGTAAGGTGACTGTGTGCTGGGGGTGGGGGGATGGGCTAAACGCCGAGATGAGCGCCTACACAACTAACAAGTTAAACCAAAGAAAGTTCCAGACAGACCAGAAGCAATCTCCACCAGGCAACGTAGGCATAACTATTGCAGGCGACGCTTTGAGTGTAGCCGGTGCAATGCCAGATCTGTGCGTTGCCGGCTTGCGCAACGCGCTGCCAAGCGTTGCCGACGTTGACGCCAAGCGTGACGCATCAGGTCGTGTTATCCCAGAGGGCGGTGCCGGGCCTTCGCAGGACACCGGAGGCTACAGCGACGACGACGACGACGGTGCGGTAGCTCAACTGCCGTCTCCACTGCTTGGAACGCGCAGCCTTGCGCTTGGGCCACTCGAACGCGTTGCCTCGTCCATGCTGTCAAAGCGCAAGGACGGCCCTCGATGGGGAGAGGCCGGGCCGGCCGAGATGACGTCCAACGACGATACGGGCCTGGTGTATCAGGATTACGACAGCAGCCTCGCCAACCCATACGCGGATGACGACTTTCGCTACGTGACCGCGGAGCGTGACTTGCTACTACACGACGATGAGCTTGGTACCACGCGGCTCACACTCGCCGAGTTCCGCAAGAGAGCTTGGAGCGAGGACGTCCGATTTAAGCTCATGGATATACCACAGCCAAGCGAGGACGGCACGCCGATCGACGACCCATTCTCTTACTGGATCGTTGACTACGAGGTTCGCGACGTGGTGGACGGCAAGGCCGTCCGCAAGTTCAGGTACCGCAGAAAGACGGACGGCGAGTGGAATGCTGACGGTCCGCTGCGAGAGCAGTGGGAGGAGAGCACGTGGAGGGAGCGCAGCCAGGTCTTCAGCGCCTTGCAAAGCGAAGACCTCAAAGCCTCGGCCACGAGCGCCGCCAAGGCGTACGTGGAGCAGGGCATCATGAAGACCAACCCGTACGCCAAGGCGTTTGCGGAAGATGGCGGCAGATTACCCGAACCGCGCACCAAGGCGTACCAAGAGCGCAAGCGAGGCAAGCCCGGCCCCAACGAGGATATGAAAAGCGTGCCGGTCGACGAGCAGCAGTTCCAGATCTCGTATCCCATGCCGACGCGAGCCCAGTACCGTAATAATGAGTTGGAGTATCAGAAGGCGCTCGAAGAGTGGGAGGGCGAGCTCAACGACGTAAGGAAAGCGTACAAGACGTTCAAAGACCGCTGGGACTCCGAGTACGACACCTGGCGACAGGCCGAGAACAAGCGTTCAAAGCGCTTCACAGTCTATCAGAACAAACAGATCTGGGATTTGCAGTACGCTGACGAGGTCAGCCGCCTGCAGGCGCTCACGGAAGATCCCGCATCGGAGGAGCTGCTGCGATCCAGCCGGTACCCATGGGAGGCTCTGGGCCCACCGCCGCGCGAGCCGGCCGGCGTGGGCATCGACTCGATGCTGCACGCGTCTTACGAACGCAAGGTGGCCAGCCACACACTTAAGGCCGAGGCCATCCGTAGACTCTACTATTACATGGACCAGACCCAGACGCCGTTGGGGGCCGAGGACTTCTACTACTCCGGGCCGCACTGGCGCGCGCGCTGCATCGTTGCTGAGGTTACCGCAAACTTGATCTGGGGCTTCTACTTTAGTGGCGACGACTCGAGCGTGCCAAGATACTTGGTGGCCCCAGGGGGCGAGGCTGAAGAGATAATGAAGCGCCACATTCGCATCGCACAGGCCTTTGACTTTCTCATGCCGATTGGCAAGCACTCGGGGATCACACCCAAGTACCCGAGTATCGAGCCGTGCATCACGGTATACGAGATCCAGCAAGACCTGGAGAGCGATGGAAACGTGCCGTGGGTGTTCAAGACATACCCGCAGTTTGTCGACTTCTGGCGCAACATGCGCTCCATCTGCTTCAACGCAATGCTCTTCAACACGGGAATCGGATCGGAGACGACACAGCGGGAGCGATCCGTCTATGAACACACACTGACCTTTCTGACTTCCGGTCGCAGCGGCGCGCCCGACGATCGCGAGTGGATCGTCGTCGGTGGAGAGAAGACGTGCCTCGACATTGAGATGCTGAGATTCCAGTACGAGGAGTTTGAAAAGGCGATGGGCGAGCCCGATAGCTACCGTCTCGCAGGCCAGAGGGACTACTCCGTGCATCCGGCCGTGCCGTGGGCCAAGCACGAGCACTACCTCGGGCAGCTCGTCGACCAGCTTGCGTCTGATCCGTTTGCGATGCCGCTCTACCGCCGGTGGATTGCGCCGCGCTTCTGGCGCGATGGCGGCAACCCAGCGCTGTGGGACGTGTGGGACGAGCTGTACGTCTTCGCCGTGGGCAGCGGCTACGAGGGCGCGACCGCAGGTGGGAAGCGCGATCGATACCAGGCGCTGATGGCAACGCCAACACCCGAGGGCATGGACGAGATTTGCTGGGCCGTCGCTGATCGGGTGTACTTCAACAAGATCGCTCCAATGTTCCCGGACGCACCAACGCCAGTTGAACGACTCTCGTATTTTGACCAGGACGACCAGGCGTGGCTTGCAGAGGCGGCGCAGTACGTCACTGACGAGCCACAAAACCCCGCGGAGACAGCCAACGGCCAGCAGTACGTAGTCACGACGGAGCACTATAAGCGCGCAGCCTACGAGATGGCCATGTACTTGCTCAAGCGCCGCGACGTGTACCTCGTCGAGGGCATGACGATGGAGCGTATCGAGCGCAATCAACGCCTCGAATGGGTGAAGGTGGTGGGCACGCCCAACGTGGTGACGCTCGAGGATATCATCTACCGTCGGAAGCAGGCCTACTACACGGGCGAGACCGAGATCGCAATCAATAACCTTAAGAATGATTTGACGGCGCTCTTTGACGCAGCCAGTGCGCGCTACGACGATCTGGAAGCGCGTCCTTCCGTGGCTAAGGGCCCCTCGTCCGCACGGCTGGTCGACGACTTCTTTGACAACCAGTACGGTGCCGAGCACTTGCGGTATATGGGGATCAACGCGAGAAAATTTCTAGACATGACGCTCGTGTGCCGACGATACTACCTCGACGGCTACGAGTCGTCGCGCTCCTTGATGGACATCCCGGCGCAGCGGAAGCAGGACGACGACGACGTTGCCTTGCGCGACCTCGAGCTGCAGCAGCTCGAGAAGGACCTTACGGACCGCAAGCTGAAGCTCGACCGCTCGCTCGCCGAGCCCAAGCCGGTGCCTCCGGCGCCAGAGCGTTATGAGTACCAGCGGAGGCAGGAAGTGTTTGGGATCTTTAAGACCCCCGAGGACATCATGCAGTACGAGGACAAACTGCGTAAGCTAAAGCAGCGCCAGGACGCAGCCAAAGCGACGGTTCGTGACTTTGAGAGGCAGGTCGAGGCCGCCGTGCGCCGACTTGGGGTGGTGACGCACAATCAGAGGGTACGCGCCAAGAACGCGGCCAATAAAATCCAGGACCTAAACGGCAAGACGCTCTCGCGAATCGATACTATCCGTAAGCTTCGCGCGGAGCTGTGGAAGCAGACACCTTCCATCGTCTCCTATTCCACCATAGACAAGCCGTCGCCCTTTCGCTCCGAGCAAGCGCTTGAGCCCTACAAGTCGCTCCAGTTCGTGGACGACGGCGACGACGCGAAAGGCAATCCGTGCAATCCGTCTGAATGGGAAGGCCGTCTGCGACCCAGCCTTCCGTGGGAGTGGCGTAGGCGGATGGTGCTGATAGCACTGAAGAGCGTTACGGAAGGCTCGGGCAGCTCCGGAATCTTTGCGTCCGTCGTCAGACAGATCCAGAGCTTGGAGCCCAAGCTGATCAAGGACAATGGCAACGGCACGTACGAAATCAACGAGCTCTTCATCAATCGCATAGGCCTGCATACCATTGCGCGCTTCTACTACTTTGCACAGTTAGAGCTGGATCTGCCAAGCATTGAGGACATGCCCGGTCTCGACCGCATGTACGTTGGTCCCGAGCCGCCAACCGGAACGTACGCGACGACCGTTGAGCGCATCCGCATCGAGGGCGTGCCGCCCGTCTGTGGCGTGCCGCGAGACATGCAGGCGGGAACGGTTTTCTGGGCACGCGACACCACCGGCAGCGTAACCGATTCGGGCGACCCGGACGATATGTTCACCAACGAAACCACCGAGGTCTTCTTGGAGCGGCTCAAGGACCGCGAGCGCAACAACCCAATTGCCTATTGGTGCGACCTCTACACGGGGGAGCTGCGCGTCGACGACCCGCGGTACTTTGGCCTCTTTGACCCACACCCGCAGTTCTTTGAGGGCGGGGTTACCGGCGAGTGGTGGCAGCAGATCCTCCAGATCTACCGACTCAAGGACCTGTACAAGATGGACAGTCTGCGCGAGGTGGCAGACTACCTTGTCAACGGCGTGTGGGAAAAGGAGGACAACCACGGCTGGAAGCGTCAGTACCACGAGGAGGGCGGCGCTGTCTTTGGTCGCGACGGCAAGATGATCCCCGTGACGTTTGGCCCCGGCTACCCGCGTATGGAGCCGCCGACGTCTCGAGAGCTACCGCCGCCACTGCCGCTGCTGCCAATGCCTGAGCCTGAGCCGCTTCCGATTCCGATGCCGGGCAACGTACCCGCGGCGATGGAGGAGGAGCCGCCTGCGGCGCCACCGGTGGCTGTGAACCCTTGGGATCGACAGCCACCCGAGCTGTTCATGCCACCCTACCCGTCTTGGCACCCGATCAATGCGGGTCGCAAGGAAACTGACGAGCACGTCGTCGCGCTGGGCGAGCGCGAAAAGAAATTGTGGAAAGCGATGAACGGGTTCATGACTGCGGCCCCGTCTAAGCTCAAGCTTAAGGCCGCCAACAACCAGGGCGCCTCGAAGCTATTACCGAGCGCGTACATGGAACCGTCCTACTACACGTAGTATTAAAAAAACAGAGAGGGGCGTATGTCTTGCGGTGCCGTGGGAAAGAGGGGGGCGTAGTCGCTGGGAGCGCGTTCTGTGGCGGGGGTTGTCCGCGCGCGCTTCTGTCCTCGTAGCTCGCCCAGTCGTAGCATCCCCGCAAGCCTGATGGCCGCGGGCCCGAGCCAGAAGACTGCTCCAAAGAGAAAGAGATAGCTAAACCCAAAGAGGATTTCGAGCGGCACTCACACACAGTGCCACCAGTTCCACAAACGCAAGCATGGTTCGTTCTCTACTCTCACACCCGCTACCGCTCCCTTATCCACGATTTAGTCGATCCCCTCGTCGTCCGACGAAGGGATCTCGTCGAGTGTTGGGCCGATGCCAAGCACGAGCGAATATACGGGCGGCACTGTGCCGTATATGGAGCTCATGTTGGTCACCTTGGAAACGTTCCAACCCGAGATGCCGGCGCGGTTGAAACTACTTGCATTCTCGAACATGGCATGCATGTTGGTCACATTGGAAACGACCCAGCGCGAGAGGTCACCGTTGAAGGTCCTTGCATTTTCGAACATGAAAGCCATGTCGGTCACACTGGAAACGACCCAGCGCGAGAGGTCACCGTTGAAGGTCCTTGCGTTGCGGAACATTGAATTCATGTCGGTCACATTGGAAACGTCCCAACCCGAGAGGTCGCCGGTGAAACTGCCTGCGCCGGAAAACATGTAGTTCATATTGGTCACTTTGGAAACGTCCCAGCGCGAGAGGTCGCCATTGAAGTCCGTCGTGTCGTTGGCAAGGTAGCCTCTCGACTGGAACATGCCGCTCATGTTGGTTACATTGGAAACGTCCCAACGCGAGAGGTCGCCATTGAAGTACTCAATCCCGCCAAATAGACGAGTCATATCGGTCACACTGGACACGTCCCACTCGGCAATCGGCCCGTAGAATGGGTGGTCGTACGGAACGACGCCTTCGGGTGGGTTGTCGTACGGAGCGGCGCCTTCGTACTGCACATTCTCCAATTCCCACATGAACATACTATCCTCTCTTTCCACCGCTGGCTTGAGCGTAGAGTTCGTGTGCTGGCGCGCGCACCACCACTTGTAGTGTGTGCGCCACGTGCCGCCCCGCGGTCCGCCAGAAGCGGGGTCGAGCCGACCCGGTCTGTCATAGTCGCGGAGTTGGCACTGCCAGTTCCAGAAGGCTTCTTCACGACACACCTGGGCGAATGCGCGGCTTGTGGCACACTGGCGCGTGATTTCCTCGCACGACATGCCCTTGTTGAACGACATTACCAGTAAGACCAGGTCGGGTGGCAGGCTGGCGAACAACTGGAATGGCGGAGGTGGAGGTGACCGCGACGCGACGCGACGCTCTTGTACATCGTCCGCCCCGCGCTTTCGCCCCGGGTTGTCAGTATTACGTAGAGCAAGCCCCGATAGGTTGGGAAGCTCATTGGGAAGCATACGCTCTGGCTCCGACTACTTCCTATCAACACCATTAAGAGACTGCCTTATCTATTAATACCAATACTCAATACTTTATCTCACGCTTGGGCTCTAATTAGCCCCCTCCGCCATGCCTCTAATCGTAGAGGCTGAGGTCGTGCTCGATGACCAAGGCGATGGTGGGCGCGCACGGCACGCAGTGCGTGGCCGCCTCGTGTGCCGCCGATGCGTCGGCGGCAAGCTTCTTCAGGGCGGTGGCCTTCTCCTGCGCCTTGCGCGCCTCCGCCTCGAGGTGCTCCGCCTCCTGGTTCGCCATGAAGGCGGCGGTGCGAGCCGCGCGCTCGTCGTCAGAGTCCCAGGCCGTGTGGATGAGCTGCTTCTCCATGGTGGGTGCCTTCTTGGACTTACCCTTGCCCTTGGGCGGCTTCGGCGCCTGGGGCGCCGCGCGGCGGACGCGCTCGGCAAGCTCGTTGGCGCGCTGGCCCGCGCGCTCAGCGCGGGTGCGCGCCGCCAGGGCCTTACGCGCCGCCTCCTTCGCGGAGGCCTCCGCCTTGCGCAGCGCCTCGTGCTCGTCGTGGCTGCGGAGCTGCTCCGCGCGCTCGGCACGAGCGCGCGCCGCGGACTCGCGGCGGCGGTCGCGCTCCTCCTTGGAGGAGCAGCACGCCTTGTGGTCCTTCCAGTGCCAGAGCTGGCAGGCATTCGAGCAGTAGCGCGCCTTGCCACAGCCGCCGCACAGCTTCGCCTCGGTGACGGTGAGGCGGGTGTAGCAGCCGAAGCAGATGGTGCCCGGCTCGTCGCGGTCGAGGATCTGGCCGTAGAGCAGATGGTCGTCCTTGTGCTTCTCCGCGATGGAGGCCGCGAGGTTGCGCGACAGCAGCACGGCGCCCCTAATCACGGACTGGCGGCGCAGCTTCACCAGCGAGTCGTGCATCTTCGTGCGGTCGGGGTGCGGCAGGGTGAGCCCCGAATCGAGGAAGGGGTGGCACATGATCGACTTGGCGTTCGGGTTGGGCCACGACTGGTTGAGGTCGCCACGGATCATGCCGAGGTCGACGGCGCCGTCGACCGGAGTGTAGGTGCGGGTGTCGTTGTTCCAGCCCTCCATCAGCTCCTCGTGGTGCGGCGCCGTGGGCATCCAGCCGGCGTCCACGTACTCCGCGATGGCGTCGAACATGTTGTTCCACGACTGCTTGTTGAAGGCGGGGTCGGGCATGAAGAGCTTGTGGTAGGCGCGCTGCGACGGGTCACAGTCAAGGTCCGGCGCCACGTCGATGCCGTTGCCGCGGCGGTCGCGCAGGATCGCGTACGGCTCCGCGCTGTAGGCGGTCTGGTACTTGTGCTCGTGCAGGCCCGTGCGGTTGGCGGTGAACATCTCAGTCATGGCCTTAGGCTCACCCTTGCCAAAGAACTGGAAGCCGAACTCGGTCGTGAACGGGTAGCCCGGCGCCTGCTCGCGGTTGAGCTTGTCGCAGAGAATCGGCAGGTCGCGCCACAGCCGGCCCTGCTCCATGTCCGGGTGCGGGCGGACGGCGAGGCACTCAATGTTGAGCGGGTTGTACCCGGCCGAGGCGAACGCGCGGTCGCGGTTGGTGGCGGCCAGGCACGTGCGGAAGTTGAGCCCGTCCTGCGACTGGGGGTAGTGCATGGTGGCCACCTTGGTCGACGACACCTTGACGTAGCGCACACAGGCGGCCGGCGACTCGCGCGGCGTCACGTCGATGAGCAGCTTATCCTCCTCCGGGAAGACCTTGACGATGCGGTAGTACTTGCCGTTGAGGTACGGATCCAAGAGGCCGTACATGATGACGAGCATGCCGATGATCTCGCAGGAGAGGCGACTGAAGGCGGTCATGCGGCCCTCCTTGTACGCGTCCAGGGCGCGGGTGACGTCGACCGGGTACGCGAGCGCACCAGTCTCCGGGTTGATGCGAAGCGAGTCAGTGGTGTGGCCAAAGGACCCAAGCATGGCGCTCAGCGCCGACCAGCTCGCCGTCGACTGGGCGCGCTCGAGCTCTTGGGCGTTGAGGCGGCGCGCTCCGGGAGGCGCGCCGGTGGGAAGGATGCCGTTGTTGTTGTTGGTAGCCATTGCCGTTGTTGGTTGGTTGCTGCCACGGATGTGTGGGGGTGGGGTGGGGTCAGGTGGGGGTCAGGTGGGGCAACGTCGCCTATAAGGCGTAACGGCTATATTGCTCCTGGGCTGTCTGGGAAACTGAGGCTTGGGCCGGTGGGGGGCAGCGGGCATCGATACCGTTCTCTCTATCTGTGGTTGGTGATCTCAGCACGGAGCTCGCAGCGGTGGTCATCAACTCGAGCGGGTAACGACCGTTCATAGCGCTCGCTTTTTGCACCGGCCGGAGGCACCGGTTTACAGACAGCCCAGGAGCATGCCAGGCGACGTTACCAAGAAACAGCGCCTGCATGAGGCGATGGATGCCCTGTTTGATCTCAAAGATGAGATGCCGCAGGGTGTTTACCTCACCATCTGCGACGCCATGAAAAAGGCCGCAGCTCCGCCGCCGCAGCCGTCGCCGTCTGAGATGCGCATTGCGCTTGAGCAGCTAGCTCGCCGCATGCGCCCAGAATCCGCGGCAGGCGTGCGGGTGTCCTTTGCTCCAACGAATGCTGAGCGAGGAGAGACAACGCACGTGGCGTCCCGCTCGAGGTCGTCCGGAACGTCGCGGTCGCTGCAGCGCGAGCAGCACCTCGAGGCCGAGCAGGCGCTGCGCGACGCAAGCGTCATGGCCGCGCGGCAGATGCGCGCCGCCAAGCGGGCACGCGAGGAGGCGGGAGCGGCGGCAGAGGCATAAGCCTGGCCTTTGTCTCTACCAGGAGTGTAGATGCAGGTCTGCAACGAGAATGGGTTCGTGAGTGCGTGGTCCATCATGCGTGTGCAGGGGATAGACGCGGAGCCTGTGCGTCCGGCGTTGATCTTAAAGACGTAACTTTCAGTATTACTATGCTACATGCGGACGTCACGGTTTACCACATCAAGCGCGCGCGCTCGGCGGTGGTGTATACTCTCCTCTATCGAGTGGTCGTCAAGGTCTGGTGCCGCAAACCATCGGTCCCACCAGTTAAGCGCTGGCGTGGTGTTCATCCAGGTTATGGCCCCGTTAGTATCGTCAGACATGTCGGCCTCGTCGACCACCTCAATCATACGCGCGTCAGCGGTCGTGTTGGTTGAGGGTGGCGTTGGAGTAAGCAGCGGAGGCAGAGGCGGTGGCGGTGGCGGCGGGCGT
>Ga0115560_1003455_pt1 | contig 9834 bp, 7 predicted proteins | sample COGITO_mtgs_1105_5_FD_87278 | JGI IMG/M metagenome (GOLD analysis project Ga0115560, IMG submission 87278) | Pelagic marine microbial communities from North Sea - COGITO_mtgs_110509 | ecosystem: Environmental > Aquatic > Marine > Epipelagic | place: Germany:Helgoland, sampling site Kabeltonne... | reverse complement strand
TTACAGTGAATTTGATGCGTCAATTACGATCACACCAACGACAGGAAAAACCTTTTCTGAAACCGAAATTAACTGGAAAGAACTTTCTTCCATTAAAGACGTCAAAACGATTGCTAAAGGAAGAGAGGAGCTGATTGTGTTGGAGTATGGTCAACCCATTGAAGATCAAAAGGACTACCGAATTAAAAGAACAAATGCGAGGCTCTACGCTGTTGACGATGCGTTTTTGAATGTTACAGGATTGCCCAAACATCATAAAGGCGGAGCCCCTGTATTGCACGACCCACAAGGCCCAACGGGAATAATGGGAATAGGGTTAATTAATAAGCTTGAGGCATCAATAAATTCAGAATTTACGATTTTTCTACCGAAGAAAAACATATCAGTACGAGCAAAGCAACCATTTTTAAAAAAGAAAACACGAATATCGTCAGTACTCGTCTACCAAAATAAAATAGTAAACGAAGAAACATTTCTTTGGCCATTAAGTGATTTTAGAGAATTTGTTAAAGACACAAATAAGACAATTTCTCACATATATGTAAGAGCAGAACCTGGTGCGGACCTGATGGACCTAAAAAACAGTTTTCAACAAAAGCTGGGAGATTCATTTCAAGTCAAAACGTATCACGAAAAGAACGCGCTAATATTCAAAACAAGTAAATCTGAAAAGCTCATTTTAACCTTGATTTTAATCTTCGTCTTTATATTGGCTTGTTTTAACTTGGTGTCGTCGATTACGATGATTTACATCGAGAAAAAGAATAATTTTCTCGCCTTAAAGAGCTTAGGAATCACCCAAAAGGGTATTTTTCAAATTTTCTTTTTTCAAGGCATTATGATTTCTGCTTTAGGTGCCCTTTTAGGTGCATTATTGGGTTATCTTATATGTGCATTACAAATGAAATTTGAACCTATAAAAATCTCGGCGAATCAAGCTTATCCAATCGGATTTTCTTGGATAGATTTTTCCACGATTGTGGTTTCAGTAGGCATTTTAACAGTTCTATTTACGTTTATTACGGTTAAATTATTGACGAGGAACGATTAGAATGGTGCTTAAGCCATAATTTTTTAATGTTTTCAATCGCTTTTATTTAAAATAAATGGGTTATATTTGCACCCAAATTCAAACAGGTATAAATGTCTAGTTTAAAAGGAAAAGTTTCTCAGGTTATCGGTCCAGTTGTTGACGTTGCCTTCGAGAAAGAGGTAGAGCTACCAAATATTTATGATGCCCTTGAGGTGTTTAAAGATAACGGAACAAGAGTTGTTCTTGAGGTTCAAGCGCATGTCGGAGAAAATTGCGTTCGTACCATTTCAATGGATTCAACGGATGGATTTACGCGTGGAATGGAGGTTGTTTCAACGGGGACATCCATTAAAATGCCAACAGGTGAAAGTATCAAAGGAAGATTATTTAACGTGGTCGGAGAAGCGATTGACGGAATTGAAGGTGGTGATCTTGATAATACGAATGGTTTACCTATTCACAGAGATGCTCCAAAATTTGAAGATCTTTCAACAGCAACAGGAATATTATTTACAGGAATTAAGGTTATTGACTTGATCGAGCCTTATGCAAAAGGTGGTAAAATTGGTTTGTTTGGAGGAGCAGGAGTTGGTAAAACCGTATTGATTCAAGAGCTTATTAATAATATTGCTAAGGGTCACGGTGGTCTTTCTGTATTTGCCGGAGTTGGTGAAAGAACAAGAGAAGGAAATGATTTGCTTAGAGAAATGCTTGAATCAGGCATTATTAAATATGGTGATGATTTCCTTCATTCTATGGAAGAAGGTGGATGGGACCTCAAGAAAATTGACTTAGAGCAGATGAAAGAATCAAAAGCGACATTCGTTTTTGGTCAAATGAACGAGCCTCCAGGAGCAAGAGCAAGAGTAGCGCTTTCAGGCCTTACCATTGCCGAATACTTTAGAGATGGTGACGGAGAAGGTCAAGGGAAAGACATCCTTTTCTTCGTTGACAATATATTTAGATTTACCCAAGCAGGTTCAGAGGTTTCTGCGCTACTTGGAAGAATGCCTTCAGCGGTAGGTTACCAACCGACACTTGCTACAGAAATGGGAGCGATGCAGGAAAGAATTACTTCTACAAAAAGTGGTTCAATTACATCTGTACAAGCGGTATATGTACCTGCAGATGACCTTACAGATCCAGCACCAGCGAACACGTTTGCTCACCTTGATGCAACAACGGTATTGTCAAGAAAAATTGCAGAGCTCGGTATTTATCCAGCAGTTGATCCTTTAGATTCAACATCAAGAATTTTGACTCCAGAAATAGTTGGAGACGAACATTATGATTGTGCTCAACGCGTTAAAGTAACTCTTCAACGTTACAAAGAACTGCAGGATATCATTGCCATCCTAGGTATGGATGAGCTTTCTGAAGAAGACAAAATGATTGTGCATCGTGCAAGAAGGGTTCAGAGATATTTATCTCAGCCATTCCATGTTGCTGAGCAATTTACTGGTCTTCCAGGAGTTTTAGTAGATATTCAAGAAACAATTACTGCATTTAATGATATCCTTGATGGGAAATACGACAAGTATCCAGAAGCAGCCTTTAACTTAAAAGGTGGTATTGAAGATGTTATTGAGGCAGGAGAAAAAATGCTTTCTGAGGCATAATCACTATGAAATTAGATATAATTACTCCGGAGTCAGGTATTTTTAGTGGAGAGGTAACAGCTGTTTCTCTTCCAGGAAAAGATGGAATTTTTCAGGTGCTTAACAATCACGCCCCTATCATCTCTGCCTTGTCTGAAGGAATTCTTTCTATTGACTTAGAGAGCCCATTAAGTGAAGAACAAAAAAATGAGGCAATTGAAATCGAATCACCAGAAAAAATTTCTGTAAAGATTAAAGGTGGCGTTGCCGAATTGACAAACAATAAGCTGATCGTTTTAGCAGAATAAGGAATAATTATTGAGTAACGCTTGTTGCTCTACGGTTCTTATATGTTAAGACATGTTAAGCCTTTTAATTTAAGGTTTGACACAAGAATGTTTACTTATCTTCGTTAAGCTTTACAATGAGTGATTTAAGTCATATCGATCTGAATAATGTTCCAGAACATGTAGCCATCATTATGGATGGTAATGGTCGTTGGGCAAAAAGTCATGGAGAAGACCGCCTCTTTGGTCATTCCAAAGGCGTAGAAGCGGTACGTGAAACATTGAAAACCGCCACAGAGCTCAAGATAAAGTATCTCACGCTTTATGCTTTTTCTACCGAAAACTGGAATCGCCCTCAAAAAGAGGTTGAAGGTTTAATGAATTTACTGGTTCATTCATTGTCAAACGAAGTTGATGAAATGAATCAAAACGGAGTGAGACTTCAAGCCATAGGAAACATTAAAGGATTACCTGAAGACTGTCAGGACAGCTTGCAAAATGCGATTGAAAAAACAAAAGCCAATAAAGAGATTACTCTTGTTCTTGCATTAAATTATAGCTCTAAATGGGAGATTACGGAAATGGTTAAAACGATATCTAAGAAGTTAACCAAAAATGATATCACGGAAAATGATATCACGGATGAATTAATTTCCAAAAACCTTACCACTAGAGGCATTCCCGACCCAGAACTTTTGATTAGAACAAGTGGAGAACGAAGAGTAAGTAATTTTTTACTTTGGCAGATTGCCTATACAGAATTCGTGTTTTTAGACATCTTTTGGCCAGATTTTGGAAGAAAACAATTTGTTGGAGCCGTTTATGATTTTCAAAATCGAGAAAGAAGGTTTGGCATGGTATCAGAACAAATAAATATTATAGAATGAGAATATTAGGCGTATTTATTTTGTGCTTTATCTTTCCATTTACAGGCTCTGCACAAATAGGCGGATCATTGTCAGAATTGGACTTTTCCTATTTAAGCCCTAAAGAATATGAGCTTGGCCCGATAAAAATATATGGTGCGAACAACTATGACCATCAAGCGATTAAATTAATTGCAGGGTTGCGACAAGGCCTACCTATTACACTTCCGAGCGAACAAATCAATACTGCGATTAAGAACCTTTGGAAAGAAGGCTTATTTTCCGATATATCGATATACGCTGAAAAAGAGATTTCAGGCATTGTATATTTAATTATCGAATTAAAACCAAGACCAAAACTTTCAAGATTTAAGTTTACGGGTGTTTCAAAACGGGAAGCAGATAAAATCCGCGAAGAAATATCGCTTTTTTCGGGAAAAACCATAACTGAAAACCTAGTGTTTCAAACCAGAAATCAAATTAGAGGTTTCTTTCGAGAAAAGTCTTTTTACAATGTCAAAGTGAATATCGACAGAATTAAAGACACGGTAATTAACAACTCTGAGCTTTTTGTAATCGATGTAGAGAAAGGAGAGAAGGTTGGAATAAAAGAGATTAAAATCAATGGTGTCATTAGTGTTCCAATGTGGAAATTAAAGCTGGCAATGAAGGACACAAAACAGAAATCATTATTGAGAATCTTTAAAAGGTCAAAATTTACGCAATCAAGTTATGAGACAGATAAAGAAGCATTATTGGCTAAGTTTAATGCAGTCGGCTTGCGTGATGCAGAAATAGCATTCGACACCGTATATCAATTAGATGAAAAAAACCTAGTTATTGACCTTACAATTAATGAAGGAGGCAAGTATTATTTTGGAGATATTTCATGGACAGGAAATACCAAGTATCGTTCCTCTTACCTAGATACTATTCTCGGAATTAAAAGAGGTGATTTATACAACAAGTCTCTTTTGGAACAACGGATTTTTGGTAACGGAGACGGTCGAGATATTTCATCTTTGTATATGGATAGGGGCTATCTGTTTTTTCAAGTCATTCCAGTCGAAACCAATGTGACCGATAGACATATCAACTATCAAGTGAGAATGCTTGAGGGTAAAGAAGCACGTATTGGTAGCGTAACCATTAGAGGCAACACCAAAACAAATGATTATGTCATTCTGCGAGAGGTAAGAACGAAACCGGGAGACCTGTTTAACAAAGCAGACATAATGAGAACCCAAAGAGAACTCGCTCAGTTGGGTTACTTCAACGAACAAGCCTTTCAGGTAAATCCTCTACCAAACCCTGCGAAGGGAACGGTTGACATTGAATATGTTGTAGAAGAAAAATCCTCGGATCAAATCGAATTGTCCGGAGGTTATGGTGGAGCAGGACCAACCACGAGCGGAAGAATTATTGGTACGTTGGGGCTGACATTTAATAATTTTTCAACAAAAAACTTCTTTAAAAAAGAGGCTTGGAGCCCATTACCTGGCGGAGATGGACAAAGACTTTCAATTAGAGCACAGTCAAATGGGCGTTTTTATCAAGGCTATAATTTCTCCTTTACGGAGCCTTGGTTAGGGGGTAAAAAACCGAATTCATTATCGTTTTGGATAAACAATACAGCATTGAGTTCGAATGGTTTGTTAAGAACCAATCCAGATTACAACGGTTTGTCAATAACAGGGACGGGGATTGGTCTTGGAAGAAGAAAAAAGTGGCCAGATGATTACTTCACTGCTTATTATGAATTGAGTTATCAATATTATGATGTGGTAAATGATTTCCGATTCCCTTTATTTACACAGGGATATGCAAATGATATCGCGTTCAAATACGTGCTTCAACGTAGCTCGGTAAGTGCACCAATTTACCCTCAAAGTGGCTCAAACTTTAAGTTTACTGCAAAAGCGACCTTGCCATATTCCTTGTTTACTGACATTGATTATTCTACCGCCTCAAATCAAGATCGATTCAAATACCTTGAGTATTATCGGTTCCGTTTTACGGGAGAATGGTATATTCCTCTTTCTCCAAATAAAAAATTAGTTCTAATGCCAAGAGTTGGATTTAGTTATATTGGAGCCTACAATAAAGAGAAGGGAGTAACGCCATTTGATCGCTATTCTATGGGAGGAAGTGGCCTGTCCGGTGTCAATCAGCTTGGAGGAAGAGAAATTATTGCTTTAAGGGGTTACGAAGATCAATATGTGTCATCAGCTGGAGGCGACCCGATTATTGCCAAATACACCCTAGAATTACGATACCCTATATCATTAAACCCATCAGCCACATTTTATGCGCTCACTTTCGTCGAGGCGGGAAATACGTATCCAACATTTGAAAATTTCAATCCGTTTAATGTAAAAAGATCTGCGGGTATTGGCATACGTGTATTTCTTCCGATGTTTGGAATGCTTGGTCTCGATTATGGGTTTGGTTTCGACAAACTTGACTCATGGGCAGATGGTTTTGGTAACGCAACAGATCAATCGATAGATCAAAGAGGTTTTTATCCCAAGCTCAGCTTTACCATAGGAATGAATTTAGGGGAGCTTTAATCCCCTTGGTTTTAGCCTTGATTTTATTTTGAAATAGGTTCTTTTTTTCATACTTTTCGTATCCAAATATATCTACAACAATGAAACTAAATTCACTATTAGCATTGATCCTGGCGTCACTAAGTAGCGCTTCTTGGTCTCAACAGTATATAATTTCATCAACTTATATGAATACGACACCTCAAGTCACGCTTGCGAGTGTTGCAAATTTACCACTTGAATACGATGTTGAAACATACAAGATTATTTATAATACCATTGATGCACTAGGAAACCCTACCATTGCTTCAGGCGCTTTTTGCTTTCCGATTTCGGAAGGCTGTTCAAACTTTCCTATAGCAGTATACGAGCACGGGACCAGTCTGAGAAAAGTAGACGTTCCTTCCTACGATGTTCAGGAAACCTATATAGGAAAGATTTTTTCGGCAGGAGGATATAACGTAGTTATGCCTGACTATTTAGGAATGGGAGAAAGCCCAGGCCTTCATCCATATTGTCACGGAGCATCTGAGGCAACGGCAACCGTCGACATGATCCGCGCTGTTCGTGAGGCACAAATGTTGGATATGATCCCCGGTATGACAGCAGACAATGGGGAAATGTTTCTAACGGGATATTCTCAAGGAGGACATGCTGCAATGGCAACACATAAATATGTTGAGGAAAACAACCTTCTTAGTGAATTCAATATTTTAGCCTCGGCACCTTGTTCTGGGCCTTATGAAATTACAGGAGCAATGGCTGATACCATTTTGGCAGCTTCATATTCGAATCCAGGTTATATTGTTTATTTAATGGCATCATATCAGTCGGTTTACGGAAATTTGTACAATACCTATTCTGATATTTTGCGTTCTCCATATGATCAAATTGTAGAGCCGTATTTTAATGGTAACAATACCACTTTGGGAATGGGAAGTCTCAACGATCAGCTTCCTACTATTATACAAGAACTCGTTGTGGATTCGGTGGTTCAGAATTTCTTGAATTCCGCTTCTGATTTTTCTCACCCATTATGGCAAGCCATGTCAGACAATGACAATCATGATTGGGTTCCAACTCGACCTGTTCGAATGTATTATTGTACGGGCGATGAGCAGGTTTCATTTCAAAATGCCATCGCAGCTGAAGCGACTATGCAGGCCAATGGAGCCGAAAATGTAGAAGCCATATATATGGGTGACGGGATGCACAATGAGTGTATTTTACCTTCTTTGTCTGATGTATATTATTGGTTCGACACGTTACGAACACCATGTAACACAAATGGTTTAGAGGTTATTAAGCTGGATGGTGTAGAAATGTTTCCCAACCCTGTTATTGACGAATTAGAGATTAAAATAGTGAGCCCAGGCAAAAATCAAATCATCATTTCAGATGGCTTTGGTAAGCAAGTTGAGCACATTCAAAATGTTCAAAACAGCATCAAAATCTCAATGTCAGCTTATGATTCGGGATGTTATTTTATAGAGGTTCGAATGAAAGATAGATTTGTGGTTCAAAAAATCATTAAAGATTAGCTCCCCTAACCTGCTAGAAAATCAAAATTAACGTTCACTGCTTTTTGATCTTGGATTCCAAAAGAATATTCATACGAGCTTTCTGGACACCAATCGAGATCTTCTATATACGCTTCCTCATACACAGATAAGATAAATACGTCTTTATTTTCATCATAAGAGATAGAGATTTCATCTAGGCAATTGCATTTAAAAGATTCAAATAAAATCTCTGCTCCATAAGAGTTTCCTTTTTTTAGTTCCTCTGGATCAGCTACTTTTAAAAAGTCTATAAGCTGTTGTTGACTAAAACCCACAGCATCTTCAGAAGAAGTTTGAAGTTTCCCGTAAAGGTCTTCAACGAATCTAGAATCAAAAATAATTTTTTCTGGCTTTACCTCCTTTGAAATAACTGCCGGTTCATTTGTTTCACATGAAGAAACGATTACACCAAAACAAAAAAAGAAAACTATAGATTTTATAAAATTCATAGTCAAAGTTAATCAATATCTCACATCAGTGATTTCCTCGAAAACACTCTAGCGTGTTTTAGGAATTTTTAGAGCCTAAGATAGGCCATTAGATCTATTCATTTATTCCTCAAACGTTTCGACGAGCTCGCCCATTTTTCCATCTTGAAAGTCAGATACCGCTTGCTGTAATTCTTCATTGTTATTCATTACAAATGGCCCATAAGAAACCACAGGTTCACCAATAGGCTCTCCAGACAAAATAATAAATTGCGAAGCTTCTGATATATTTATGTTTAGCAAATCACCATCATTTTTGTACCAAATCATCGTTTTGGGTGGGACCTTTTCATCGTCAACTGATAAACTGCCTTTTAAAAGATATAATAGGGTATTATAATGTTTTGGCAATGGCAATTCAATTGAACAAGCCGAAGTGGCGTCAATTCGAAGTAATGTCTGTGGACTGTATGTTTTTGCCGGACCAAGAACCCCCATAAAACTTCCCGCAACAACGCCAATGCATGTGTTTTCTAATTTTATTTTAGGCGTTTGTTCTGCAGAAAGTGGCAGGTAATAAGGGGCTTCCATTTTATACTTTGCCGGAGTATTCACCCAGAATTGTATAAATTCTTGCTCTCCGCCATTAAGGACAAGGTCTAAACCAGGTCTTTCACTATGAATTATTCCATTTCCAGCATGCATCCATTGGGTTCCACCATCTGATACCACCATGTTATTTCCAATAGAATCTTGATGTCTAACGCTCCCTTTAAAGATAAAAGTCACTGGGGAAAATCCTCTATGAGGATGGGGGCCAACACCGAGTTCTTTTTGATTTCCACCAATTTTAATAGGCTTGTCCCAATGGTGAATGAGTAAAAATGGGTCAATGTGATCAACTGATCTGAACGGAAGCGGTTGGTCCAATAAGTGCCCTCCCATATTTATTCTTTGGGCTGGAATGATTTGTTTTACGGTACGTGTAGACATATTTCTTAAATAAACAACAAACATAAAGAAAGGTGCTGAGCCTCCTAGTATTTTTAATTTACGAATTTAATTTATCTAATGAGAAACAGTAACCTTTAACCTAATTTTAAGACCCAATTTCATAGTATAGACCAAGAGTGGCTTGTAGGCTCTTATTGAAATAGCTCATTGAGCCTCTATAACCAAAAAGACCTCTTAAAAACGGCAGACTGCCGCCTAAAAAAAAACTCGGACCAATGCCATTTATATCTTCATGTTCTCTTATGAAATAGAAACCTGCGGTAGCTCCAAAACCGATATAGAAAATTTGATAGTCAGTCACATCACGGTACCATTTTTCAACACTATTAAAGTACATTTCTAAAGCAAGCGGAAGCTCTGCTCCAAATGTAATAGTTCCGGAATTCGTACTAGGAGAACACGTAAGAGACGGATATGCACTTGCTCCGAAGCTAAAAGATTTTTCCGGATTATTTACATACGTTGATTTAAAAAATAGGGAAGGTGCAATGGCTTCT
>Ga0115560_1003448_pt1 | contig 9839 bp, 3 predicted proteins | sample COGITO_mtgs_1105_5_FD_87278 | JGI IMG/M metagenome (GOLD analysis project Ga0115560, IMG submission 87278) | Pelagic marine microbial communities from North Sea - COGITO_mtgs_110509 | ecosystem: Environmental > Aquatic > Marine > Epipelagic | place: Germany:Helgoland, sampling site Kabeltonne... | reverse complement strand
GGGCTCACAAGACGAGGCCCCCGGGCAAGGAACACATGTGTGATACGCGACGCGCAAGGTGGCAAGGCAAGCCGGCACGCCTGCGCGGCGCTATCTGCCACAACGTTTCACGATATGAGATTGCGTCGTCTCACGACAATCAATCACGCGCTGCGTTCCTACATCTATCGTAGTGCTGTACGTTCGATGTGCCCGGACCCTCCAGCCGATCTGCCGTCGGCGTATCCCCATCTGGCGTTCACTCGGAAGACAACTAATCTACCGCTTTGCGGTAGAACCCACCGTCTTCTCATTGTTCACTTAGGGAGTGTTAATCTGGTAACCGACCCCTCCTAGAGCATGGCTCCGTGGAGGCGTGCGTCGGTCCCTGTGGTGAGCACTGAGGGTTGGTGAGTGAGGTTGTTGGCATGTCTTGAGTGTCGCTTGCATGCATTGTGAGCCGCTGTTGTATTGTCCCACTGGGCGGGCGGGATTGGGTTTGCAACTGTCTCAGCAGGCCGGTTTCGAGGCCGTCCGCTTCATATGTTGCCGTGCTGATATTGTGTATTGCTGTTGATTCCATCACTGGAGGGTGCAGGGCCGCTCAGCACAATGACGGTGCTCGGCGCCTTCCAGTGATGATGTTTCACGTCGCTTGCCATGGCCGTTGCCGCGGCGAGCGGTTCGGCGGTTAGATCGGTTCCAGGGCCGATAGCAGCAGCCGCTCGTCCGGATACGGCATACCTCGCGCGTCTGCTGCGTGGAGGAATTTGATTGTCGCCACGCCGGGTGACCGAAAGTTGACCACGCGGGCCGTCCAGCCGCGTCCGTGGTTTTCGTCGCAGGGGTAGCTGGGCCAGATGGAGCGGGGCACCAGCACGCGGCGTCCGAGGCAGCTGGCGGTGAGTGGCGAGAGGTCCTCCTCCGCGACTGCCACGCCCGAGTTGGCCTCGGCGTCATCGGCGGCGTCGAGTACGGCTTGGGCTCGCGCGGAGATGGAGCCGCCGAAGGTGAGGTTAATGGCGGCGATGCCTTCGGTGTTGCACACCTTGGGCACGTTGGCCATCTGCATGGTGTTGACAATGGCCTTCTCTGCTTGGTCGACGCAGTTGATGTGCAGGGATTGGCCGTGTCTGGCATACGCGCGCAGCGACTCTGGGTTCATCCATCTGCAGATCATCTGGATGATGGAGTCGTCTACGTTGGCTGCTTTGAGCGCGGTGGCGAGCCCGATGCGCAGGGAGTGCCAAGAGTAGCATTTCGCGGCACCGCCTCCAAAGCAGTGTACTAGCATGTCGTGGAGGAGTATGTCCATCACGCTGTGCGTGTAAGGTTGGTCGTTCTCGTCTGCGATAAGGGGAGTGCCGTCTCGGGCGGCGCCATGACAAGGTCGCGCGTGTTCGATCTCAAGGATGCATTGCGCGGCTGATTTGGCGTCCGTGGAGAACGGCAGCGATGAGGGGAATGGGCAGTGGATTTCGCCGAACTGGTCGGTCTTGGAGCGTGGCGGTTCTAGCAAGATAACGTCGCCGGGCCCGAACTGAGCAAGCTGTGCTGGTGTCGGGTCCGTGACGATAACGCCCGCGATAATGTACGTGACGGAGCCTCGCGAGAAGTAGAAGCCTGCTTCACCGCCGGGGTGGTATACGAACTCCGCCAGCCTGTGTCCCGTTCGCCAGCCGATGGCTAGGATGCTTCGAAAGGCTCGGCCAATGCAGGATTGCGAAGTGTAGTTGCGGGCCCCGAGACGTGCGCCCGCAATGCCCATCATAGTTCTGAGCATTGAAAACTTCATTGGTTCGCGCCGGCTGGGCATGAGCGCCTTGACGCCGTAAATGTTCACGAAGGAGCGGAGGAGCCCGTGCAGCTCGCCTTTGATCATCTTGGCGGGAGGGAGTAGGAGCTTCCAACCTCGGAAGATGCGTATGATGGCCAGCACGTAGGCAAACGCGCTGCGAGGCTTGGCCCATTGTCGGTTGTTGCGGCCTCGCATTTTTGGGTACACGTAGAGCAGGAAGGTAGCAAGGAGAGTAGCCACGTGCGAGGTGTGTTCTCGGACTTGCGTAGCGGTGAGCACGGGGTCGAAGCCGATGAGTTCCGCGAAGGAGGCCCAGTGAGCCCAGGCGGTGTCGTTCTTGGCTCGCGTGCCGTGAGCAGCGCCGAAGTCGTCCAGATCCGCCGCGTGCTGTAGTAGGCGAGTGAGTTGCTCAACGCCCTGTTGGCTGGCGAGCCCAGCCTGGGCGAAGCTCTCAGCTCGCGTGGCCGCGCAGCGCCGAGCCGCCTCCCGTAAAGCGGTATGCGACGCCGCCCAGTCTGAGGGCGGGGCCGCCAGGGTGAGGTTCGAGATCACTCTTGTCTGCATACGCGCCTGCGTTGGTCGCGGGCCGTCAGCTGGCTGCGATCGTTTACGTTGGGCAGGCGCCGGGCGCGGATGCGGTGTCGGCGGCGGTGTCGCAGCGGTCGGATTTCTCGTCGCCGCATGCGTATCGGGCGCGACGGCGGGCGCGCCGCGTAGGGCGGCGGCCAGTCGAGGTGGCAGTTGGCGGCACCCGCCGCTCTGCGGCCTTGCGCTGCCAGAGGTGGAGCTTGCACTAGCAGGAGCGGAGGTGGGGTCCGTGCTGCCTTGAGCGAGGGCAGCTTGGAGCCTACGGTTGATTTGCACTGCATCGCCGGCCTCGTCGGCCTGCGTCTCACGACCCAGGCCGAGCATGGACGCGGGGATGATTGGGTCTGCCCTTGAATACATGCTGTCTCGAACGCGCCTGCCCATTTGCCGGGCCGCCGCTACCAGCGTTTCAATGAGATCGACGAGTTGGGGCGGCGCCGGTACCTGGACTGGGCGGACGCTGATCGCGCGGCATAGGGCGAAGAATCGAGGCCAGAGTGATCGGCTGACGGCGTCTCCGAACACGTTGCTGTCGCCATCGAGGTGGGTGATGCAGGCCTTTTGTGCAACTTCGGTGAAGGCTTCCAGGCGGAGCAGCGCGTGGTGAGCAAGACTGAGTATCGGGCTGCGGGAGCGGTGCCTTGAGAGCACATAGGGTGTCGCAAGGCCGTCGCTTTGCAGGAGGACGTTAGCGCTGGCGCGTAGGTAGGAGCAGAAGGCGAGGGCGCTTCCTCCCGTAGCAAGGAGCTCGAGCACAGTGATGTGCAGCCACTGCAGCCACTCAGCCTTGAGCGCCAGGAACCAGTAGAGACCATGGCAGAACCCGCCGATGCCCGGGGGGTCGCTGTCGGTCGCTGCGTCGGATGAGACCACGTAGGTGAGAGAAAGGGGGTGTACTTGACGGCGGAGGGCGGCCGTGAAGGGGGCGCCACCCGTTTGCGTGATCAGCACTAGCCACCTCTCGAGTTGCGCCACCATGAAGGCGGTGAGCAGAACTGGGGTGGTCGGACCGCCGTTGCGCACCCTTGCCGACCGGTGGGGTCCGTACAGGCCGTACATGACCGATGCCGGGGCGCAATTGACGCAGCGCAGGAATTCGAGCATGCCCATGAGCGAGCGGTATTCGTCGAACAGAGGGCGCCCAGCGAGGAGCAGCCCGATGCGTTGGCTGGTGCGCAGCAGCTTGGCTTTTGGCACGATGACTAGGCCAAGGCCCGCGCAGAGCAGGACGCCGAGCCACGGTGCCCAAGTACCGAGGTTGCGTTTCTCTGGGATGGCCATGAGCAGACGCACCTTCCGCGTGAGCGTGTGCCAGACCTTCAGCAGGCGGAGCGCTCGCTCGACCCCGACGACCCCAAAGATGGGGTCGTCGGTGTACATGTGTACAAAATAGAGGCGAGACTGGTCCGAGAGCCGCGAGCTGATCTTACTTCGCGCCTCGCGCCACTGCTGGGCGGAGGGTCGCATGTCGAGTGGTTGCTGGGCCTCTAGAGCGTCCATGTCCTCGCGAAGGAGGAAGAGGAGCGCTTCGCTGAAGCGCTGCGCCGCGTTGGAGGAGAGTTTCGCCCCGAACCCTAGTCGGCGCTCGGATACGAAGAAGATACGATTCCGGCCCGGGGCTGGCAGGTCGCCCGGCGCTTTGGGCGCGAGGAAGACCACTCCTAGCTTCCACCAGTCTTCGGAGGCGATCGCGAGCTGGTTGAAGTAATCCTTTGCGTCGTCGCCGAAGACGTAAATCGGCTCATCCAGCAAGCGCGAGGCGGCTAAAAGGATGGCGAGGTCGTTCATGACCTGCGTCAGGGTCGGCTTGAACTCGTGGGGGTGCACTGACGGCACTTCTCGCCCAGCCTCTTCCAGCAGGTCTTTGGCCTCTAGCCAGGCTCGGAAGAGCGGCTCGTTCAGTCGGTCATGGAAGTGGCGTGGGAAGTGCTGGGTCATGGTGGCCTCGTTGATTGATAGGGCGCGCAGCCCAGACTCATCGTAGGTATCCTTGCGCGGGCCCCCACATTCTGTCGTGCGGCGGTAGCGCACTTCCAACTTGCGCGCCGTCGCCCCCTGGCCGTTAAGGTAAATGGGCCAGAAGGGCAGGTGGTCGAAGAACTTGTACCAGCCATTGTCCTCGAGTCGGTAGAGCTCCTTGCGCACTGACTCAAAGCCGAGCGGCAGCGAGATCAAGTGGGGGACCAGGACGGTGTGGAGCTCGACGTCGGCCTCGAAGCGCATACCTTCGAGCAGGAAGGAGAGTAGGCGTCGGTCGGGGTAGTCGGTCAGCCGCTTGCGTAGGTAGTCCAGGTCCAGGCCCGATTCGACGGGCAGCGTGAAGTCGAGAGGAGTGGCGCACGGGGCGCGCTCAAAGGTGAAGTCCCAGACGACTCCCCGCGCCCAGTCTCTCAGGGCGGACTGCCCGATGACGAGCGGGTGGGGCCGTAGGAGCTCGCAGCGCTCTTGGCCGCGCTCGATGCAGAGCAGTTGATCCAGGGCTTTCTCGAGCCACGCGTGAAGGCGTCTTCGCCCGGACTCGCCCAGCAACTGCACCGGCGACTTCACACAGAAAGGAGGAGTGCGCGACGGTTGGGGCGGAGCCCGCGGCAGTGCCTTCGTGGAGGGGGCTTGGTATAGCTTCGAAAACGGGAAGGTGAGGAGCTTCGCATCGGCATAGTCCGGCAGGATGGCCGCCAGATCTTCGTGCAGGTCGACGGGCGGTGGTTGGATGCGCTCACACCACCCGTCGAGGTGCTCAGCCCCAGGGCCCAATCGCTTGAGGATGGTGTCGCGCAGCAGCATGGCGTTAGACGCATCGGCTGCAAGGCACAGCTCAGTCGGAGTGCGCGCTAGCATCAGTCGGGGCGAGGGAACCATGCTGGCCGCCCTCATGCTGCCGAAGGTGAAGACGGGGCGGTCGGCCTCACTCGCGAAGAGGAGGTCGGCCATACCACTTACCGGTCGCGCGCAGGCGCCGACAGCGGCAAAGGCCCGGGCGGCTGGGTCGGCAAGCGCGCAGCCTGCCAACGCGGCCAAAGTCAACCACCCGTAGCGAACGCCGCGCGCGTAGGCAGCAATGCGCTCCCGAGGGGTACGGATCACGTCGCGCACCGGCGGCACAAAGGGGAGCAGCGCGACGCCCACGCGCGGTCCGTCAAGGTAGCGGCCGATCATGAAGGTGGTGGCCGGAGCGGCGGCGCCCCAGGCAAGCGCCGCCCATCTCTCCATCAGGTGCATTGCCGTCGTCTTGGGGGTGAGCCGGATCGGCAGTTCGGCGCCCAGTACCCGCATGCCCGTGAGCTCTGTTTTGTCTAGTGATAGGGCGACCACCGAGAGGAAGAAGAGCATGAGGCCTTGCGTTGTGAGCGCTGCAATCTCGACCATCTGGGCGGAGGAGAGTTGGCGCACTTCGAAGGGCTCAGCCTCGACCGTGGTCACGGCGGTGCCGCCCGCCGGCGAAAGCAGACTGCGGGGCGTGACTGCGGGAGGCCTGCGCCGGTCGCCCGGCCCGCGCTCTAGTTGATAGGCGCGGTCGTCCTCGCTCGTCGGTTGGCCGGTGGGCGACTCGTAGTCTTCTGGGACGGGCCAGCCGTCTTCATGCCACGCGACCGCGAAACGCTCGACCGCCGCAGCGAAGGTGGTCACTGGCGCGGCCTCGACCTCGATCGTCAGGCACAGCGCCAAAGCGAGGATGCAGAGGGGGAAGTGGTTCCAAGAGCTTCGGTGGCGATCTCGTTCTTCTGCGTTTGCGAAGGTCCAGATAGGCGCTCGCGGTATCGGGGTGCCCAGGGCGACGCGCCGATACGCCTCGAGGCCATCCAAGTTGGCGTTGACGAGGTATAGGCAGAGGGTTTTGCCCACTAGGTCGCCAAAGTGCGTCGTGCGCAGGCGGACAGCGGGGGTCAGCGAGAGCGCGCGGCAGTAGTACGGGATCACAGTGTCCGGTTGCTCGATCATGCGGGCGTGAGCGTCGCCCGCGAAGAGGCAGTAGAGCACCCCCACGATACCCCAGAAGGTGCGCCCGTCGAGTGCTTTGGCCAGCCGCGACTCACGGTCGTTGCTTCGGGCCTGATGGGTGCACGACGGCCAGGCGCAAAGCATAGCCCAGACGCGGAGAGGCAAGATGTCGTGGAAGTCGCCCACGTAGGCGAGGCCGGGGCGCTCCGGGGCGCGGCGGTCGACCGAGAGCGTGATGACGCCCCGCTCGCACTCTGCGCGCTCTGCCCATGCCCCACTGAACTCGCCGAGTAGCAGCCAGCTAGGGGCGAGCTCGTCGATGGTAAGGAGACGGCGCACCTCGTCGAGGGTGGTGAGCGGCCATTCGAAGCTGGCGTACGCGGCGGCGGCGCGCGCTGAGCGCTCCCACGGTCGCCCGTACCCTCCTCTCGCACGCGGCGCGTTGCCCTCGGCAGCAGTGGCCGACTCGGTAGAGGGCGTGGCAGCGCCTGCTGCGCCTCCTCTGAAGCGAAGAGCACGCGGTCCGGGGGAGTCTGTGCACAGGGGCAGGCGGGCAGCGCGCTCAGCAGGGGGCCAGCAGATGAGGGTTGATGACCAACGAGAGGCGCGCTCAAGTACCTTCCAAACCCAACTTTTGTTGGCGTCTGGGGTTTAGGTGACTATTCGCCTCGAACGTTGCATGCCCTTCGTGTGCAGCGGGGAGGGCGCAGCGGCCCCCGCACGAAGACAGAGAAGCACTCGACATCCTAGCCTGCTGGTGATGCGCCGCGTACGGCGCGAGGCCGGCGGGCACCCAGAGGTAGGCGTGAGCTCTCCAGCCCAAGGGGCGGCTATGGGTTGCACAGCGGCTAACCATCACACATGACTTCGGAGATCGACATTGGCGGAAACACCAGCGGAGGTGCCGCGGCCACTCAACGATCTGGGCGCTCTCGAGGAGAGGCCACTCTCGACATGCACACTCAATGACCAACTCGAGAAGGGCAGCGCCTTCGGAGTGACTGGGGGGTGTCCAAGGCCCCCCTCCAGCAGCAGGGCCGGTTGCAGCATTGCAGCTGAGGACAGTCGCTTGATAGCCCTCCATCTGGCGGTGGGGGGAGGAGGTGTCATGTAGCGATGACCGGCGGTGACCAGGTCCTCGCGGGGGTTGGTCGCCTTGAGGAGGATATATGATAACATCATCGGAATCAACAGCGGGAGCTCGGCTTCAGGCCGTTTCCTTGCGCTTGTCGCCGGGTTTGGCGGCGGCCTTCGAGTACTTCTTCTCGATCTCGGCAGCGTTCCAGCCCTTCGGGCGCGTGTGGGCGGAGGAGACCTTAGACTCGTGGCCGGCTTCGCCAAAGCTAGGGCAGAAGCACAGCGCGCCCTCGATGGGCTTGGTGGACACGAGCACCGGCCAGCAAACCCCATCCATGTCCAGGGAGTAGCGGTCGCAGATGGCTTTGATGTCGTAGACGAACGAACCCAAGCGCATGTGCGTGTCGTCGATCCATTCGGCGAAAGATTTCATGCCGCCCGGCTGCCGCTGCTTGAGTTTGTCGGCCTCCTTCTTCGCCTTCTCCTTCTCCTTCTTCGTCTTTGTCGGCACACCCTTGACCTTGCCGTCGCCACCGCCACCGCCGCCGCCGCCGCCACCGCCACCGCCCCCGTGCGTGGGGGTGGGCAGGGTCACACCGGGGAGCGAGCGCGGCGTGGAGGGGGGCATCAGCGTCGGGAAAGCTCGCCGAACAGCGATCAGAGGCTCGGCGTTCTTGGACTTAGCAGTGAGCACCTTGTCGTAGTTGCAAGTCCCGAACTCGAGCACGTAATCGAGCACGGTGGCCGCCGGCTCGGGCTCCGACATCTTTCGCACGATGTTGGCCTTCACGACGCTGAGGGTGTCCACCATGAGCATCTGGGCCTGGGGCAGGAAGATGTTGATCTCGCCCTCGCCCATGCCTCTGATCCACTTGATGTGTTTGAGCTGGCGCTCGAAGAGTCCCCACATCGTATAGCCGTACTCCGAGGTGGCGTCCCACCCCGCAGAGATGAAGGTAGCCTTGGTGAAGGTGATGATCATCTCAAGCACGGCTTCGACGATGTAGAGCTGGTCCTCGGGGCAGCCCAAGAAGGGCTCGGACGCCCCCAAGTTGAAGAGCGCGAGCGCGCCCCCCGCGCCGTTGAAGAGCGTAAGGGAGGGGACATGGCCTTTGAACAAAAGTAGGCACTGGTCCTCCGGGTAAGCCCACTCGGTGTACGCCTCGGCCACCTCGCCATTCGCATCGGCCGCCTGCCCGTGGCCGAAGTACGTGGGCAGCGTGCCTATGCACCTGTAGAGGGTGCCGAACACGGCGTGCCGGTGGAGCAGCACGGAGGGTTTGGCGAAGAAGCGCTGGAACACGTTGACCTTGCTCAGGAGGGCGATCCCCAAGGCCTCGAGGCGCCCCTCCTCGGCGCTCACGTCGACCTGCGCGATCTCCTCTGCCGCCGTGACGAAATTGGCGTCCTCCTGCAAGGCTCGCCGCCAGGCCGCCGCAGTGACCGTGGCGAAGGCGCCGCTCCCCAGAAGGTCGACATCGTTTAGCTCGTCGCCACCGCCGCTGCCGCCCGTGGTCCGGTTGTTGCCAGCGAACTCTGTCTTCTCCTTGATGAGGAGGGAGAGGATGCCGTGCTCCCCCTCGAGGGGCAGAGATTTGTTGTAGCACTGCACCAGGAAGGCGTTGTGGGATAGCACCAACGTGTTCAACGGTCCTAGCCGGCCGAACAGCGGCTGGCGCGCCTCTGAAGGCTGAAGCAGCGGACGCAGTAGCATGAGGGCGGACGCCCGAGCCGCCGCTGAGCCCGCTAGGTCGAGGAGTGCCATTAGTTCGGGGTAAGCCCGTCGAGCGAACAGAAGGCGACTGGAGGTGATCACATCCTGCCGTGCGACGACGCCCTTGCCATACTCGATGTCATCGGCGAGTTCTGTCTCAAGCACCATCGCGTCGAAGGAGCCCGAGCGCAACTCGTCTGGGAGGGCCGAGAGTCGCGGCGTCAGGCGGACGAAGGCCCTTGCCACCCCTGCCGGAGTAGTGCCCGACACGCCTTCTGACGCGTAGGTAGCAAGCATGTCTGCCACCGCGCGTACACTGCTGGTGGGATCAGCGCGGGCGGCGGCCGAGCAGCGGTCCAGAGTGAGCAAACCCCGCCGGCAAAAGGTGAGGAAGGGGAAGATCGAGGAGGTGTCTACCACACGACGGAGTAGCACCATATTCCACCACTCGAGAGCGGCAGGCCCACTCGGAGGCACAGCCGGCACGGCGGGCACGGCGGCCACCCCTGGGACGGCTGCACGCCCTGCGACGGCCCGTACTGCGATCACAGCTGGGCCAGCCGCCCCAGCTCGTCGGGCCCGTACGCCGGGAACCGCAGCCACCGCAGGGACGGCCGCTACTGCGGGAATGGCGGGGATCGCAGGAGAGCCGCCCTGCAGGAAAGGGGTCGGCACTTCGAACTCCCCCCCGGCGAGCAGGAAGGGCGACGGAGTCGGCAGCCGCGGCAAGGCCACTTCCAGTGC
>Ga0115560_1003447_pt1 | contig 9839 bp, 21 predicted proteins | sample COGITO_mtgs_1105_5_FD_87278 | JGI IMG/M metagenome (GOLD analysis project Ga0115560, IMG submission 87278) | Pelagic marine microbial communities from North Sea - COGITO_mtgs_110509 | ecosystem: Environmental > Aquatic > Marine > Epipelagic | place: Germany:Helgoland, sampling site Kabeltonne... | reverse complement strand
TTCTTTGGTGAAGGAGGATGGTGTGACAGTTGGTATACAAGTATACATCCGGAAAAAGGGCATTTTAATTTTAACGACATTAAAAAAGCGTATCAAGATAACCCACATATAAAAGAGATGATGCTAACAGGAGGATCACCTACTATGCACCCTGCTCTAGTAAACGAATTAACACATTTTGCAAGTGAAAACGATATATACATTACTATCGAAACTGAAGGATCTCATTTCCTCACCACAGACTATCCTCTTAATCTGCTATCTATTAGCCCTAAGTTCAGTAATTCTGTACCAGTCGTGGGAGTAGAGACTCCACAAGGTAAGATTACAGATGAGAGAATGGTGAAGCAACACAATAAGTTTAGGTTAAATATAGACGCAATTGCAGACTCGATAGTGTATCATAATGACTTCCACTTAAAGCCAGTATGGGACGGTAAAGACGAAGTAGCACTGACTGAGATCAAAGAGTTTATCAGCCAATTAATAGAGAAACTACAAGAAAGGGATTACGGAGCATCAGCATGGACTGAGGCTTTTACAAAGGAGCAGTTAGAAGGCTGGATTAAAGATAAAGTATGGTTTATGCCTGCTGGAGATTCAAGAGAATCCTTATTTAAATCATACCCACTAGTATTCGACTGGGTAAGAGATAACGGATACAGGATGACATGGAGGCCGCATATTATCGCCTTCGAATCAGAACGTTGCGTTTAAGGACTGTAGGGAAGTGTACTTAATGCCTATTTATATTAAAAGATAAGCATGAGTTACAAAATAGATATACCCTGTAGTATTTGTGGGAAAGAACATAAGAGAACATTACCAAACAAATCTAGTGCTGTAGAAGCTTTTAAAAAAGGGAAAACAGCACTATGCTCTAAAGATTGTAGAAAAGAATACTACACTAGAAAATCTGTAAGAGAAGAAAGAAATTGTAAGAGGTGTAAAAAGTCTTATTTAGTAAGACCAACAAAAGAGCGATATTTCTGTTCTAAAGAATGCTACAGAGAGGACTGTAAAGAGTTTCCAGAAAAATATGGACTGGTTAAAAAAGCAGAAAATATGAGAAGGAAAACAGATAAAGTATCTGCTACTGAAAAAATGGTGGAAACAAAGATTAAAAGAGGGCTAGCAATTGACTGGAAAGATTCTAATTGGAAACCTTGGTACAGAAAATGCAATGCAATTTTACTTAAAAAAAGAAAGGAATTAGTTGCAGATTGGGATGGATATGATTATATTGATGGTAAGTACATTAAAGATAATTTAAAGTTAGATTATAGGCATAGAGATTATCCTACGTTAGACCACGTTATACCAAAGCAGAAGCTATATCTAGAAGGGTTGAGCCCTTATGAAGCCTGTAAGAATGATAATCTCAGATGGACAACTAGAAGTAACAATAGTAGAAAAGGAATAAAAGAAGTATAATGGATAAGCATGAAGCTTTAGAAGTACTAGAGGGAATAATGGAAAGTATCAATACATGTTGCGCTATAACAATGGAACCTGACGAAGTATTAGGTTTGTGCGATAAATTAAAAGACTATTTAGAGAATGATTAATTTTAGAGAAATATTAGAAGTACCAGAAGTAAGCAATAGGGTAATAACAGTTAACGGAATCCCTGTATGGGACTACAAATCCTCTAACTTTAACGTATTTTTAATTTACGAAAACCCCTGGAAAGGAGTGGAAGAAGAGTATGTGACTATAGATGAAATTAAAAACTACTTAACAGATATGGGAATACCGGACAACAAGGCAGTATTTAAGACAGAAGGTACAAGAGAGAAGCTAAACATCTGGAGAATCTCCCCAGAATTAACCATAAACTTTACACAGAATGTCTGAGAAAGATTTCATACAATGGCTTAAAGGATTCGCAGAAGGAGTACACCACTACAATGTATCCCCTAAGCAATGGGATTATCTGAAACAAAAATTAGAACAAGTAAAAACCGAACCTATCGAATACAGGATATCGGAAAGATGGACAACAACTAATACATAAAAAAATGGCAAAAAAAGAGTTTTATGACTGGCAGTGGGTCGATACACAGATAGATAACATAGGAGAGAAGTTAGAAGCTATAAGCACCCCTAAGTTCGTTACAGGAATACCACGAGGCGGGTTAATCCCTGCAATACTGGTATCTCACAAATTCAATATACCGTATATCGGATTAGAAGCTGCTAAAGCACTCCCTGGAAACTTAAAAAAACAAATATTAGTTATAGATGATATAGCAGATTCCGGAAACACACTAGCTCAAATAGACAGACACAATTTCATAACTGCTACCCTAGCAACAAGATATAGCACAGACCACCTACCTACAATTACAGGTACAAGTATTGATAACGATAACTGGCTAGTATTTCCATGGGAGGATTTTAATGCAAAAGCAGTGCAAGATTATCTTGCAAAATAAAAAGATTTTTCATACATTATAATAACAGTAATGAGTCGTAGAACCTCAATAAAACAAATAAAATAAATGGCAAAAAAGTTTATAAAAGGAACAGAATTAGTAAAAGCAGGATTCGCTAACGGGATATCAACCCAATTAGCAAAGAAACAGACAACCGAAGGTCCTGAAGCTAGATTAACATCAGAAGAAAGAGAAGTAATTATCGATAATGCAGAAAAAGCATTCGGAGACTTCTTAACCGCGCTAGGTACAGATTGGAAAAACGATCCAAATTCTTCTGAGACTCCACGCAGAGTAGCAAAAGCATACGTTAATGATTTATGGAAGGGCCGGTATGAGCCATTAGACAAAGTAACAGCATTCCCTAGCGACGGCTACGACGGAATCGTTCAAGAATCTAATATTCCAGTAACGTCTATGTGTTCTCACCACCACCAAAGTATAGGCGGTCAAGTGAGTATTGCATATATAGCTTCAGAGACCGGAAAGGTTGTAGGATTATCTAAGTTAAATAGAATAGTAGAGCAATTCGGTAGACGAGGGGCAATACAAGAGCAGCTTACCGTAGCAATACATAATGCAGTTAATAAGATATGTGAAGGAAACTTAGGAGTAGCAGTAATGATATCTGCAACACATAGTTGTGTGAGCTGCAGAGGAGTTAAACACCACGGAGCATCAATGCAGACTGCAAAACTAACAGGAGCATTCTTAAACGAAGATTCATGTAAAGCAGAGTTTTATAAGAATATAGAATTAGCAAGTATTTGTAAACATTAATAAAAATAAATAATATGACAAACTATTGGCAAGTGACAACTCAATTCGAAAGAGAAAACGATAGAGGAAGAGTACAGAAAGTAAGAGAAATATACCTAGTAGATGCAATGACAGGAACAGAAGCAGAAGCTAAGACGTATAAAATGTTAGAAGGATTAAGTGAGACTAACTTTAAGATTATTGCTTTAACAGAATCAAGAATTATAAAAGTTATCTAAAAGATATTTGGACCTTCGGGTCCTTTTTCTTATATTACTATAAAATAAATAAGTTATGACTAATCAATTAAATCTATTTAGCGAAGTCGATGTACCCTTCGTTAATGAAGTAGAAATCTTTAACGATACATTCGGAAAACCAAACAACTATGAACCTATCATCCCTGACAAGAAAGAATGGCAATTTGTTTATGACTTCATCCTCGAAGAACTTGAGGAATATAGAGAAGCTTGCGAACGAGGAGATATTGTGGAGGTTTTGGATGCTTTGTGCGACATTGCTTATGTTTCCTTGGGGAACGGAACTATGTTACATGGCCTTAAAGATAAGATATGGCCAGCATATCAAGAAGTACAGGAAAGTAATATGTCCAAAGCTTGCGAAACTGAAGAAGAAGCCATACAGACCGTCAGCCAGAGAAGTAAGGAACAGGGTGAGGCCTGTCATTTTGAGAGAGTCGCGGAAAGCAGGTATATTGTCTATAGAAGCCGTGATAGGAAAGTAATGAAATCAATTAAATACTTCAGACCTAACTTAAAGCAGTTTTTTACTGAAGATGAAATAAAAAGAAATAGTAATGATTAACTTAGAAGACCATAAAGTATTTGTAGAGAGCCATAAAATGGAAATGGTACCTTATACAACTGCTGTAAAAGCACTAACCGAACTATCTACAGAACTCAATAGCGATAAACACCTACAAGAACTAAATCTAGCAATGCAAGATCTTAGATCCTCTTTAAATAATATAAAAATTAATGATTAAAATAGCGCACGAATCACCGAAAAGTATTTTTAACGAAGTACAGAAGTACACCGACTACGATTACGCCCTAGTACATTTATTTGAAGAAGATAAAGAATACTTCAACCAGTTTAAAGAAGCTATCAAGAACGGTAGGGAAGTTATTTTAGATAATTCTATATTCGAATTAGAAGAAGCATTTGATGCTGATAAATTTATACACTGGGTTAATGAGTTAAGAGCAGAATGGTATATAGTTCCTGATGCATTAGAGGACACGAAGAAGACTATGTCCCAAATGGCAGACTGGAACCTAAGATACGCAGATGTTGCTTACGGTAAGAAGATTGGAGTAGTACAAGGTAAGACATACGAGCAAATAAAATCATGCTACGAGTATATGGATAAATTTGCTGATGTAGATATGATTGCTATCTCTTTCGATTACTCGTACTATACTGAAACTATCTCGCACCCTAACAAATACGTTAGCTGGATGCTAGGAAGAGTTAAGCTACTAGGAGATTTAGTGAGAGACGGTATTATTAATGAAGAAAAGAAGCACCACCTACTAGGATGCGGACTACCTCAAGAATTCTCCTTCTACTCAGAATATGACTGGATTTACTCCTTAGATACAAGTAACCCAGTAGTGCATGGAATAAAAGGGATTAGATATAACTCAGATGGACTATGGAATAAGGAATCTCAAAAACTACATGAACTCATGAACTACCAAGTTGAGGACACAAACCTAATACTGAATAATATACATAAATTTAGATGGTTTACAAATGGCAAGAAGGAAGTATAAAGTAGGAGATAAAGTTACTTTTAGGTTTGCCGGATCTGAACATCAAGGAAAAATTACAGCCATAGAAGAAGGTACTAAATACCAAATAAACGATGGAAGATATACATACCCAATTCAACAACAACATATACTAGGTAAAGTAAAATGAAGAAAACTAATAATAAGTGGATTGCTTTCTTCTCTCAAACAGGGAGTGAAATAGTAAGTATAGCAAAACATACAGGAATATGGCCTGACTTAATTGTAACAAACGAAAGGCCTAACTCTCTTAGAAAGATACACCCAGACATTAAAGACTCTAGTAGGTTAGTGACAATCCCTAATAAGCCAACGTTAGAGGAACTAGAAGAAGTACTAGAATACTTTACAACACCGTTAATAACATTACATGGCTGGCTAAGAATAATGCCTCCTAAAATATGTAAAAAATATACTATATACAACGGACATCCAGGACTAATTACAGTATACCCAGAACTGAAAGGTAAAGACCCACAAATTAAGGCTTTTAATGCTAAACACGAAGTTATGGGATGTGTACTACACAGAGTAACTGCAGGAGTAGACGAAGGAAAAGTTATAGCAGAAGAGAGATTTAATGCATTCCAGATAACAGAAGAAGAGATGTGGAAAGTAACTCGAGATAGATCTCAATACCTATGGACTCAATTCTTAAATAAGATGTTATAAAATGACAAGACAAGAACAACTACTAGTAATACTAATGGAGGAATGCGCAGAAGTATCTCAAAGAGCTTCTAAAACACTAAGGTTTGGATTAACAGATCCAGCAGGGAAAGAACCAGATCAACCATATACAAATAAAGATAGGCTATTAATGGAGATTAATGATTTATATGCAGTAATAGACATGATCTTTGATAAGGAAGGACCTTACCTATCTCCTATGTTAATTCAAGATAAAAAAGAAAAAGTAGAAAAATATTTAAAACTTTCAAAAAAGTTAGGTTTATTGGACTAAAAGTATTATCTTTAAGTAAATAAAAGTTATATTATGGTGAAAAAAGTAGCATTAGTAGGAGCAAGCAGTACCGGTAAGACTACTGTATATGAATTACTTAAGAATAAGTTATCTGAGTTTGAGTTTATAAATGAATCTACTAGGACAGTAGCGGAGTATGGATTTCCTATTAATGAAAAAGGTACTTCTAAAACTCAACTCGCTATTAGTAGCTTTCACTTAGAAGCCTTAATACACCCAGGAGATTTGCTACTTGATAGATGCTATATGGATCTTATGGTATACTCTAATTTTATGCTAGGAATAGATTTCCCTAGTCATAGTTATATCGAAGATACTTGGGATAGAGTTAAGGACGTATACACACATTACATATACTTCCCTATCGAATTTAAATCGGTAGATGATGGAGTAAGAAGCGTAAACGAAGAGTGGAGAGATAAAATAGATAGTGAATTTAAGAGACTACTAAAAGAAGTAAAGACGCCCTACCTATCCGTAACTGGTTCTCCTATGCAAAGAGTTGAACAAATACTAAAATTTATAAAGTAAATATGGAAACAGAAGAAAAAATGATGAGCCTGTTTGACTACCTTAACAAACCAGCAGGTATGGACCTAGGCGGAAAAGTATACACTACAGCAAAGAAAGCTAACATACCGATAGTGACAAAGGAAGTTAAAACTAAAAACTACGAAGGACAGGTTATGATGTACCCTGAAGAATTCTTACAAGAATACTTTAGTAATGTATAGATACAAAGCAAAATTAATAAGAGCAGTCGACGGAGATACAGCAGATGTAATGATCGACTTAGGGTTTGATACTTGGATTAAATCTAGATTAAGATTTAAAGGCATAGACACTTGGGAGAAAAGGACCAAAGACTTAGAAGAAAAGAAGAAAGGTATATTAGCATCTGAATATACAGAACAGATGTTAAGTAAAAATAATGGTGAGTTTATTATACAATCTTACGGTAAAGGAAAGTTTGGAAGAGTACTTGCTGAAATATTCATAGATGGAGAAGAAACCTCTTTAAATAAACTACTAATCGAAAACGGTCATGCCACGTACTATGAAGGCGGATCAACAAATTAAAAATTAAATTATGTCAAAAAGATAGCGGGTAAGGAAAAAGGTACCTATTTATTATAAAAATAACATGTACTACCTTTACTTGAAAGAATCTAAAGGGTATAAATACCTAGGTAAATTTACAACCAGAAAAAATAGACCAAACTTTACAGTTTACGATTATTTAGGTTCAGGTACTGTCTGGAAACAACATATAAAAAAACATAAACTCACATCTAAAGATATAAAAACAACCGTGCTATTTAAATCAGAAAATATAGAAGAGTTTAAAGAAAAAGCTCTCTTCTACAGTAGTAAGTACCAAGTTGAACATAATAGTAAATTTGCAAACCTAGTCCCTGAAGACGGTGCAAATCCCTGTAAGTATATGGATTATTCTAAAAGAGATTCTCCTGAATGGCGTAAAAAACTATCCGAAGCTAAAAAGGGGTCAAAACATAGTAAAGAACATAGACAGAAAATAGAAGAATCAAAAAAGAGAAACGGAGTAACAGCATGGAATAAAGGACTTTCAGGGTTACCTAAACAATCTAAAGAACTAGTTAAAAAAAGAGCGAAAGCTATTTCCAAAGCATATAAGGAAAAACGTAAAAAGAAGTTTGATCCTATCATAAAAAATATTATATTGGACTATAGAGATACTAACGGAAAGGAAGTACAACTAAAATACGGCATAAGTTATAATTTACTAAAACAATTAAAAAAAGATTATGAATTTTAAAGACAATCAAGCAGCAGTAATTGCTATAGCTAACAAACACTTAGGAAAAGTAGGAGGAGATGGATACTCAGATCAATACAACCCTGAACTATTAGTGAAAGTACCTCGATACCTAAACAGAGAAGGTTACGGACTAACATCAGACTCGTTTGTAGGAGTAGACACCTGGAACTGCTACGAAGTATCTGCAATAACAACTAAAGGACAACCTGTAGCGGGAATGTTAAAAATCGTATGCCCTTCAGACAGTGAGTACCACGTAGAATCTAAGTCAATTAAATTATACTTAAATTCATACAACATGACTAGAATAGGGGATACCGCAATGGAATGTATCTCAGGAATAGAAGCAAGAGTGAAAAGAGATTTAGATGAGTTACTAGAAACGACTACTACTGTCAGTTTCTATACATCGAATGAAGATGGAGAAGAGTTAACGTTTAAAGCTTATCATGATTTAGGAGATATAGTAGACTTAGACCAGATAGACTTTACTGCATTCCAATCAGACTCTACACAATTAGCGATAGAAGATACTGATAACGAAGCTAGAGTAATTAAACTAAAATCTAACCTATTACGATCTAACTGTAGAGTAACAAACCAGCCGGATTGGGGAGATGTTTTCATTAAAATGAAAAGTAAAAAGTTACCATCAGCAGATTCGCTTGCAAAGTATATTGTAAGTCATAGAACTGTAAGTCATTTTCATGAAGAGATTTGTGAAATGGTATATAAACACTTAACAGATGCATACGAGCCAGAAGAGCTAATGGTAGCTTGTCTATATACTAGAAGAGGTGGATTAGATATTAATCCAATTAGAGCTTCTCATGCTAGCTTGATACCGGACTTCTTTATTAACCCAGAGTACAGAATCGCTAAAACATTAAGACAGTAGTATTATGAAAGAAAAAATAACACAATACATTTACAGTAAGTATAAAACTTATAAAGACTTACCGTTAATCATAGAAGAGTACGATTCTCACTTCTCCGTAAAACTACATGAAGATGAATCTCCATTAATATTAGGAAAATCGGTAGTATAGAGATGGAGACAAAAGTACATGAAGTTAAGGAACTCATAGCAGAAAGAATACCGCCTGGGGATAATTGGGAACTAGTAATAGACCGAGATAATGTTATTGAAGGGTTAGTTCAAGCACTAACACAGTATATGCGAAAAACTAAATTTAAAGGGCACTATAGATTAGAGCCACTAAACGGTAAGTTATACGCTCTAGTAGAAGAGGAAGAAATACTAGAAGAACCAGAAGAAGAAATCTGGGATATCTATGGAGAAAATTAAGATAAGAGTGGCTTTTTAGCCACTTTTTTCTTATCTTTAAGTAAATAAAATAAAGGTTATGATTCCAAAAAATTTTAAATACCTAGACTCTTTCGTATTACCGAGAGAGGTAGAACAGAGCACAAGAGCATTAACAGAACATATTACCGAAGAGAATAGGTATAAGTATTTCTTGAAGTTAAAAGTAAGGAGAGATTTACACAACCATGTTACTATGAAGCCAGAAGATTTTCCAATGCAGAGGTTAATTTACCTACTTGTATACAAAGCTCCCTCCGGTACTCAACAATTATTCAAAGTAGGCTGCTCACAAAAATGCTACCAAAGAATAGGAAGGAACTATTTAGTTGGAGCAGGAGCAAATACAGGATGGCTATCACCAGCAATGCACGAATTCTTAAAAAAATTCAAAGGAGAGTTTGAAATATATGCAAGAGAGTTTGATGATAAAATTACACAGACGGATGACGATATAGAAGTAGAGTATACTCCGAGATTAGATACAATAGAAAAGATGTATCAAGACAAGTTAAACATACAAGACGGAAAAAGAGCAATTCAAGAATTTTTTAATCTGAATAGTTTTCCGTATATTATTAAATAAAATAGGTTATATATGAATATAGAAAAGAAGTACTACACCGTCCAAGATACTGAGACATTAAAACTAATGTACCAACACATACAGGAATCAGAAGTGATTGCTGTAGATACAGAAACTACCTCTCTT
>Ga0115560_1003442_pt1 | contig 9848 bp, 10 predicted proteins | sample COGITO_mtgs_1105_5_FD_87278 | JGI IMG/M metagenome (GOLD analysis project Ga0115560, IMG submission 87278) | Pelagic marine microbial communities from North Sea - COGITO_mtgs_110509 | ecosystem: Environmental > Aquatic > Marine > Epipelagic | place: Germany:Helgoland, sampling site Kabeltonne... | reverse complement strand
AAGCAAGAATTCTAGCTTTTGTAAAAAGATTGATGGGTTAACTATAGTGCGGAATATTGATTCTTCAAACTCAAGAGGAATAAGGTCATTTGACCCTGTGAGGTATATTCCATTGAAATATGATACAAAATATACTGATTTTACTACATATATCAAATAGATACAAACCGTCATGGCAATGTAAATAAAGATCTTTCTCGAGCGTTTTTCATTTGTGAAGTTAACGAGAAAGACTGTATAAATTAAGTAGCAAAAAGAACCCCATAGTAAAATATTCAATGGAGGAATTGGGTTGATTTGAATCAGAAAGCCGTAAACAATGGACACGAGTATAATAAATAAGAACCATGCGATTTTGCCAAGGTATGCGTTGAGGTGTGTCATATTCATTTAAGTTGTTCAAATAAAGTAAAAATTTCAATTCAAATAATACATTTTGAATTTAATTTTAGTTCCATTTCAATCAATGCTTTCTATTTTCTATCTTTGCCCCCAAAATTAGATAGATGACAACAAATAGAACATTTACAATGATTAAACCAGATGCTGTTGAAAATGGGCATATTGGCAACATTATTGACATGGTTACTTCAGCCGGGTTTGAGATCAAAGCCATGAAGTATACAAGGCTTTCCAAAGAGCAAGCCCAAGAATTTTATGCTGTTCATGCAGAACGACCATTTTACGGCGAGTTGGTTTCCTACATGACTTCAGGTCCAATTGTAGCTGCAATCCTTGAAAAAGAAAATGCAGTTGCTGATTTTAGAGCACTTATTGGAGCTACGGATCCAGCAGAGGCAGCAGAAGGAACCATACGAAAAGCATATGCGGAAAACAAAGGCAGAAATGCTGTTCATGGATCAGATTCAGATGAAAATGCTGAGATTGAGGGTAAATTTCATTTTTCAGCAGAAGAAATACATTAACCATTAGATAATATGAAAAGGCTTTTGAATAAAAAGCCTTTTTTTGTGCCATGAAGTATCAAGAAGACATAGAAAAACGCAGGACTTTTGGGATCATTTCCCATCCTGATGCAGGGAAAACAACCCTTACAGAAAAACTATTGCTTTTTGGTGGTGCCATTCAAACTGCTGGAGCGGTAAAAAACAACAAAATTAAGAAGACGGCAACTTCTGATTTCATGGAGATTGAGAAGCAGAGAGGGATTTCAGTAGCAACCTCTGTAATGGCCTTTGGTTACAAGGATAAACAAATAAATATTCTTGATACCCCAGGGCATAAAGACTTTGCTGAAGACACCTTTCGTACCCTTACTGCAGTTGATAGTGTGATCCTTGTAATCGATTGTGCTAATGGGGTAGAGGCTCAAACCGAAAAGCTCATGGAGGTTTGTAGAATGCGTAAAACTCCAGTTATTATTTTCATCAATAAAATGGATCGGGACGGTAAAGAATCCTTTGACCTTCTAGACGAATTGGAAAAATCATTGAAAATAAAAGTGCGCCCTTTAACTTGGCCCATAGGTATGGGAGACTATTTTCAAGGCGTTTATAATATTTACAACAAAGGGCTTAATTTATTCTCTGCTAATAAAACAAAAATTGAATCTGATATTCATGCGATTTCTGATATTCAGGATAAGGAATTAGATGAGATTATTGGAAAAGAGCCAGCAGAAGAGCTTCGTGAGGAATTGGAAATGATTGAAGGCGTCTATGACGCGTTTAGTCGTGATGACTATCTTGCGGGTGATATTGCGCCTGTGTTTTTTGGCTCTGCAGTAAACAACTTTGGTGTAAAAGAGCTTTTAGATACCTTTTGCGAGGTATCTCCTTCACCAAGAGGTCGTACAACAGATTTGAGAGATGTCGCGCCAAATGAAGAAAATTTTAGTGGTTTTGTATTTAAAATCCATGCCAATCTTGATCCGAAACACCGAGACCGAATTGCGTTTCTACGCGTAGTTTCTGGACGATTTGAAAGAAATAAATTTTATCGCCACATCCGATTAGAGAAGAAAATGAAGTTTCCCAATCCGACATCTTTTATGGCTCAAGACAAAAGTGTCATTGAATATGCATTTCCTGGGGATGTTATCGGTTTGTACGATACTGGTAATTTTAAGATTGGTGATACCTTAACTGAGGGTGAAAAAATGATGTTTAAGGGAATCCCAAGCTTTTCTCCTGAAATATTCCAAGAGTTAGAGAATTTGGACCCTATGAAGTCTAAGCAGCTTGAGAAAGGCATTCGTCAGCTCATTGATGAGGGAGTGGCACAGCTATTTATTCAACAGCCAGGAAACAGAAAAATTGTAGGCACGGTTGGCCAACTTCAGTTTGAGGTAATCAATTATCGATTGGTGAATGAATACGGTGCCAAATGTCGATTTGTCGCTAAAAACTATCACAAAGCGTGTTGGATTACCACAGAAAATGAGGAGCAATTGGATAAATTCATGAAAGCCAAGTATAATTTACTTGCTCGCGATAAGGATGACAATCTTGTGTTTTTAGCAGAAACGCCTTTTCTCCTTCAGGTGGCGGAGCAGGATTATCCAGACATCGTCTTTCATAAGACTTCTGAATTTATGTTGGATAAATAGTGGGTAGTTACAATTGTTTTACCTTTGTAATATGAGACCTCTTTATTTCCTTTTTTGTATTGTATTTGTAACGTCTTGTGGTGAAGATCCCACTGATAAGTCAAATAAAAATCAAAACAAAGCTTTTGTTGCTGATATTCCAATGGCTTTGTTCTCTGGAGAAATGTCATTCAATGATGAATTTGTTACGGTGACAAAGTTTTCAAATGGAGACCCGATTTTACATGCCCAATCCAAATCAAGATGGGCGGAAGCCGCAGAAAATGGCACTCCAGCCTGGTGTTATGTGGACTCGGTAAATAAGCAAGGTTTTTTATATAATGGTTTTTGCATTTCTGATGATCGAGAAGTCATTAAGGACATAAGATACATGAATGAAATTGATGCTTCGATATTTATAAGTGATTTTGATGCGCCTAAAGTAAAAGAGTCAGACATTTATCTCATGGAAAGAACCTACATGGGGAATTTTAATACCTTGGGTTTTGAAAATATCTGGATTAAAGGCAGCCAGGTGAAAGCAGGCATGAATTATGTACTAAGCTATTCTCCTGAGAGGGCTATGGTGCAATTAAGAAAAGCACATCTAGGTAGTGGTTATTTTATACGAACGTTAAAAACCAATTAAATGAAAAGAGCATTTTTTCTTCTATTCTTATTTCTTCAGTTTAATCTTGTTCATGGACAAGTAACGCGGATTAAAATGGGGCGTCAAAGTGATACCACAAAAGAGGTAAGCTTTCGATTGTCAGAGCGCTATCAGGCATATAATTGGAAGTCTTCTGTAAAGCATGATAATTATGACACCACCATTAATTCACCGAAATCAGTAAAATACTCAAAGGACGGCACCAAGTTTTACGTTCAATCACTAGAGGGTTATACCACATCGATTTATAATGCATCCACCAAAAAACGCATTGGAACCATTGGTCATCACTTTGATGCGAGTAACGACAGCTTGTTTAAAGACGGGGAAACCACCATTTACGACTATCCCTACAAACAAAAGAGGAGTCAGAAGAATCATTTCTCTGGAAAACCTGTAGAAAGCTGCTTTTCACATGGAGGAAAGTATTTATGGGTAACGTATTACAGACGAAGTTTTGATCCAATAGCACAATCCCCATCTGCAGTAGCAATTATTGATACTGAAAAAGACGTAATTGTAAGAGTAATGCCGACGGGGCCTCTTCCAAAAATGATTGCCTGTGCTCCAGATAACAAGCGTATTTCAGTTACGCATTGGGGAGACAATACGGTTGCTATTATTGATATTGATTCTGAAGACCCTTTTGATTTTAAATACGTTAAACATTCGGTGGTAGATTACAAGATGTCGACTAACTTTAGTTCGTCTCATGTGAATCGTGATGCGAGTTGTGGTTTTTGTTTAAGAGGAACTACTTATACTACTGATGGTCAATTTCTTATGGTTGGAAGAATGGGTGGTGGAGGAATTGCTATTTTTGACGCAAACACCTACGATTATTTGGGTACGGTCTTCGGTATGATGTCTAATGTTCGACACCTTGTAGTGAAGAATGAATATCTCTATATCAGCTGCAATCGACCTGGTCAGGTACAGCGCTGTAAATGGCAAGATCTTGTCAAAGCCAGACTCGAATCAGATGAGAAAAAAGTAACCTTCAGTGAATTTGAAAATGTGTATGTTGGAACAGGAGCCCGAACCATTGTTCTGACTTCTGATGGCAAATATTTATTTGCCTGCGCCAACAATGTTTCCAAGATTGTGGCCGTGCGAACATCCGACATGAAAGTCGTAGCGCAGATTCCTTCAGATTCCTATCCCGTAGGAATGGCCATATCAGCGGATGATTCGGAGCTTATCGTTACTTCTCAAGGTAAAAGTGGTCGAGGAGGTAATTCTGTGATGGTCTTTTCACTTAGCTACAAATAAATCATATATGGCCTTAGTTTATTCATCAATGCTCGGGCTGGGAAGCAATATTCCTGACTTTAAGCTCTTCAATGCACTGGACGGTCAAATCTATTCCTCGTCGTCACTTCATGACGGCAAAGCGTCTTTAGTTATGCTTATCTGCAATCACTGTCCCTATGTCATTCATTATCATGAGGAGCTAAAGCGTTTGTCACAGGACTACAGTACTCAAATCAATATGGTGGCCATCAGCTCCAACGACGTAGAGCGATATCCACAGGATGGGCCCGAGGCGATGAAAGAACTCTTTGAGTCACTGAATCTTGATTTTCCATATCTCTTTGATGAAACACAAGAAATAGCCAAAACCCTTAAAGCAGAATGCACACCTGAATTTTATCTGTACGATGGTAACAATGCCTTGGTCTATCGGGGTAGGCTGGACGGCTCATCTCCCGGTAAAGACATTCCAATAACAGGAGCTGATTTGAGAGCGGCAATTGATGCACTGCTTAAGGGAGCGCCCGTTTCTTCAGACCAACATCCCTCAATGGGATGCAGTATCAAGTGGAAGTGATTCTTCTACTAGATCTCGTTCTTAATAAGTACAAAAAAGGCACCTAATTTCTTAGATGCCTTTTGGTGATCCCCCTGGGGCTCGAACCCAGGACCCACGCCTTAAAAGGGCGTTGCTCTACCAACTGAGCTAGGAGATCGGTTTTGAGGGTGCAAATATAAATGTTATATTCTTTAATGCAAACATTAAAACGGTAAATTTGTTAGAAGAATTGTTATTTTTTTATAAATACTTGAGACTTATATCTTAATGAATAAAAAAGGAGATCATATTATTTTAATTGGCATGAGTGGTGCAGGTAAAACGACCCTTGGAGAGGCCCTGTCAATTTCATTGAACTTACCTTTTATTGATACAGACGAGGAGATAGTTAAAATAACTAGCTTAAGCATTCCTGAAATATTTCGATTAGAGGGTGAAACTAAGTTTCGTTTATACGAATCAGGGGTTATTCGTCAGTTGGTAGATTTTCCTAAAAGCGTAATAGCCCTAGGAGGAGGCGCGCCATGCTATGATAATCAAATTGAGTTATTGTTGGAAATGGGCACCGTTGTGTATCTCGACGTTTCGATAGATGTATTGACAAAAAGATTGGGTCAAATCACGAATACTAGACCTTTATATACGAAGCTCTCATCAAATCAGATTGTTGAAAAAACAAAAACATTAATGAAGCAAAGAACTTCTTTCTTTTGTAAAGCTGATTTTATTGTTGATGGCAATACTTCCTCAGATGATTTGGTCAAAAAAGTCATTGAGAAAATACACTAAAATTTAGTAGAGGTCTTTTCTGAATCCAAGGGTAAACACAAAAAACAATTGAGAGTACTGATTGGTACTATTAGCAACGGTATTACTCCCTTGAGCCAAAATTGAATATTGTCCACTCACATCAAAATAAACCGTTCCTAATGCAGGAATAGAATATTTCACTCCTCCTTGCAGTCCAACAGCTATTCCAATGATAATGCCTTCATTTTCCTCATTTGAAGGTACTGAATAGTTATTTTCCCATTCATACGTGCCTGTAATGTCTGTTTTATCATAATTGAGCTTTACTGAATTAAAAACGAGCATTCCATTCGTTCCGCCATAAGCTGAAATACCATTATCATAATCATTTCCCAGATAGTAGCGTGTTCCTCCTTCAATGGTTGTGTAGTTAAAAGATGACTGGGTATTCACTTGTAATTGATAGGGGAGGGATGTGTTGTTGAGGTCTGTAATAATGACCGTTCGGGTTGACCCATTATCCTCAGGTCGAGAAAAATAATGACCAAGTCTTCCGTAAAAAGTAACGTCGTTGTTTCTTGGGAGCTCAAATCCCGCATGTAAACCTATGTGAGATTGATCAGTTGTAAATCCACTTATGGAGCCTAAACCAGCACTAAGGCTAACTTGAGAATTTAGCGAAAGGCATAAACAAGTAGAAAAAAACAGTGTAGTGATGGAGCTTAAATATTTCATTTTGTATTTATTTCAAGTATTCGGGGCACTCTTTGTCATGCGCACCTTTTAATATTCCGTTACTGGATAGGAATTCTTTTACAATTTCCTTGCCAACAAATTTAAAGTTCTTTTTAAAGAGTTTGACCCAATTTTCAATAGAAATTTGATTTTGTAACATAATCCAATTTTTAAAAGTTCCGAATTCTTTTTGAATTTCCAAAATTTGCTGTGCATTATAAACAATACTTCGAATTTTTAGTTCATGTCTGATGATGTTTTTATTGCCCATCAATTCGGATATGTCTTGTTCCTTATACATCGAGACTTTCTGTAAATTAAATTGAGAGTAGGCCAATTTTAACCCCTCGTATTTCTGAAGAACCGTGTTCCAAGACAAACCTGCTTGATTGATCTCCATAACAAGTCTTCCAAAGAGTTCGTTGTCATCTTCAGACATTTTTCCATAAACTTCATCGTGATACCAATGATGAATACTATCCTTTGGTTGATTCCGACAGTACGAACAATAACTCATTTCTGTAATATCCAGTTTCTCATAAAAGGTCCTTCATTGAAAAGGATATCCAAAAATGAAAGATTGCTTGTAAAATCTTTATCGTAAGAAAAAACCTGCTGATATGGCTTCATTGAGTCGCGATTCATGAAATCTGTATTTCTATAATCCATGTTGCATTCTATTTCGTAGGATTTGGTATTATTTATATCAAAATCGAGGTCTAATATTTCCATAACAAACTTGAGTATACTCAAATTGAACTCAAGTAAATCTTTAGGGTTATTATAAATAATTTCTCTTATCCTATATCCGTAATCATCAAAATAAGGTGCAGATGCATAGGAAGATTGAATGGCTCTCCAATGCTCGTTTTGCCATTTCACACTGTAATCTACCTCAACATCTTTGGTGAAAGTTCTGTTTCCGTTTATTTTTTTTACAGGAATACTCAAGCGCAAAACTCCATTGCTCGTTAATATTTCGCAGCGGTTTCTTAAGGTTTGTTTGGGAAAGCTCTCATATGCCTCAATGATGGTATTCACATGTAAAAAGTATGCTTTTAAATACGCAATTGAAGGAAAATATGAAGTAGGGAATATATTGATTACTCTATCCATTTGAATAAACGTTCCCATCGAATCCCGAGGTATGGACTTTTTGAAAACCAGACTAAGCTAGCTCTCCCGACAACATGGTCTTCGGGTACAAATCCCCAGATCCTGGAATCTGCAGAATTGTATCTATTGTCACCCATGAGCCAGTAATAATTCATTTCAAAGGTATAGGTATTGGTTTTTTTACCATCAATGTAGATGCCGTCTTTTTTCTCTTCAAGTTTATGACCTTCATAAGCTGTTATAATTCTTCGATACCATGCGATATTTTTCTTTCTAAAGTCTACAGTGGTTCCCTTTTTAGGAACGGTGAATTTTTGAAAATTAGTAGTTGTGTTGTTTACGTAGAAATCTTTTGGGAATATTTTCGAGTTCGTAATTAATTCTTGAGCAGATGGTATATAAGCAATGGAGTCGCTCATGTGTACTTCTTCGTATCTCTGTTCTGTAATGACTTTGAGCTTGATCTTAAAATCTTTTTCGATTTTCTTTTTCTCTGTACTTGTTAAAGTTAAAACGTACATACTAGGATTAGATGCGTCCGAATCATTAAAATCCATTCTGGTCATGTCAGGAGTGTTTTCTAAGCCATACTTTTCATACATCTCTGTTGCGCTTGGAAAAGTGACCTTTGATTTTTCAACTTCGTATTTGAGACATTGATTTAAAGCAACTTCGGCAGGTTTTCCGTTCACATATAAAACAGCATTTTTTATTTCCAATTCATCACCGGGAATTCCCACACAACGCTTTATGTAGTTTTCTCTTTTGTCAACAGGCCTGTATATCAAACCGCCATGATTTTCTTCAGGAAAATTCTCATTCCCTTCAGGTCCCGGAAATTGCCCGCTAGACAATTTTAGTCTTGCTTTTTTTCTCCATGGTCCAGGTTTTGATATGTATGACTCAAGAAGTATATTGTTTCTCGAAACATAAAGACTATCAGAAAGTGTCTTTCTTTGAAGTTCTAGGTTTTGAAGGGCACGCGCTTCAGGACTTGAAGAGTAATATTGGAATAAGGCCTCGTCATTCAAAATACCATGATAATCATGTCCCATTAATCCATTTGGCATACGAGGGTCATAGATCGCTGTGTCTCCCGAAGGATAATTAAACACAACGACGTCATAGCGCTCTACATCACCAAACCCTGGTAGTCGGGTGTATTCTCCCATTTCCAAGGTCGTGTAAGATTTCATGTTCACCCAGGGAAATGTGTTGTGGACGAGGGGGTAACTTAGCGGCGTAACTGGTACCTTTGGTCCGTAGGCTAACTTATTTACAAATAGAAAGTCTCCTACCAAAAGTGTTTTTTCCATTGATCCTGTTGGGATTTGAAATGGTTCAAAGACATAGGTTCGAATAATACTGGCTGCTACCAAGGCAAAAATAATAGAATCTCCCCACTCCTTTACTTTCGATCTTGTTCCTGGCTTATCTCTAGTTACAGCATCAATCCCCATGGCTACTGCATGACCCAAAACGGGCAGGCTTAAAAACAAGGCAACATGGTCTCCCCATTTTCTATCTTCTCTTTGAGCGGAATTGGACCAATTGGTTTCTTCACCATAAACACTTGACTCTTCACTGCATTTGTACAATAGATAATAGGGAAAGAAAATGCCCTGAAGAGTGTCCGTAAATGAGTAATATCCAAATCTTCTGATGTAGCTCAAATTGGCGGTGGCCCACATAATCAAGTGCACACCTGGAAAAACAAGAAGTAGAGACCAGAATGGTTTTTTACATGTGATTTTAAAGATTACAAAATAATTGTATCCAGGGACCAATGCTTCCCAACTTTCTCTTCCCGCTTTTGGAAAAGATTTCCACCACATACCCAGATATGGATGAATCAATAGAAAAATAAAGAAATATAAAATACTCATAATCAGGTAAAGTTAATAATATCGGACATTGTAAAGGTTCCCTTTTTATCTAAAAGCCATTCGGCGGCAATCACTGCTCCAAGTGCAAAACCTTTTCTGTTTTTTGCCTCATGGATGAGTGATATTTGATCGATTTTAGATTTGTAGGTTACTTCATGGGTTCCAGGTACATTTGGGATTCGTTTTGAGATTACAGGAAGTTTTGAGTCTTCAGAAATTTGATTTTCAGATAGCTTCCAACTCTCGTAACTATTTTGATTTTTTATCAGTAAATCGGCTGTGGTAATGGCTGTCCCACTTGGTTTATCTAACTTTTCAGTGTGATGTGTT
>Ga0115560_1003423_pt1 | contig 9882 bp, 7 predicted proteins | sample COGITO_mtgs_1105_5_FD_87278 | JGI IMG/M metagenome (GOLD analysis project Ga0115560, IMG submission 87278) | Pelagic marine microbial communities from North Sea - COGITO_mtgs_110509 | ecosystem: Environmental > Aquatic > Marine > Epipelagic | place: Germany:Helgoland, sampling site Kabeltonne... | reverse complement strand
GCCATAAAGAAGGTTTTGTAAAAGTGATTTTTGATGCCAAATATGGCGAGTGGTTAGGATGTCACATGATTGGAACAGGCGTCACGGATATGATTGCAGAAGCGGTTTTAGGACGTAAACTAGAAACAACAGGGCATGAAGTTCTAAAAACGATACACCCACACCCAACGATGAGTGAAGCTGTCATGGAAGCTGTTGCCGATGCTTATGGCGAAGTGATTCATATTTAAACACTAAACACATATACAAACTAAAGACGATCTGAAAAGAACGTCTTTTTTGTTACAAGAAACTTTGCAAGGCTAACTCATAACTTTGAAGTCCAAAACCAAGGATGACGCCTTTGGCATTTGGTGATATATAAGATTGATGCCTAAACTCTTCACGAGCGAAGGTATTGGATATATGCACTTCGATGACTTGGGTTTCAATAGCTTTGATCGCATCGCCGATTCCTACCGACGTATGGGTATAGGCGGCTGCATTTAAGATAATTCCATCGTAAGAAAATCCAACTTCTTGAATTTTATCGATCAATTCCCCTTCTATATTAGATTGAAAATAGGATAAATCAAATTCTTTATATTTATCTTTTAAATCGGTATAGAAACCTTCAAATGATTGTGCGCCATAAATACCAGGCTCACGTTTACCAAGTAAATTTAGATTAGGACCGTTGATAATGATGATTTTTTTCATATGACAAAAATACAAAAGTTATGGTATAAAAAAAGAGGAAGCCAAGCTTCCTCTTTTTAATAATATAATTTGCAATGATTATAGTCTGAAACCTAATCTTAACATTCCTGTTACATTTCCAGCTAAACTGATTTCAGTGTCATTACCAGAAACTAAACCAAGGCTGTATCCAATCTCAGTACCAATGTATACTTTAGGTACAATATAGTAATCAGCACCTAAAAATACACCACCACCAATTGTGAAAACAGCATCTACATCTTTAACACCAGCATCAATGAGACCTAAATTTCCACCATATCCCCAAAATGTGGATAAACGTTCGGCTCCTGAAAAGTGATTTTCAATTCCATAACCAATACCAACGGAGAACTCAGCATCTTCACCTTCAACACCTTCATCAACAAATGAAAAAGTTGCAGAAAGACGAGTTGCTTTAGTGTCAGATTTAAAAGAACGCATCATTAATGTTCCAGAATTAGATTCAGCGAACATCGGAGCTCCATCTAAATTTGGCATGAAATTAACTTCAAAAGCAGTCTCCCCAGCAGCAGGTTTGTTAAATGTTCCAGCATTTGTGGAAATCTGTGCAAAAGAAAAACTAAACGTTACTAATGCAATAAATGATAATAAATTTTTCATAATTTTAATTTTTTGTTTAATGTTAATACAGCAATATTAAACAAAAAAAATAACATTCCTGCAATTTATCGATAAAAAATACGGTTAATGGATAATTTATAGAGTAAAAAATCTGATTTTTTTTATTATATATAACTAAATTAATTATAATAAAACACTAAAAATATGTTGATGATTTAAAAGTTTATTCATTTAAAATGTCATATTTATATTAAACGATAGATTATGAACTACTTATAAACCCGTTGACACTTCAGGGAATCGGAACTACTATTTCATCATGTGGACTTCAAATAAATAATAAATCTAATCAAAACTCATAAAATTTTATAAATAGCAGCTGAAATATGTCTATCTTTTTGTAATATCGTTGTAAATATAAATACTTAAAACACTAATATTATGAAACATAAATTTCTACTTTTAATACTTGTTTTGATTGCTTCCCCTAATTTTGGGCAGTCTCAAAATCAAGAAACCTATGCAAGTAGCATAACAGCAGATGAGTTAAAAGAAAAACTATACACCTATGCCTCTGATGAATTTGAAGGCAGAGAAACAGGAACGAAAGGATTAGAGATTGCTATAGATTATTTGAGAAAGCATTATACAAACCTAGAGGTGAGTTCCGCAAAATCAAACGGCGATTATTTTCAAAAAGTACCGTTAACGATTGTTGGCACTCCAGAAGTATCAATAAAAGTAGAAAAAAAATCGTTTAGTTATTATAATGACTTCATAAGTATCGAAGATGCTCAATCGGGTCGATTTAGATCTAAAGATATCATTCTTGTAGGATATGGCATTGAAGATGAAAAATATAATGACTACGAAGGTCTTGACGTGAAAGGTAAAATAATCGTTGCGATTGGAGGCGAACCAAAAGATGAAAACGGAAATTTTATTGTAAGTGGTAATGACGGGAGTTCTAAATGGTCCAATGGTCGTCAAGAGTTAAGAGCAAAAAGTCGTGCTGCAAGAGCCTCTGGTGCGAAAGCATTTTTTTTAATTAACGAAGGACTCTTTAAACGCTATTCCTCTTATTACAAAGCGCGTGATCAGCGCGGTGGAGAAAGTGTTTTATCCCTAGATGTTAATAACGAATCGATGTACGCTTTTTTAGTAAGTCAATCCATGGGAGCTGCTTTACTGGAAGCAAATAAACTTAGTGTCGACTTCGAACAAAAAAGTGAGCGTATCTCTTCAGACAACGTTGCAGCGATGATTAAAGGTTCTGAAAAACCAGATGAATACATCATACTCTCAGCGCATTTAGATCACATTGGGATTCATGATGGTGAAGTTTTTAATGGTGCCGATGACGATGGTTCAGGAACCGTTGCTATTTTAGAAATTGCAGAAGCTTTTAAAACGGCGGTAAAAAATGGACAAGGCCCAAAACGGTCTATTATCTTTTTACATGTCACTGGAGAAGAAAAAGGATTGCTTGGATCTCAATATTATACCGATTATGACCCAATAGTTCCTTTAGCTCAAACGGTTGCTAATTTAAATATCGATATGATTGGTAGGACCGACCCTAAAAGAACTGAAGGCAAACGCAATTATATTTACCTAATTGGAAGTGATAAACTCAGTTCCGATCTCCATAACTTATCAGAAGACGTCAATACGAAATACACCAATATCGAATTAGATTATACTTATAATGACGACAACGATCCAAATCAGTTTTACTACCGATCTGATCATTATAATTTTGCTAAAAATAACATTCCAGTGATCTTTTATTTTAATGGGACGCATGACGATTATCATCAAGCTTCTGACACACCTGATAAAATTCAATATGATTTATTGGAAAACAGAACCCGATTGGTATTTCATACCGCTTGGGAATTAGCAAATAGAGATGAAGCTGTGCGTGTGGATAAAGCGATTGAGTAACGGCCAGCCACAACTTAAATATACAAAAAAAGCTTCTCTAAATTTAGAGAAGCTTTTACTTTTTGGGTGGAAGACCGGGTTCGAACCGGCGACCCCTGGTACCACAAACCAGTGCTCTAACCAGCTGAGCTACAACCACCGTTTGGCATTCAAATAATGCGTTTGCAAATGTATAGTATTTCGTGTTTTATACAAACACTTTTTTATATTATTTTAAGTTAAATAACGAATCAATTGCAGGAAGGCGTTCTACATTAAAACCTTCCGCATAGGAAACACCTGTCAAGCGTCCTAAGTCTGCTGCCCTGTATCGAATACTATCGACAAAGTTCTTTGACGATATTGGAGTTTCAGGATCCTGACTATTAGGATTATAGAATTGAGTGGCATAGGCCAAAACGGAGGCCATTTTCTGATCAATTTGTAAACTAATATCAACGACAAAATCCGGTTCGAGGGTTTTCCATTGAATGTAATGATAGATCGATTTTGGACGCCAAGGCGCTTGAGAAGTGTTTGAAACGTCGGAATTCGTTTCAATTTTAACCAATCCACTCAAAAAACAGGCATCACTAACGAGTTGACTCGCCTTTCCGTGGTCGGTATGCCGATCATCTACTGCATTACACAATACAATTTCGGGTTGATACTTTCTTAATACTTTTATGATTTCTAATTGGTGAGCTTTATCGTTCACAATAAAACCATCCAAAAAATTCATATTTTCTCGAAATTCAACACCGAGTATTTTTGCAGCTTTGTCAGCTTCTTTTTTACGGGTTTCTGCAGTGCCTCTCGTGCCTAATTCTCCTTTTGTAAGATCTATGATTCCAACTGTTTTTCCGTTTTGAATCTCTTTAAAAATGGTACCACCACAGCTCAATTCCACATCGTCGGGGTGTGCTCCAAAAGCAAGGATATCAATCTTCATGGGTTTATTTTTTAATGTGACAAGCTGTGAATGCTTGTTGAATATCTTCAATTAAATCAGATTTAGTTTCGATGCCAACAGAAAATCGAATCAATTGATCTGTAATCCCTTGTTCCATTCGCTCTGCATCCGTAAGCAACGCGTGAGAAGTTTTAGAAGGCAATAACATTGTACTTTCAACACCTGCCAAGCTCATTGAGGGTTTGATAAGTTTCAATGCCTTTAAAAATGCTTCAGAACTCCAATGGTTATTAAGTTCAAACGACAGCATGGCTCCAAAGCCTTTCATCTGTATTTTAGCTAAGCTATGGTATTCGTTAGATTTAAGCCCAGGGTAGTGAACTGCTTTAACAGCTTTATTATTTTCTAAGAATTTTGCCAAACGTTTTGCATTTCGTTGTTGTGCTTTCACGCGAATCCCTAAAGTTTTCATACTTCTTTCGAGTAACCAGACCGTGTAATCACTTAAATTACCTCCAAAATCTTTGGCTAAATCCCAAATTTTATCCATCACTTCTTGTGATGACGCAACCGCTCCTGCGCTAATGTCACTATGACCTCCAAAATATTTGGTTGCACTATGAATGACAATATCAATTCCTAAATCAATTGGGGTTTGAATAATGGGAGTTGCAAACGTATTGTCGGCAGCAGTAATAATTTGTCGGCTTTTTGCCAATTTCGCAATCGCAAAAATATCCACTAATTTTAATAAGGGATTGGAAGGTGTTTCAATATAAATTAATGTAGTATTTTCTTGAATACATTCTTCAAAAGCTTCGGCTGATAAATCGCGTGTAAAACTATATTGAATGCCGTAATTTTTAAAATGTGAGACAATAAAATTTCGAGTCCCTCCATAAATATCATTTTGTATGACCGCGTGATCGCCCGATTTTAAAAAAGTTAACAAGGTCGCAGAAATGGCTGCCATTCCAGATCCAAAAATTAAGGCCGCTTCAGCATGTTCTAAAGCTGCTATTTTTTTGGATAGGTGTTCCTGATTGGGCGTGTTAAAGTAGCGTGGATACCGCTTAGAGTCAACTCCCATAAAATCATATGAAGTAGACATATACAATGGCGAAACACTTCCTTGAAAGGTTTTATCTTCGATGGCTCCTGTATGGGTGCAAATGGTGTTTAATCCTGATTTATTAGAACTCATAAAAGTTAAATTAAGGTTATCTATTTCTTGTCGATATCATTGAATTGCTTTATGAGAGCTATTGCCCAAATGACCACGCATACGGAAACAAAAATTGAAAAATAGAGGACTATAGTTTTAGCGGTCAAGACGAAAGAGTTTAAAGAATATCATTAGACCTAAAAGCATGGGTGCCCAGATCCCTACAAAAATACCATGTAACTCTTCTCCTGTCATAAACAAGTATTCAGAAACACATATAATGATTGCGCACAAGGCAAGCAGTAAAATGTTGGTTACTCCTAATTTTTTAACAAATTTCATTATTGGTTTTTATTTAATTCGAATGTATAAAAAATTTGTTATTTATTCTCAGTTTATTGCTGAAATAAAATCCATTCTAAGTATTATCTTCGTAAAAAAAATAGCGATGTTAAAAGCAGTACTTTTTGATATGGATGGGGTTATTGTAGATACCGAACCGCTTCACCACAAAGCCTACCAAATGATGTTTGAAGAGGTAGGGATCGAAGTTTCTGAAACCATGTATCGAAGTTTCACGGGACAATCGACGCGTGGTATTTGTGAGTTTCTTTGTAAACACTTTAATTTAGTTCATAAACCGATTGTTTTAGAACACAGCAAACGTGCTCATTTTACCAAGTTGTTTTTTGAAGACCCAGACCTTCAACTCCTTGAGGGTGTCGAAGCACTTATTAAAGATTATCATGCCAATGGATTGATCTTAGTCGTTGCCTCCTCAGCTTCTATGTTTACGATTAATAATGTGATGAAACGCTTTCATCTTGATCCTTATTTTAAAGACAAATTGAGCGGTGCTGATTTAAAGGCTTCCAAACCACATCCCGAAATATTTGAAAACGCAGCCAAAGCTGCTGGGGTCTCCCCTTCGGAGTGTTTTGTGATAGAGGATTCCACCAATGGCATCATTGCTGCAAAAGACGCCCATATTTTTTGTATTGCTTACAAAAGCACGAATTCTAAAGATCAAGATTATACCAGAGCAGATATGTTAGTATCTGACTATAATGATATTAAATTCGATAAAATTAAATCTATTTTAGACTAGATTTATTTCTTGAAATATTTTAAGTGTTTTCGATATGCAAACACAGCAAGAAATGTGATGATTAGTAATGACCCAATAATGTAATTGATGCTTATTTCTTGGTCATCTTTAGCGTAGGAATGTAAGCCCGCAAGGTAAAAATTCACTCCAAAATAGGTCATCATAATACTCCCATAGGCCAACACAGATGCCACACTAAATCCAAAACGGCTTCGCAACCCAGGAATCAAACGCATGTGAATGACAAAGGCATAAATCATAATACTAATCAGAGCCCATGTTTCTTTAGGATCCCAGCCCCAATAGCGTCCCCAACTTTCATTTGCCCACATACCACCTAGGAAATTCCCGATAGTTAGCATGACCAAACCGACGGTCAAAGCCATTTCATTAATGATGGTTAATTCTTTAATATTCAACGCCATCTTCGCGCTATTTTTGGACGTCGTCAGAATCATTAATAATAAGGTGATCACACCTAAAATCATCCCCAAAGTTAACGGTCCATAACTTCCCACTATAATCGCAACGTGAATCATTAACCAATAACTATTTAAAACAGGTTGAAGATTTCCGATAGAAGGATCCATCCAGTTCCAATGGGCAATCATCAAAATCATGGCGGTTACAAAAGCCGTAGAAGCAAATGTTAAATCGCTTTTCTTTCCTAACATCACTCCAAAAGCCATGGTTGCCCACGCCACATAAATCATCGATTCGTAGGCATCACTCCAAGGCGCATGGCCCGAAATATACCAACGAGCAATCAAGCCAGCTGTATGTAATCCGAAACATATCCAAATTAAATATTTAAAGGTTTGAACCGAATAGTGAAGGATTTTACTCCGGTCTTTAAAAATCTGAACAATCAATAAGAGGAACATCAAACTACTTGTATACATATAATATTCAAATAGTTTTTTGAAAATATCGTAACGGTTATAGATGATTTCGGTGGCAATTTTATCCTCACTAAGCATCGTATCACCGCCATATTTGATTTGTGTTGATTTGATGGCGTCTAATAACTGATGACTTTTAGAGAAATCTGTTTTTAAAACTTTGTCATTTTGCAAAGTGGCCATATAGGCTATAAACCCTGTATTGATGAAGTTTCCATAGAGTGAATCTTGTAATTTATACGCCCCTTCTCTGTAATCTTTGGAAGATACCCATGTATTATTTTCATCCCCTGGAATTGGAAATAATCGCAATGCACTTCCTTCCAAAGTATTGAATAATAGACTAACGCGTTGATCCGTTTCTTTAAATATATTTTGAATAGCCGTAGGCACAGACGCACTGTAGGCATCTGTCAAATAAGGTCCTAATTTATAATTCAAGTTGGGATCTAAAAAATCAACTAAGGCAGCATGTTTTGCTGATTTATCTAAACCTAGAATCGTCCGAATCGTATCTGCTTTTTTAGCCTTCAAGAAAATAATAGGAACGTTAAACCAAAGTTGTGGACTTTCTTGCATGGACAAGAATACTTGATTAGCATCGAAGTCTTTGTACTTGTCTTTTTTACTGAGTTTCCGGAGAAGCTCAGATGCATAGGTATTTATAGGTTTCATTCGACCATCGGTGTCCTGAATGACCAAATGACCAAAACGATCGGCTTCGCTTACAGGTGTGATATTGAGTTTTAAAATCGAGTCTAATTGGGTGGTGGTTGGTCGTAAATTTGCATGATCTTTCCCATGCGAGGTTTGTGCAAACCCACTAAAAGAAATGAGAAACAAAACGATCATCGCTAGTTGAGATTTCTTTTTCTTTATTTTATCAAGTTGATTCCGCAAGGATTCCATACGTGCGTGTTTGGATAACAAAATTGCCATCAAACCAAAGTACAATAGGTAGTAGCCCAAATAGGTAAACCAAGTCCCCCAATAATCATGATTGACTGATAAAATAGTTCCTTTTTCATCGGGATCAAAAGACGATTGGAAAAACTTATAACCTCGATGGTTGAGAATATTATTCATATAAATATGGAAATCAAAATCTTCTTCTAAAGGATCCACAACAGTCACTTTACTTTCAAAAGAGGCATAGCTTTTTTCGGTACCAGGAAAGCGTTCCGCAATAAAATCGTTTAATTTAATGTCAAAAGGAAGTTCCAAGAGTTTAGAACCGTATTTAAAATTAAATTCTAAGCCTCCAACTTCAATATCTTTAAACGGATTGTTAGACCCCTTCCCTCCTAGTAACTTGATGGTTTTAGTTGAACCATTCGCAGTAATTTTTAATGCAATACCGTCTTCATCTCCTTTAAGTAGCGTCGACTTTTTGACGATATCAAAAGCACCTTTAACCACTGGTTTTGGAAATACAATCGCTTGGTTTCCGATGATATACCGAGATCGAAGTGCTAAAGGTTGAATACTATCTTTGACCAATTGACCTTGAAACCCAGTGGCCATGGTCATATATTCGCCTTCATAGGGCGACTGAATTGTTAAGTTGATTTCTGAATAAGTAATATTAATGGCACCGTCTGTTGGTTTATTAAGCGCATACAACACATTATGAATGCTACTCACTTGTCCTAACTTTAGGAAATGATTGTGCGGTGCGCCATCACCCGCTTCTACAATTTTTAAATAATAGTCGCCGTCATCAGTTGGAATGATATCTTCCTCTGCCCCGGCAATAAAATCCACTAACTCAATTGAAATAGGGGTAGTATTATACGATGTATTTAAATTGTATTTATTTTTAAGCCGAGGCGAAAAATCGACTTCATCTTCATGAACACGCCTTTGTAACTGACCATTGATTTCAAAATCACCATCAATATAGGTGGTTAAATATGTTTTTTGAGATAAAAATGTGTTTTCGGTCGCTCCTTCTCGAATTGACATCATGCCTTCAAAACCGTGGTAGCGCGTGATAAAAGCTCCTAATAATATGAATATAAATGATAAGTGAAGGGTTAAAGTGGCCCATTTTTCTTTTCTCAACAAGCGGTACCTAAAAATATTCCCCGCAAAATTGACGATAAACACACACATAATGGCTTCAAACCACCAAGCATTATAAATAAGTGTTCTGGAATAAGGAGTTGGAGAGGTACTTTGTCCCTGATCCATAAACGTTCCGACCGCCATTGCAATGGCAAATACGATGAATAATGTCCCTGTTAAACGGGTGGAAAAAAGAAGGTTGGATAGTTTTTTGATCATCTTAAAATAGACACATTTTATTGAACTGCAAATGTACCTATTTTAATAGAAAAAGTCATTTATGTGAATCGGTTTTAACAGTAATTTAAACAAATTAAATGTATTGGTTTCTTTAAACTTTCAAATGACCAATTACTTGTTTATTTTAGCTGAATGATATCAGTGGTAATTTTAGGAGCTGGAAATGTAAGAACTCATTTAGTGAAGGCGGTTCAATCTGCTAAAAACTTAAACTTGGTTCAATGGTATTGTCGCGATCCTAAAGCGATTCAATACCCTG
>Ga0115560_1003421_pt1 | contig 9884 bp, 10 predicted proteins | sample COGITO_mtgs_1105_5_FD_87278 | JGI IMG/M metagenome (GOLD analysis project Ga0115560, IMG submission 87278) | Pelagic marine microbial communities from North Sea - COGITO_mtgs_110509 | ecosystem: Environmental > Aquatic > Marine > Epipelagic | place: Germany:Helgoland, sampling site Kabeltonne... | reverse complement strand
TTCGCACGACCTAATGATGCTGTGGCGCTGGCCGGGGTGTTTTTACAGGTCATCTTGTTTCTAGTGGCGGCGCTCTATATCCGTTTTCGAGGTCGAGAAATCAGATCCCAACAACAGTCTAAAGTCATGGAGAAACAGTAATGGTGGTTTGGCGTGTGATTCGAGGTTTTTTTAAAGGGCTGTGGCGCGGTTTATCGCTCTTTAACAAGGCCATTATGACGCTCGTTCCCCTCGCGGTGACACTATACCTTGTGGTGATAGTGGTGGTCGCTGTCAATCAGGTCGCACCCGAACCGATCCCCGAGCGAGCCGCGCTGTTGATTAATCCCAACGGGGCGTTGGTCGAAAACCCTTCACCCTTAGAGCCCTTCGAAGCGTTAATGCAAGATGGCGGGAGTGAAGTGCTGGTTTTTCGAGTCAAAAAAGCCATAAAAGAAGCGGCTGAAGACGATCGTATTACCGCCTTGGTCCTCGACCTCGAAGCCCTAAACGGACCTTCAATTAGTCATGTGCAAGAGTTGAAGGCCGGGATTGAAGCTTTTCAGTCCTCGGGGAAACCGGTGATAGCCGTGGGCGATTACTATTCGCAATCACAGTATCTGCTCGCGTCCCAGGCTGATCACGTTTTATTGCACCCAGAGGGTGGTATCGAGGTTTCTGGGTTTGCGGTATACCGAAATTATGTCCGCCAACTGCTAGACAACGTTTACTTGACGATGAATGTGTTTCGTGTGGGCGAAAGTAAGTCTGCCGTAGAGCCTTACCTGCGTGACGATATGTCCAATCTAGAGCGGGAGGTCGTCGGCCAATGGCTGGGCGATGTATGGCACGCCTATACCCATCTAGTGGAGGGGCCCAGACAGATGGAGTCTGGATTCATTGATCAGTTTATCAATGAGTTTGCAGATCGCTTAGAGATAGCTGGAGGCGACGCTGCCGCGCTGATGCTAGAGGCGGGATTTGTGGATGAGTTGGTGACCTACAGTCAAAGGGATGAGATGTTGGCAGACTGGGTCGGCGCGACAGATGACGATGGTCATTGGGTTTCGGTTTCTGCAGACGACTATTTGGCGGCCAGAGAGGCGGAGAACAGCACCGAAGAGACGAACCCGTATATCGCTGTGATTCCTATAGAAGGCGAACTCATTCCTGGAGAAAGTGGTCGTGGCTTTGCCGGCTCTGACACCGTAGTGGCACAACTAGAGCGGGCCCTTGAGCAACCGGATTTAAGCGCCGTGGTGCTGCGCATTAACTCTCCCGGCGGCAGTGTGTTTGCCTCAGAGGTCATTCGTCAAAAAGTTCTGGAGTTAAAAGCCCTTGGTCTGCCGATTGTGGCTTCCATGGGCTCAGTTGCAGCATCGGGCGGCTATTATATTGCAGCTGATGCTGACGAAGTTTGGGCACAGCCGAGTACGATTACGGGCAGTATCGGCGTCTTTGCCGCGTTTCCGACGGCGGAAAAGCTGTATCAATGGGCCGGAATTACGCCTGACGGTGTGAGTACCTCCAGTCTCGCGACAGCTGCCAGATTAGACACCGGGGTGAGTGACACGGGGCGTCGAATCATCAATAGCATGATTAGCAACGTTTACGATGATTTTGTGACGCTGGTCGCTTCGGGACGAGGCAAAACTTGGGATGAAATTAATGCCGTGGCGGGTGGCCGAGTTTGGAGTGGTGAAGACGCCCTGGGGATTGGCTTAGTCGACAGTATGGGCGGTTTGCAAGCAGCCCTCGATGCGGCGGCAAGTCTTGCCGAGGTTGAAGATTTCGATACGCTTTATATTGGGACTCCTATAAGCCCTGAGCAGCGGTTTTTTGAGCAGTTGGGCAGGGAGCTGGGACAGGTAAGTCTGCCTGGCGGGTCCGTGCTTGGGCGCTTATCGCAGCAATTAGCACCTTATCTGCGTTTGTCTGACAGCCTGCAAGATCCCGCTAATTTGTACCTGCGCTGCCTCGAGTGCGGTGGCTTTTGATGTTTGAAAAGGTCGATTTAGAGAATACGGCCACACCCGCAAGGTCGGCCGCGACGCTTATTGTCACTCGCGATGGAGCCACAGGGCTGGAGGTGTTGCTGTTGCGGCGAAACCCCGCGCTTAAAGTGATGGCAGGCGCCTGGGTTTTTCCCGGTGGCAAGGTCGATGCCGGCGATCACGGTGACGATGCGCTTTCTCGCGCTAACAGCGCTGCCATCCGAGAACTGCATGAGGAGACAGGACTTGAGGTTGGGTCCGAACCCATTGTGCATTTCTCACGATGGCTGACTCCGGAAGTGGTTAAGCACCGCTTCGATACTTACTTTTTTTTAGCGCCACAAAGCGGCAATGCGTCGGTTGTGGTCGATGGCAGCGAAATCGTTGAATACCGCTGGGTAAAGCCCAATGACGCCGTTGTAGAACAGGCGGCAGGAAAGTTAAAGCTGCCGCCTCCAACTTTGGTGTCGCTGATTGACGTGGCCGAGCACGAGGGTCTAACTGACCTTGTAAAAGCGGTTATACGGCGACAGCCACCTTATTTTTTCCCCAGAATTGTCGAGCATGGAGAAGATCACGTGTTCCTGTATCCGGGCGATTCAGGCTATGAAACCTCTGACGTTGGCCATGTCGCAACCCGGCACCGCACAACAATGCATCAGGGGGTGTTCAGCTACCGACGGGATTTTGCTTGGCCTGATCGTCATTGACGAAGGCTATGGACCGCGCCTTTGTGGCCAACAATGTGCTGAGTTCGGCGAGAGGGCGATTATCGGCGACGGCCGTTTCTGCACCCTGATTGTGACTTGTTGATGGCGCTTCAGGGCTAATAAGTTCGCTGTCGAAGGAGCCGCTTAATGCGCTGATCACGGTCTTGGCAACAAGCGTCGCAGCACCGGGCTACTGTAATGTTTAGCGACACCCCCAGGGGTAATCTAACGCCAATTGGCGCCGGGTAATTTGGCCTGGGTTGTGGCGACATTGCTGTCAAAAATATCTGCGACGGCGCGTTGGTGCCCGACCCCCCAGCGCCGAGATATCATGGTCACTGGGAACAGAAATACCTCGCTACTGCCATATTGCAATGCTCGGCTTCGTCCTGCTGGATCGCGGTAAACGATCCAATTCATGTTAAGCTCTGCCGCGAATAGATCACCCAACACCACGCCAAGAGCTTGAAGCTGCAATGTGTCATCGGGGGCAATCAAGCCCAACTCAAGAATACGTTGCAATGTGGCCAGGTCTCGCTCGGGAATGCCCGTTAGTTGTTGGCCTAACTGGTTCGCTAGCGATTCGATTTTGGCACGCTGGGCGGCCATGAACTGCTGGTCAATGGGGCTTAGAGGTTCTAGGCGTCGGTCAATTGAGCTGGGCGAGATAATGGAACTCTGAGCCCAGCTTGGGGTCCCAGAAGTGATGGACAGCACCAGCCACAAAAGGGGCAGAATAATTCGCCTTAGTTTAAGTTGTATAGAAACTCTCGAAGTGGATAATTGCGCAACCATGGTCAATGTAAAGTTCTCGATAACGCTCTTGGATGAATCGCTATGATAACCGGAAGTATCGTTGCCTTGGTAACGCCCATGCTGCCCGATGGTGCAATCGATAAAGAAGGCCTGGCGACACTGATTGAGTATCACATTCAGTCGGGCACTGCCGCGCTAGGTATTGCGGGTACCACGGGGGAAAGTGCAACCCTGACAATGGCTGAACATATTGACATTATTCAGTTTGCAGTCGAGCAGGCCGCCGGCAGAATTCCCGTGGTTGCAGGCACCGGTTCTAATTCTACCCATGAAGCCATTGAGTTAACCGTGGCCGCCGCTGCTGCCGGTGCCGAATATTCACTGCTGGTAACGCCTTATTACAACAAGCCTCCTCAAGAAGGGCTTTATCGGCACTTCTGCCAGGTTGCTGCCGCCGTCAACATTCCTATTATTCTTTACAACGTGCCATCGAGAACGGGTGTAGACCTCAGTAGTGAGACTGTCCTCAGGCTGAGTGAAGTAGGGAATATTGCCGGGCTCAAAGATGCCACGGGTGATGTTGAGCGCGGCGGTGCGTTAATAGCAAAGCTCCCGGACACCTTTGGGGTTTATTCGGGTGATGACGCAACAGCCCTTGATTTAATGTGCCGTGGTGGGCGTGGTAACGTTTCCGTAACCGCCAATGTCGCCGCGGCCAAAGTGGCAGAGGTTTGTCGTTTGGCGCTAACCGGCGATGAAGACGGGGCGCGTAAACTCAACGCAGAGCTTAGCGGCCTTAACGAGGCCCTGTTTATTGAGGCCAATCCCATTCCAGTGAAATGGGCCATGGTAGAATTGGGGTTGGTTAAAGAAGGGATTCGACTGCCACTTGTGGCATTGTCGACTGCGCACCAAGAGACGGTTTTAGAAGCTATTCGGCAGGCGGGATTATAACAATGGAAAGGTATGGCTTTGTTCTAGTGCTATCTGCTTTGCTGCTTCAGGGCTGCAGCTGGATTTACGGGGAAGACGGTTTGTTTCCCGATAATACCGATCGTTATCAGGACGCCCCGGAGTTGGCGGTCATATCTGTGCCTCCTAAGGCTTCCGCTGACGTGCTCGATCCGACATACCCTATCCCTGATGTTAAGCAGAGTTTCTTGTTGGAAAGTGAGTTTGAGGTGCCCAGACCTACTCCGCTGACCGGTTCCAACCAATACGAAACGGTACGTATCCAGCGCTTGGCCGAGGAAAGCTGGGCCCTTGTGGCGGTTGCGCCCGGTCAGCTTTGGCCACAGGTGCGAGGGTTTCTTACCACCTCGGGTATCGCAGTGGCAGCCTCAGATGCTGAATCTGGATTGATTGATACTCAGTTTGTCACCCTACAAGACAGGCCATTACCCACGCGATTCCGCTTTAGGGTGGATACCGGGGTGCAGCGCAATACGTCTGAATTACACGTGTTGCAACAGAATCAGTCGGGCAGCGATGTGGAGTGGCCTGGGGTATCTGATGATCTCGAGCTTGAATCTGAGATACTCCGAAACATCGCTCAATTCATTGCCAATAGTGCCGAGGCGGCTCCAGTTTCAATGATGGCTGATCGAGCGATGGGTGACGAGGGGCGTGTCACGCTAGAAGACAGTGAAACCTCAACGCGGCTAATACTCCGTTTGCCGTTCAATCGTGCTTGGGCCTCTATGAATAAAGCCCTGCCCGAAGCAGGGTTTGCTATTGACGATAAAGATCGTACTGAAGGCGTCTTTTACCTGACGTTTATAGGCCCTCAGGAGGAAGACGAAAGCGGTTGGTTTGATTGGATGTGGGGCGGTGAAGATGCACACCCACTAGCCAATCAAAAATTTCTCGTCAAGATCGCCTCGGTGGAGGAGTCACGCATGGTGATCTCCCTGCTTGGGGAAGGTGGTGGCGCCGTGGAGCGTAGAGACCAACAAGCGCTACTTACACTGATAAAAGGCACGATTAACTGATGCGATTTGCCTCCCTGGGCAGTGGTAGCCAGGGCAACGCGACTTTGGTGAGCGACGGAGAGACCCTCATCCTGGTGGACTGTGGTTTTCCTCGCAAGGAAACCGAACGTCGCCTGCAGCGATTAAACGTGGCAGCCGAAGACATAGACGCCGTTATCGTGACCCATGAGCATGGCGATCATATTGGTGGGGTGGCCAGCTTCTCCCGGCACTACAAAACCCCGGTCTATTTAACCCACGGTACTGCAAGCAGTGGTCGTACATCGGGTGTTTTTCAACAAACACTGATTAATGCGGGGGACGATTTTACCGTTGGTAAACTTCATATATTGGCCGTTCCTGTGCCCCACGACGCACGTGAGCCGGTTCAATTTAGGTTTCAAGCATCGGGTAGGACACTGGGTCTTTTAACGGATTTAGGCAGCATCACTCCGCATCTTGTTGAGGCCTTTTCAGGTTGTGACGCCTTGCTCCTTGAGTTTAACCACGACCTCGATTTGTTGATGCAGGGCGCTTATCCGGCTTCACTGAAGCGTCGTGTCGCTGGCGACTTTGGCCATTTAAACAACACTCAGGCGGGGGAGTTGTTGCAACGACTCGATAATCACCGGCTGAAAATTTTAGTGGCAGGGCATCTAAGCCTGAAAAATAACAGCAGGGAGCATGCATTGGCGGCTCTTGCTGTTGCGGCTGACCACCATGACGCTGAAATCCATCTTGCCTGTCAGGATTCAGGGTTCGATTGGTTATCGGTATCCGGTGGCGCAGATTTATCAAGGGTCGATGCTGTCGGTGCTTGATGCTTCCAGCGCCGGTTACTCCACAGCCAGTCGTCAGGGCAGGCTCGGATAGCGGCTTCAGTCAGCTCGGCATAGCGCTCAAGGATCCAGGTTTCTTCGACTGAGGCTGGATCACGGGTAATTTCCACCAATTCAACTTCAAAGTGACCGCGTTTTATTCGCTGACATCGAGCAAAGGCCACCGGAAAACCGGTTGCTCTAGCCAAAGTTGCCGCGCCTGAAAAAAAAGCGGTTTCTCGATTGAGAAACTCGGTAGTGTGAACCCGCTCTCGCAGCCCTGGTGATTGATCGGCAAGCATGTAAATTAAGCGTGGTGTACGTCGGTGTCGAATAATATTTCTGGCGGTGTCACGCATCTCTATTGCGGTAGCGCCAAAACGCTGTCGCGCCTGCAGGCTGAATTCATCAGCAGCCTGACTGTGTAGCCGCTTGTAAACGAAGGCCATGGGCATGTCGTACAGGGCTGCGGCACGGTGTAGCATCCATTCCCAATTCCCCTGATGGGCGAGCATGACAAACACCGATTGCTGCCCATTCTCGCTCAAATCTGCCAGCAATTCGGGATTGATAACCTCTATGCGCTGCTCAAAAAAGGTAAGTGGCTGCCGCGATCCTGCAATAATTTCGAAGGCGGTATCACACAGGTTTTGGTAAAAGTTTTTACGGGTTGCCTTAATGGTAGCGTCAGACCAATCGGGGAAGGCTTGTTCGAGGTTTTGTTTAACGTCTTTACGGCGATAGCGAAACACCTGTTGCAGTAAGAAGGCCGCACAGGAAGACATGGCATAGAGCCACGCCAAGGGTAACCCTGCTAGGAGTTGGTAAAGCTTTCTAGTCATCGTTTGTCTCGGCAGCTGTCTGACAGTGATCGGGTAGTGTCAGATTGGCTATAAAATCTAGCAAGCCAGAATTGGGGCATTGCAGCTTTGGATTATTGGTCAAGTCGAGTTGATAAAGCTTTCTGAGTTGTGCCAGGGGCACCGGATCAACAACGTCATTATTGTCCAGCCACAGGGACTCAATACTCGAAAGCTGGCCTAACTCCACGAGGTTGCGAATGCGATTATCAGAAAATTTTAACTGGGTGAGTCCCGCAAACTGACCGAGCCCGCCTAAGGAGGCGATACCGGCATTGCTACAGTTTAGAGTCTTGAGCTCTAGGGCTGTTGAAATGTTTTCATCGGCAATGCGCTGTTCGATACAGCGTTGCAACGCTTCATCAGCCACTTCAAAATCTGTAAATAGTCGGGCCGGGCCGTAGACCTGACGATCATTCAAGGTGACGTCATAATTTTGGCAGGCGGTGAGTAATAAACAAAGCGCGAAAACGCGATACATGGGCGACTCCTGACTGTGACCAAGTATAATGCCAAGAACGAGAGTCGTGAGACACAGTTATGGTAGATAAATCTGGTCAATTACGTCGACGGCAGGGTGAGGCAGGCTCCCACAAAACCAGAATACTGCAACAATTAGAGCAGTCGCTGCGTAAACACTGGCGTCTCGGTCAAAATATGGTGTTGTGCTGGGCTCCGGATCCTAAAGGCGTTCTGACCTTAATGGTTCCCCATTACTTTCTGGGCAATCTCACCGCTGGGGGGCAAGGTGGTGAGCTGGCCGAGAAAGAGCAATTTGTCAGTGCGGTGATCGGAGGCTCCTGTTTAAAAAGCCATGGCGAAATTTTTAGCATTGCCCAACGACTTGGCGTATCGCCCAGTTTTATCAAGTTAGATGGTGTTTTGGGTGAAGACCCGGAAATGCTGGCAGCTGCTGACGCTATTATTTCCAGCTACGGAATAAGTTACGTGGGTTCGCGGGCTGTGTTGCTCTTTGATATTGCTGAGTTCTCTCTGTACACCCCCTTCGAACAGGCTAGCCAACTCAATTCCCTGTCTTATTCAATGAACTCAGCGTACAACAAGCTGCAGCGTCAGGGGGTCGATGTCAACTTTGCCAGAACGACGACCGGTGATGGTTATTACGTTTGGAATCGTGACCAGGGCGCGTATCCCGATCTCGATATGCTGTCATTTTTGTTGCTCATATTAATCGATAATGCAGTAGCTCGAAGCCAAGCTTCGGGCAACACGGTGCCCGTCATTCGATCGGCTTTCCACATTGGTAGCCACTATGAGTTGTTTCAGGCTGAAGGCGTAAATCCCTCTGTTCTGAGTTACATCGTGGGGGATGTCACCATTACCTTGGCGAGAATGCTGGAGTCTGCTCAAGCAGGACAAATTGTTCTCGGTAATTTCCAAGCCCATCTACCGGAGCGCGATGGCGTGTTTGGTGCGCAGGAATTCGTAGTGCAGGCCATTGCTGAATTGAAGGAACTCGACAAACTGCGCATAGCCGGACAATCTCTGAACGATATCCGCGTTGTGACGCCTGAGCAGGAAGCCCTTCAGGTTCTTTCGATGGTGGACAAACATGGCATGACGTTGGAGGCGGTGAATCTGGAGCTAGACATTGAGTTGGCTGATGAGCGGCTGAGGTTGGGAGCGCGCTAAAGGTGAGCTCACCCCAGCCGATGTTAGAAGTTTGTACAGTTGTGCCCGCCGTTTCAGGCGCATGGCCTCTCGCACAGCGTCTTGCTGAGCAGCTGCACTGTCGTGCGGTGCGTCTTGCCACAGAGGTGAATTCACCCGTGGCGCTTTTTGTTGACCATGATGACTTGTGGCTTCAGCAGCAAGGCGTGGCGCAGGTTAGTCCTGTGCGCGTAGATTTTGCGTCACCCGGACTACAGCACCGGCGCAGAGGTGGGCAAAATGAGCTGTTGGGGCGCGCAGTGGGGGTTAAGGGCGGCGAGCGGCCAGCGGTGCTAGATGCAACAGCGGGACTGGGTCGTGACGCCTACGTGTTAGCCGATCTAGGTTGCTCGGTCACGTTAATTGAGCGATCAACCGTGCTGGCTTTAATGCTCGATCAAGCGCTGGAGAGGGCTTCGATTAGTGCTATTGGTTCCGTGCAGTTGGCGGCGTCTAGGATGCAGCTGCAGCCCGGCGATAGCCGTGACTACAAAACCTCAGAAGAAACGGTTATCTATTTGGACCCTATGTTCACCGATCGACGCGGCTCTGCTGCGGTAAAAAAAGATCTTAGTGTGCTGCAGGCGCTGCACGGCAGTGTCGACAATGAAGATGAGCCGCTGCTTGCCTGGGCACTAGAGCAACCCGTGCGTCGTGTCGTCGTGAAACGCCCGATGAAATCATTGCCATTGGGTCATCGAAAGCCATCACATGGCATTAAAGGAAAAGCTGTGCGATTTGATGTCTATGTACTTTAGGAGAATGCCATGTCTGCTTGCCATGTAACGGGTTGCGCGCAAGGGGGGATCAAGGTCTTAAGCTGCGCAGTCAGCGATGCCCTGAGTCAAGGTGATGCCTGTGATCAATTGCGACAAGCAGAACCACTAGAGACCCTCTTATTGCGTTGTCAGCCAAGTTCGTCACTCGTTGAGGGCTGCAGAGATGATGAAGTCGAAGCACTGCAGGCGTTTATTGAAGCGCCATGGATGTTGCTTCAGGCCGTGCTGGGAATAGCCAGTCATGATGCTTTGAAGGTGACTTTAGAGCTGCCGCAGCCCACCACCGTTTTGACGAAGTCGGTGGGCGCGTTCTGGTCTTGTTGGCTGGAATCTCGAAATTTGCCGTT
>Ga0115560_1003413_pt1 | contig 9902 bp, 7 predicted proteins | sample COGITO_mtgs_1105_5_FD_87278 | JGI IMG/M metagenome (GOLD analysis project Ga0115560, IMG submission 87278) | Pelagic marine microbial communities from North Sea - COGITO_mtgs_110509 | ecosystem: Environmental > Aquatic > Marine > Epipelagic | place: Germany:Helgoland, sampling site Kabeltonne... | reverse complement strand
TTATTGCAGCGTCAAAAGAGCATTTTTCATATAATTCCATCCCTATTTCAAAATATATCTCATATTCGTTTGGTTTAAGTCTAATCGCTTTATTTAGATTTTCTATTGCCTTATCGGTGTCTCCGTTCGACGTGTATGCCCTGCTTAACATAAGAAAATTTATAGCGGATTTTGGCATATATTTTGTTGCCTTGGTATAATTAGCTATTGCCATTTCCATTTGGTCTAATGCGTAATAGCATTGCCCCAAGGCAAAGTGTAATAATGCAGATTTTGGATACGTAACAAGTAAATCTTTGCATTTATCGATCGCAGAAAAAACCCTTTTTTGATTAATTAATTCATCAATTTCAGAGGTTGTTTGAGGCGAAGGCTCTCTATGCTCTTTATCGATTTTTAGAGATAAGGCTTTCATATCTTTGCAAAATAAACCAGAGGTTTTGGACGCCACGATTAGTGCTTTCGCTTCGGCAATTCTGTCTAAACCAACGAGTGTCTTTATATAATTTATCCAATACAAGCCAACGTTTGGGTTTAAATTTAATGCACCTTCGAAAGCTTTAAGAGCATCTATCAGTTCGTTTTGCAAAACAAGCACGCACGCTTTATTGTGAAGAGACATACAATGATCGGGTTTTATGTTTATAATTTCGTCATAAATTTTTATTGCAGTATCAAGGTTCCCAGTTTTCTGTTCTTCTATACCTTTGTTGAAAAGTGCGGTTACATCGATATCTGTTGTATGCATGTTCATGATTCAACCCTAAGCTATGTGCATTAATGAGCTCGGAGCAAATTTTACGCCAACTGGTCTAGGGCCAGTCCTGAAAACTTTATATTTTTAAATTAACTATCTAAAAAAATATTTAAATTTTTTTGTTCTGAAGCTAGTTAGTGTTTGGGCTATCAATGAGAGCGAAATAATTTAGAGAAATGTAAGAAGCATAGATAAACTAATCTTTAGCTAAAAATTGGCGCTGTGAATTTGGTAAAACTTTTTTTAGGGAGGCAACGGCAAGGTAACGAAGAAATAGAGTGAAGAGGACATCCTGAGGTTACTGCGCAAAATTGATATTCATTCTAATGCAGTTATGGATATGTTAAGTGTCTGCCGGACTGCGGATATTTCTGACAAGATGTATCTATGAGCATTTCCACAAATGTAAATTTGAGTTTGAGTAATTCTTGAAATATCAGTATTTTTATCCAAATTTATTTCCAGCCTAGAGTACTTAAAAATGCGTTTTCCAGATTTAAAATCTTAAACACATCTTTACCTAAAGGAATTTGTTTAAAAGACGGGTTTCATTCCAAACCTCGTTATCTCGCATCTTTTCTATCTTAAAATCCACATTGTTAAAATCACCTTGAAACAGTAAAATAGCATGATTGTGTATTCCTTTAGAATACGTTTTATTATTGACAATCTTCAAACCAGAATTTTCTTTGACTTTCAATACGAATTCTTCTTCGAACTCACCCACTAAAACAATACTGCTTTTGTTATTCAAAACACGTTCGTTATTACAAAGATACCATATAGCAGCTTCTGTCCGGATGTAGTCGTAGCTTACGGGCAGTTGTTCTTTTTTCCCTAGACCGCATAGACGTGCAGCTAAATAGTAATTCTCAATTGGATTGCGATTATTAAGAATTCTCATTTTAAGTCCAACGATCATTCTATCAGCGACAAACTCTTGAATTCTATTTTTAAAGTTTGAAAATTCCTCTTCATCGCAGGTGGCTAAAGCGCGCCCTAATAGATATTCCATTCCCCCCCTGTAAACGTCCCACGCATGCTCAACCTCCAAGTTCCCCGCCTGCTCAAGTTTTTCATCTTCAAAATATTGTATGGATGCATAATAAAAGGGCTTTCTCATAATCAAAACTTGTCCAACAGAGATCCATTCTGCGGGTATAGTAAAAGACCAGTACGCAATTTCGCTATATCCCCTTCGGAGTTCCTGGTAATAGCTATTCCGGAAAATACTGATCTCTAAAAAAATATGATGATTTAGGATTGTGCTCAATAGATTTTTGTAATCTCCTTGATCGAATACCAAGTCCGTAGGAACTTCATAAAATTGTTGGTTAGACGCTTTATTTTGCAATCTAATAAGCTTCCATGGCGCATAAAGGACTGCTGCTTCTGGATTGCGTATTAACATTAAAATTGCATCAGCTAAGCCATCGCAATCTAAAAAATCATCATCAGCAAGATACATTGAAAATATGCCTGATGCGTTTGCGAATGCATCTTCTAAACTTCTTGCAGAGCCTATGTTATTTGCTTGTTTTATATATAAAATAGGGAGTTTTTTTGACCACGACTCAACCACTGCGTCGGTGTCATCACTTGAAGCGTTATTTGAAATAATCAGCTCATAACTGAAAGGAAAATTTGAAAACTCATTATAAATATCGTTTAGTAAAATTTGAAGACATTTAGCCCTATTGTAAGTCGGGATACAAATAGAGATTACTAATGGCTTGTTCTGCAATATTTCATTCTCCGCCGGTCGAAACTTGACTATGATATTGAGCTGACGTTAAACCTTTGTTACTCTTGACTTCAACAACATTCTTAATTTGGTTCCAAAGCTTTTATCTCGCTAGATAAAATTTGCGTGAGGCTGCCATGACTACTTGTAACCCAGAATAATAACTACACTTGTCATTTAACACTCTAAGATTAGCACACAGGTACTCTGTTAATAGTGATGCCATATTATCCCTATTTCCCTGAAGCCTTAGTACTATTATTTTTCGAGTATAAGATCAGATACAGTCCGTTTCAAACGCGCGTTATCAGCCTTAAAGAGCTCTAATCTGTTTCACTGACGGCGTTTGATCTTGCGCTACTCTTAGAGGTGGTCCTAGTTTTTCGACCACTTTGCAGCCTAGCTAAGGTGGATCAGGGTTTCATGTCAGGCTGCTAATCTCATGGGTTCTGTTTTTCTGGCGTAGGCCTCATCGGGGGTCAAGATGCCGTGTGTCGAGTGTGGTCGCTCGGCATTGTAGTATTCCAGCCATTTGCGGATACCAGCCTTTGCCTCTGAACCTCTTTCAAAAGCGTGAAGGTAGACGCATTCGTACTTCAGAGATCGCCAAAGACGCTCGATCATGCGGTGGTCGATCCAGCGCCCCTTGCCATCCATGCTGATTTTGACCTTCGCGTCCGCCAGCACGTCGATCCAGACGCCACTGGTAAACTGGCCACCCTGATCGGTGTTGAATATCTCTGGCGTGCCGTGTTTTGCCAGCGCATCTTTCAAGGCCTCAACGCAGAACTCCGCGTCCATGCTGTTGGACAGCCGCCACGCCAAGATCTTGCGACTGTACCAGTCCATGATTGCCACGAGATACAAGAAGCCACGCCGCATCGGGATATAAGTGATATCCGCGCACCAGACCTGGTTCGGCCGGTCGATCACCACATTCCTCAGCAGATAGGGCCAGATCTTATGCTGCGGGTGCTTCTTGCTGGTGTTGGGTTCCTGATAGATCGGCACCAACCGCATGAGGCGCATCAATCGCCGGACACGATGACGACCGCATTTGTGATCGTTCCGCTTCATGTATCGGGCCATCTGTCTTGACCCGTACCACGGCGTCTCCAGGAACTGCTTATCGATGATCTCCATGAACCGCAGGTTCTCTGCACTCTCGCCCTTCGGCTGATAATACAGGTTCGAACGGGACAACGTGAGCAGCGCGCATTGACGACGCACGCTCAGCTTGTGATCCTTACTCACCATTTTTTGCCTCGCGTCCCGAGCAACTAGTGCGAGGCATCGGCCAAAAAATCCCGCTCCACCACCAGCTGGCCAATCTTCGAATGCAGCTTCTCGATATCGGCAGCGCTCGGTGTGTCTGGCGCGCGACCTCGTCGCTCAAACGCGGACGACATGTTATCAAGCGCAGCACGCTTCCAAGTACTGATCTGATTGGCATGTACGCCATACTTCTTCGCCAACTCCGAAAGGGTCTGCTCGTCGCGGATCGCTTCAACCGCTACTCGCGCCTTGAAATCCGCAGAATGGTTCTTTCGCTTCTTCATCTTGGATCGTCTTTCTCTTCAGTCGATCCACCTTAACAACTGGTCCGAAATCCCGCGACCACCTCTTCTTTATGCCTATTACAAGACGTCTGAATTGCGATACCAATTTGATGATCTGCACCCGTTAGTGGCCCATCTTGACCTTGCAGTACTTCAGTAGCGCAACTTTTAAGCACTATATCGTGGGGTTATTTTTGTTTTCAACCGCATGCATAAGCCATCCTGCAATGGGGATCTACCTGTCCCATTTAGTTGTTCAATGAAAAAACGTTTTTCTAATGGATTAAAGTCTCATTAAAATGTCTGCCTCTTCACCAATACATGAGTTTTTATATTTATTACAGTAATTTAAGATTTATGATTGAAGATTTAAAATCACTGTAGTTAGTAACTCTATTAAAGTATTCCTGACAGTTTACTTTGCCGCTTTCGCATGAAAGATGCAGGGATATTTTGCACTTTCCGATATTTTGCTACCGTGCGGCGTGCAACGTTAATTCCTTTAGACTTCAAGGTCTCCACGATTTCATCATCGCTTATCGGGTTTTGTGGCTGTTCGCTTTCAATCAATTTTTTGATTTTGAATTTTACTGCCGCAGAAGATTGTATAGTTTGGTCATCATTTAGTGCCAAACTTACACTAAAAAAAGATTTGAGCTCCAAGGTTCCCTGCGGTGTTTCCATCAAAGAGCCCGTCGTTACTCTGCTTATTGTACTTTCGTGCAAATCCACCGCATCAGCGACATCGCGGAGTATCATTGGTTGAATATAATTTGGCCCTTTTTCTAGAAACGCTGTTTGCCTCTTAGCAATCTCAGCGCCCACACGAAGCATCGTGTCGTTTCGCTTCTGCAGAGCATTTTTTAACCAGTTTGCTTCAGCAATTTTTTCTTTTATGAATTCTTTTTGTTCATCGTCCATTTTGGATTTTCGAACAGTTTTTGCATATGTCTTGTTAATTGAAATACTCGGCAGTGTAGACCTGTTCAGGGTCACCAGCCAGCCGTCATCTTTTTTTGTAATTTTCAAGTCAGGCTCTCTTATATTGATTGCTTCTGAAGAGAATTGAAGGCCGGGCTTGGGATCGAAACTTTTAATTATTTTTAATTTTTCGGCAAGCTCTAGGTCACAACAACCGCAGCGGCGTTTAAGTAAATCAAATTTACCACTGCCCAGTAGATGCAAATTGTCTAAAATATTTTCGAGTGTTTGGTCTAACATTGTCCTATCTTTGGCCTGCAGCTTCAAGCATTCCGCCAAAGTTCCTGCAAACAATCCGGCAGGCTCAATCATCTGTAGTTTCTCTAGAACATTCTCCGCGACTTTCAGGTCCACCGAAGTCTGGTCAGCCACATTTTTTGCGGTCACACCCACCCAGCCAGTGGGCTCCAATTCCTCTAAAAATTTGTAGGCCACGATTTGTTCTTGCTGAGTGAAGTCTAGGCTAGCTATGTAGTCTCCGCAGTGTACATAAAGTGATTTATCATGTGATTTTAATAATTGAACAGGATCAAAATCGGTTTGTTCTCTTGACACTGTACTCTTAGTTTTGAAGCTATCTCCAGTTTCAAACTGGTTCTCTATTTCGGTTTTTGTTTTTTGTTTTTCTGTGCCGAATGGTTTTTCTTCTAGGGTTTTTGTAATTGAAAGAGTTTCAGTATGTGCATCATTCGCACGTGAGTTTTTCTCGAGAGTATTTTTATCATTCAATTCGATAAAAGGATTAACAGTAAAGGTATCTTCTATGTATTCGTTGACCTCTAGGTTCGTCATTTGTAGCAACTTAATCGCTTGCTGTACTTGAGCTGTAAGCAGCAACCCTTGACGCTGTCCTATGCTAATGCTGAAATCAAGTTTCATTGGATTCTCCCTCCATGAAGTATTTTTAGCCGTTAACTGAACGGTTGCCAAAAAATATAATTGACAGGTTGGTTGTGTCAGAATTTTGACAACAATTTAGAATAGGAAAATTTAATTTCTAAACTTTTCTAATTTGAGACGTTTTGATTTGTGATGGTTATACATATTCAGTAATGGGAGAAACAAATGACAAGTATTAACGCTGGTGGTGCATTCTACAGAGTTCAAAATGCAATAAATGAAAATTCAGAAAGAGTATCGGCAAGCATGCAGCGTCTGTCGTCTGGTTTACAAAACGTCGCACCAGGTGATCGGGTAGCTTCTTCGGCTGTGGCTTATGGACAGAAGGCGGAGCTAGCTTCGGTTAAAATTGGTGTTCAAAATGCTACTGAAGCATTGCAAGCTCTGGAGATGGCGAATAACGCGATATCAAAAATGAGTGAAATGGTTGTTCGGCTTGAAGAGTTAAATGCGCTCGGTGGCAATACATTTAATAGTGCCGACGACAAAGCTGCAATTGCAGCTGAAGCTGCAAAAATCGTTACTGAGATTTCAAGTATCCAGTCTGGAGCCAAGTACAAGGGCATAGCTCTTTTTGGCACTTCCACTACGGTTGGAACAGGTAAAAATAATACCGCTCTAGCCGTGACGGCTGGGTCTACAATAACAGCAACTATCACAGCAGCGAGTATTCAGATTGGCACGGCCACCGCCAACATTTCTACAACTAAACAGGCCGTTGATGGTTTGCAAATTACTGCTGGAGCTAATTACAATAGAGCAGTGAACGCATTGTCGCAGTTGAGCAGTTTGCGTGCCGGTTACGCGATTGATGTTGCCTCCAAACTGGACGTAGACTTTGCCGGCGAAACAACTGAGCTCGCTAAAGGTCAAATATTGGCACAAGCTGGCACTGCGATGTTGGCACAGGCAAACGCTCAGGGACAGGGCATGCTCGCTTTAATCCAGTCGTAGGATTATTGATTCTAGTGCATTAGACCAAACCAGGTTGAAGTAGCCAAAATAGTGCTTTTGGCTGCTTTTTTTTTTGGTAAACTTTATATAGAGTAGGGTTTAAGCGGGAGGGGGACTCTATGGCTGAAGATACAAATCAACCCGTCGATGGCTTGGAAGACGCGGATCCAGTTGAAGGTGAAGTTGAAATTCGCTCCGAGCAGGAGCAACAAAAATTTGAATCTGATTTTGCTATAAAGATGGTAGACACTTTAGTTGCTATCAACGAACAACAGATTTCCAGTTATGAATTATCAAATAGATTTTTTACAAGTGACGAGATAATGTGTTTTGGTTTTTTTTCTAATTCAGTTCCAATAAACCCTCTACCAGCAGTTTATCCTGAAAATGGGTTTCTCTTATTTAGGGGAGTGCCGGTGCCTAAGTCTGTGAATCTCACGTCTGCAAGTTTAGAAGAAATTGAGCATACTATAAAGTCTTCTGTGACCGAAGATGTGCAACCCCAGCAGTTATCAGACCTGGGCTCAGATATGATAAATGCTTACCAAATTGCAACTCATATTTATAATGATAGGGTAGAGAAAATTCGAACCTCGTATTTGGCAAATGTTAAAAGTGCGAAGTCCCAGGTGGTGGAAATATCAGCAGCAATTGTCTGTGGTTTTATAATTATTTTAACTTTATTGAGCCTTGCATAACAAATAAACGAGCAGGCGGTATTAGTCTGCTGATACCAGTAAAACTGGTAGAAATTGGTATGGAAAAAATCTTGAATATGAGTGGCCCGTCATAAAATTCACAGACCAGAACGTTTTGGGGTTGAGTGCATTTTTATCTCCAGTCCAGTAAGCTTCAGGAGATATTTTTGGGAAATATTTTGAATTTATTTTGGGTGCAGGGCACTCTTCGCATACGAGGCTCTCAAGCTCTTGCCGGGTTGGCAATCTCCAGTTGCCTCCAAGCTGTCGTTTTGCTTCGCTTATTGCATACTGAATTTGAGCATGGTCAAGCTTAACAATGTCGCCAGTACAGGTGTCGAGTGCTGGGTCCCATGCTTGCCCAACCGAGCAGCGAAGCCAAGTTATGCCTGATTGTAGGTCTCTTACAGTGTGCTGCCTCGCCATGAATTGAGCTGAAGCTTGGCTGGTGAGGTAAATTGTAAAAACAACGAACCCAATAAAACCTCTGTACATGGCTATACTTTCTAATCTGAATTGGAGAACCCAACAGGTGACTGGTGATTTATTTTCATAAGACTTATATAGAATGGTACAAATCTTGTATACTGGTATGAGCATGGGGAGAGATTAACATGGATATTGCAGCATTACTTGGCTTTGTCGGTGCCGTTGGGATGATACTTGCTGCGATGATTGCAGGTGGAGGTGTCGCTCCTTTTGTGGACAATCAATCTATTTTGATCGTGTTTGGTGGCTCTTTCTTCGCTGTCATGTACACCGCACCGATGCCGGTCTTTTTAGCTAGTTTTAAAGCTATGGGGAAATGCTTCAAACCCGGCTTGCCCAAGCTCGATGAGACAGTTGAGCGTATGGTTGAGCTTGCAGGTATGGCGAGAAAAGACGGAATGATGGCTCTAGAAGGCCAACCGGTTCCGGATAAATTTTTCGAAAAAGGAATGCAAATGCTGGTGGATGGGGCCGACGAGCAGAAATTGATTAAACAAATGAATTCTGAGATAGCATCCATGAAAGGCAGGCACGCCGAAACTACCGGATGCATAACAAGCTGGGTCGATATCGCGCCAGCGATGGGCATGATCGGTACGCTTATTGGTCTAGTTTTGATGTTGGGGAATATGGGGGATCCAAAATCGATTGGTCCAGCTATGGCAGTTGCTCTTTTGACAACACTCTATGGTGCCTTTGTTGCTAACGTAATGTTTATGCCTATGGCAAAAAAATTAGAGGGTTTTACCGAATTCGAAGTCAATTATCGTAAATTTGTATTAGAAGGTTTGCGCGGTATCGCTCGAAGCGATAGCCCAAGAAACATTCAAGACCAAATGGCCGCAACACTGCCACCTAAACTTCAAGCCAAATTTGAAATCGCGGCATAGATGAAGGCGGATTAACAGATCATGGCTGAAGAAGCTCTTAACGAAGAAGATCAGGACGAACCGGATTGTCCTAAGTGCCCTCCACCAGGCGCACCTGCGTGGATGGCAACATTTGCTGATATGGCAACATTGTTGATGGCTTTCTTTGTTTTGATCTTATCATTTGCTGAATTTAATGTTCCAAAATTTAAACAGATCTCAGGCTCGCTTCGTGAGGCGTTTGGTGTGCAGAAAGTGGTTCCTGTTGTAGAGCAACCAAAAGGGACGACAGTAATTTCACTGAATTTTAGCCCCAACCCCACGCCAGCTGTTACCGAAACTCTCCGCCAACAGACGACTGAACTTCAAAAGCCTGAATTGGAGTTGCAAACTAAATTAGAAGATTCTCCTGAGGGTGGTGAGGCAGATAAGAAAAAAGACTCTGACTTTGATGGCGCTGGCGGTGAAAGTGATGCGTCACTGGATGCTACAGAATTGGCTAAGCAGTTACAGAAAGCTATTGATAGCGGGGAGGTGCAAATAGAAACTCTCGGCGAAAATGTTGTGATTAATTTTCCGAAGGAAGAGTTGGATCCAGAAGAAATTAAAAGCATGATCCAGGAGACGATGAACGCGCTTGCTGAAGCCCGGCAGGCTGCCGGGGCCTCAGAGAGTGAAGTTCTTTTCGGTGGCTTAGAAGCCGAACTCCAAGAATTAGCGGCATCTCTCGAGGAGAGTTTTCCAGAGAATGGAACTGATCAGGGTGGATCATCTGACCAAGAGAGTGAAAAACTGCAGAATGCCTCTAAGGCTACAGAAGAGTTGACCGTGGCTCTACAAGAGCAAATCGACCAGGGATTGATTGATATAGAGCAGCGCGAGGGCAGCGTCTTTATATCCGTTGGTGCTGGCGGTGCATTCCCATCTGGAACTGCAGACTTAACTGAAGAC
>Ga0115560_1003369_pt1 | contig 9980 bp, 10 predicted proteins | sample COGITO_mtgs_1105_5_FD_87278 | JGI IMG/M metagenome (GOLD analysis project Ga0115560, IMG submission 87278) | Pelagic marine microbial communities from North Sea - COGITO_mtgs_110509 | ecosystem: Environmental > Aquatic > Marine > Epipelagic | place: Germany:Helgoland, sampling site Kabeltonne... | reverse complement strand
CGCTCATCGGGATATTGAGGCCATGAGCAATAGCTTAAAGACGCGCCTCAGTGTACAGCTTGACGAGCTTCAGGCCATACCTATAGACGAGCTGTTAGAGCGCCGCTACCAGCGGTTGATGTCCTACGGCAAGCCGGACTAGTTTCTACGCCAGGCGTCCGTTTTGCGTAGCTCTGGCGCAGCAGTCCACTAGGGCTCTAGTCAAACCTTATTTTAACGCTCCTCTAGCAGCGATATAGCGGCCAGTGCCTCCGGGTCCTGAGACTTTAGCTTGTTGGCTATATGGTGCTGGAAGAAGTAGCGGAAGTCGTCATTTTTGTCTGCAGCGTAGAGGCACTCATCACCTGGCAGCACTGGGGTGTTGAGCATTTTTTCTTCATCGATCAGCATAGCCTCCATAGAGCCATCATGGAGCAGCCTCCAACTGACAACTTCTTTGAGCGTGATGCTGTGAAACCCGTCTGCAGATAGCACCGCATGGGTACCAATGGTGTCAGGTACCTCCTGAATAATTTCTCGCCCGGTCTCACACTGGTACTCATAATAGTCGGCGGCGGTCTCCAGCTCGACCACCTTGTGTAGAGGTGCAGCGAAAAATAGCTCATCGACCCCCTGGTCGTAATAGCCCTGCCACTGGCCATTTAAGGGGTCGTTGATTTCATCGCAGGCAACCAGTTCATTGAGCCAGGGAACCAGGCCTACAACCTCTCCACTCAGGCGCAGGCCCCAGGCCAATACCTTGACAGAGAACAGTTTTTCCGGATTTTCGGAATTGCTGTAAAGCATCTCGAGGCCATCGAGTTCGGGGGCTATACGAATAAGTTTATTGTCAGAAAGTTCAGAGAGAGGTTGGCGGGTGAAGATATCGATCACGTTGTCCATCTGGTGATCAAGAGCCGGTGTGGGCATAAATACTTCTCCTTGAGGCAGTTGGTAGCAAAACAGTACTAACACTACATAAGGTACTCCAGAATTTCACAAAGCACAACAATTTGTGTTTTATTGTTGTCCAGGCTCTGAAAACACCTGTATATAAACGGGTTTGCAATCCAACCCGGCCTATCCATTTTGCTGTAAAATACCGCTTTGTTTTTGACGATTGCAAACAATATGCCGCGCGGTGAATTTCTTGGACAACAAAAAGACAGCTCAGTTTAATGCAAACTGTAATTTAAATTGGGATCAGCAGCTGGTTCAGAGCCCCGAAGTTCAGGCCTGTTATCAGGAGAATACTGGCACTGATCTGCAGCTAATTATTAAGTTGTTTGAGCAGCAGTTTTTTGACCAGTTTAATACCAGACTTCAGTCTGGCGCCAGTGAGCCGATTTATTTGCCGGCCAGTGGCGACTGCGCCTGGCATCGTCTATTGTTTCGGGAGGACTTTATCTCCAGCGCACTGCATGAAACAGCTCACTGGTGTATCGCCGGATTAGAGCGTCTTAAATTAGAGGACTTTGGTTACTGGTATAACCCGGATGGGCGCAGTGCTCGGCAGCAGAAAATCTTTGAGGACGCGGAGGTCAAGCCTCAGGCACTGGAGTGGATATTCTCTGTGGCCTGCAAACAGCGCTTTACCCTCAGCGTTGACAATCTTGACGGTGATAGCACCCTGGCTAGCGAGAGCTTTGCTGAGGCAGTGAGCCAGCAGGCGATAGACTGGTGTCGGCCAGGCAGATTACCAGGCAGGGCTGCGCTGTTTGTTGAGGCCCTCAGCGCCGGGTTCAACAGTCTGAATGCGCTGGATGCAATGCAGTATCAACGGCACAAACTTAATTAAAAGCAGATTCTATGCAAGCCTATTTAATTGACTCCTCTATTTATATTTTCCGCAGTTACTTTAGTTTGCCGGAAAACTGGCATGCTGTGGAATCCGGCTATCCCACCCATGCGGTCTATGGGTTTACCGGGTTTCTATTGGATATATTGCGCCAGAAACAGCCCCAACATCTTTTTTGTGCCTTTGACGAAAGTCTGGGTTCTGGTTTTCGCCATCAACTCTGTGCTGATTATAAATCTAATCGAGAGTTGCCCGATGAGGCTCTGGCTTTTCAACTCAATGCCTGCCGTCAGCTCTGTCGTGTATTAGGTATTAGTGAAATGGCCTCCAATACCTTTGAGGCAGATGATCTGATTGGTGGTGTGGCCAGTAAGGTTAGGCAGGCTAATGTCCAGCCGGTTTTTGTCAGTCGTGACAAAGATTTGATTCAGTTGGTACAGTCCAGCGACCTGTACTGGGACTTTGGCAAGTCCCAGCCTAAAAGCAGATCTCAGCTTGAAGCTGAGTTGAATATAGGATGTGGTCAGATGGCGGATCTGCTGGCGCTGATGGGAGACAGCAGTGACAGTATCGCAGGGGTCCCAGGTATTGGAGCCAAGACTGCACGAGAGCTGCTCTCCCATTATCCAGACATAGATGCCATTATGGAGCATCTGGATCAACTACAGGACCTACCTGTGCGGGGGGCCAAAAAGCTGGCTGATAGGCTCGATGCTCATCGCGATCAACTGTTCCTTTCTCGCCAGTTGGCGACTATTGTGACTGATGTAGATGAAGCGCCGGGACTGCAGGAAATAGGCTGGCAGGGCATTTATCAGGATGCCTTTGAATTATTTTGCGATGAGATGGGGTTTGGGACAGCTTTTACCGGTCGCGCCAACCAGCTTAAGCAGAGAAACCAGAGCACTTTAACGCGCTAGACCAACGACAGATTTTTAAAGAGTAGATAAACTGAAAATCATTGCAGATCAAAATATGCCTTTAGTTGCGGAGCTGTTTGCCCAGTTTGCTGATATTCAGCTGTTGGCTGGTCGCGATATTAAACGCCAACATTTAATGGATGCCGATGTTTTGCTGGTGCGCTCAGTAACCAGAGTTGACCGGGCGCTTCTGGAGGGCACAAAGATTAAGTTTGTGGGGTCCGCGACCATAGGAACCGATCATATAGATTTGGATTATCTGCGTCAGGAGGCTGTTCAGTTTGCCCATGCACCTGGCTGTAATGCTGAAGCAGTGGTGCAGTACGATCTCAGTGTGATCTGTCGTTTAATGCCTGAATGGCAGTCTAAAACTGTGGGCATTATTGGTTGCGGCAATGTCGGAGGGCGGCTCTATAGCAAACTGTGCGAGCTCAATGTGGACTGTCTGGTCTATGATCCATTTTTATCGCCGACGGCCATAGCAGATTTGACCGAGCTCGATAGGGTGCTGGGCTGCGATATTATCTGCCTGCACACACCATTGACTCGCAGCGGCCCATTTCCCACCTATCATCTGCTCGATGCATCCCGCTTGGCAGCTATCGGGCCAGATGCATTGATAATTAATGCAGGCCGAGGTGAGGTTGTAGATAACCGGGCACTGCTGGAGCTGTTTCAGAATGGTGCTGAGTTTAAGGTTGCTTTAGATGTCTGGGAAAACGAGCCCGGCATAGATACAGATCTAATGGGTTTTGTGTCGCTGGCAACTCCGCACATAGCCGGTTATAGCCTTGAGGGCAAGGTTAATGGCACAGAGATGGTGTTCGACGCATTTAAGCAATGGTCAGGCTTAACTGCTAACAAAGCCTCTGAGACTGTCTATAAAGCGCCGTTGCTACTGCAGCCTACCTCAGTCAATCAGGCGATTTTAGAGTGCTGTGATGTGGCTGATGACCATCAGCGCATGCTCTCAGCTATGGCCGAAGCGGGCTCAGATCAAGCCAGAGTTGCGCAGGCCTTTGATCAGCTGCGCAAAGACTATCCGGTTCGCCGGGAATTCAGTTACTACGGTATTGAGAGGACTACAGAAGAAAACCTGGCTCAGTATCACAGCCTAGGTTTCGCTATCGTCTAGCTCGTCGCAGGCGGTCTGTACCATCTCTTCGGTGATGGGAATCTCTTTTCCATGCTCATTAATAATTGCCGCGCCATTAAAATTAGGCTGTTCTGGCAGTGTTTCCTGCTCTTTACTTATCATTGTCTATCCTGTTGTTACAATCTTAAACGCTCTAAAAAATTGGCAAACCTAGCTATGGACTCGGTAAGTTGCTCCTGATCAGGCAAGAATACAATTCGGAAATGCTGCTTGCTATCAAGGTTAAAAGCCGAACCCTGGACCATTAAAATACGCTCTTCTTTGAGTAAGTCTAGCATCAGTTGCTCATCGTCGGCGACTGGATATATCTCCGGATCAAGTCTGGGGAACAGATACATCGCCGATTTGGGCATAACACAGCTGACCCCGGGTATATCAGTAATCAGCTTGTATGCCAGATCCCTCTGGGCTAGGAGACGCCCGCCGGGAAGAATTAAATCATCAATGCTCTGTCTTCCACCCAGCGCTGTCTGCACTGCTAACATTGCCGGAGCATTGGCGCATAGACGCATGGAGGCGAGCATTTCCAAGCCCTCTATATAGCTGGCAGCCCGCTCTTTGGTGCCGGTAATCAGCATCCACCCAGAGCGAAAGCCGGCCAGGCGATAGGTTTTTGACAGACCATTAAAAGTTAGGCAGAGAGTCTGGGTAACCAGACTGGCCAGGGGCGTATGAACGGCATCATCGTAGACTATACGGTCATAAATCTCATCGGCGAACACCACTAAATTATGCTTCTCTGCCAGAGCCGCAAGTTGTTTTAAGTTGTCTTCTGTGTAGACAGCGCCAGTGGGATTGTTGGGATTGATAATCACTATGCCACGAGTATTGGCGGTAATTTTGGCTTCAATATCTGCAATATCTGGCTGCCAGTGATCCGCCTCGTTACAGCGATAATGAATGGGTGTGCCGCCACCCATGGATACAGCAGCAGTCCATAGGGGGTAGTCGGGGGAGGGTATTAGTATTTCGTCATTGGGATTGAGCAGCGCCTGCATAGCCATAACAATCAGCTCACTAACGCCATTACCCATAATAACGTCTTCAACCTGAATGCCCTCTATTCCTTGGGCCTGGTAGCGCTGCATCACTGCTTTGCGGGCAGAAAATAAGCCTTTGCTGTGACAGTAGCCCTGGGCTTCACGCAAATTTTGAATTACATCCTGAAATATCTCATCCGGTGCATCAAAGCCAAAGGCGCCGGGATTGCCAATATTAAGTTTAATAATACTTTGACCCTGATCCTCAAGCCAGTTGGCATGATCGAGAACTGGACCTCGAATGTCATAGCAGACACCAGAAAGCTTGTGGGATTTTAATAAATCAGTCATTATTCATATTCACATAGAAAGGGAATGCCCGGGTGCTCATTGTAGCCAAAAGCCCAGCAGTTTGGGATAAACTGGAAAAAATAATCAGCGTTTTAGCAGAAGTCTGTATTTTATTTATCTGCTTGGACATACTGAGTTTTCGCATGGGTATTCTGCCCGGATTTATCGCTATCTCTGCGCTCTATTTTACGGTGGCCGCTTGCATGCTGCTCTATGTCGCTGCTCTGGTTCTGCTGGCTTCGAGGATTATTACTTCTAGGCGTATTGGCTTTGAGTTGTTGCTTTTGCTGATGCTGCTCTTGGCACCCGTTTTGGCGGGGTTTCCGCTACTAGGTGGGCTGAAGCCATCCTATGTAAATGATGTGAGCACAGATAATATAAGTCCTCCTCAGTTCACCTATGCATATGCTCTGCGCGATAAAAGCCACAATAAGCTAGAGTTGCAGTCTGCCCTATACGGACTGGCAGAGGTGGATCAGGTGCCGGGAGTTGAATCTCTGCATGTAGATCTGTCGCTGCGCGAGGCATTTAGGCGAGCAAGTTACATAGTAGGTCTTGAGGGTTGGACCGTCATCAAGCAGGACGCAGCCGCTGGCTCCATTGAGGCAGTGTCGATATCCGCGATTATGGGTTTTGAATCTGATGTGGTTATACGAGTTGTCTCTTTGGATGAAAGTAGCACTGTTGTAGATATACGTTCTTCGTCAAGAGAGCTGGCTGATGATTTCGGTTTAAATACCCGGCAGATCAAGGGTTTTTTGGCTAAATATCGAGCACTTTAAATAAAAGCGCCCAACCCCTAAAAATTAACGCGGCTAAGGGTTGACACTGTACCTGCCGCTACTTATTATGCGCGCCTCCTAGCCATTACGTCCCGTTCGTCTAGAGGCCTAGGACACCGCCCTTTCACGGCGGTAACAGGGGTTCGACTCCCCTACGGGACGCCATTTTAAAATATGCCTTTTTGGCATATGCGGGAATAGCTCAGTTGGTAGAGCGGTACCTTGCCAAGGTACAGGTCGCCGGTTCGAACCCGGTTTCCCGCTCCATTTAAAAAACGCAAAACCTCGGTTTTGCGTTTTTTTTTGGTTTTTTTATGAGGGCTTGCAGAGGCGGCTCGTCCTAGAGGTAAGTTTTAAGAATTCCTCTTGTTATTGTTACTGTTGCTGAATAGTGGCTAATAATAAGACAAGAGGGGGAGAGCCAGCGGGCCCGTAAGGGTCCGCTTTTTTTTATCTCTAATTTAGGCTGTTGTGGGGCTAAGTTATGGCAAAAAATCTTTCGATTGAGCTCTGCTGGGCCAATGCATCCTGGTATCCCAGTTCTATAAGTTTTCGGCAAAAGCCCGGTTCAAACAATAGATAACTGGCGGCGCTGGTGCCGCCCCCCTGAGCCGTGGCGCCGGTAAGGCGCAGAAATAGTTTAAGTGAGCGCGGTAGTTCATGGATATGTTCCAGGGCAATCTGGTCAATAGATTGGCTTGGGGAAATAGATAGCACATCAATGGGGTTGAGGTCCGTAATGCCATTGTTGGCCCGCAGCGATTCCGGCAGGGCACTGGCCAGGCGATTAATGGAGCGCAGAGTCTCAAGATCACTCTCTACTGAATCAATAAACGCACTGTTAAACATATGTCCCACAATCTGAGCTATAGAGGGCGAATGCTGCTCTGGTGTTGCTGGTGTCTGGGCTGTTGCATTGTCGCTAACGCCGACAATCAATAGCTGTCTGGCGCCCATATGCAGCGCTGGGCTGATAGGCTTGAGCTGACGCACTGCACCATCACCAAAGTATCCCTCTGCCAGCTGCACAGCGGGGAATAAACTGGGTATAGCGGTACTGGCCATTAAATGGTCAATATTAAGAGTGGTTTTTTCACCGCGGCGACGAGCTCTCTCCCAGGGCTCAATATCCCGATGCCCCTGGAAAAAGGTTACGGATTGCCCAGAAGCATAACTCATGGCACTGACGGCAATTGCCTCTAGCTCGCGATTAGCAATGGCGGTATCCAGGTAATCGAACTTCACATAGCTCTCGAGCAGTTGACGCAGTGGAGTATTATCCAGCAGTGATATGGGTCGACCTATGCCGTAACCGCTGTGTAAAAATGAGGCTAGTACATGGAAGGCATTGGCAGAAACTCCCATAAAATCTGTTCGGTAGACATCTGAGGCACGCAGATTTTGCCAGATGCTCTCCAGCTTTTTAGTGCGCAGGCGAAAGGGGCCTGCGCGACCTGCAATAGACAGGGCATTGATAGCTCCCGCGGAGGTGCCGCATATAATCGGGAATGGATTGTAGACTGCGCGGGGCAAAATTGAGGCTATCCCTTTGAGTACACCCACCTGATAGGCTGCCCTGGCTCCGCCACCGGTTAACACTAATCCTCTGCTCATTACTTGCGATTATCCTGTTTAAACACTTTGGGTATTAAAAAATCCCTAAATCTAATCCGGCGGCCATTGCCAGCCCAAACTCTCGAGCGCAGCGCAGATGATCTGCATTAATTTCACCATTGGTAATCAGCGGCTCAATGACTAGACGCAGAGGATAGCCTTTTGCTATCCGCTGTATGTCCCTGACTGCACCGCTGCCATCATTGTCAGCGCTGATAAATATTCCATAGGGAAGATTTAATCTGTAGAGCTCGGCCGGATAATAGGTTCGATCAAAGAAATCTTTTAGCGCGCCGCTCATGGTGCCAAAATTTTCTGGAGTGCCAAACAATAACCCATCTGCCCACCGCAGATCGTCCAGACCTGCATCAAAGGCACCTAGCAGACGGCTCTGTATATCGGCTTCCTGTCTGCATCCCGCCAGCACTTCGCGAGCTAGCTGTTCTGTGTTGCCCGATTGGCTGTGATAAATAATCAGCAAATTTTTCATTATTTGTGGATGCCGTTGTGGGTAAAAAAACACTTTGCCTACACTGATGCTCAATCGCTTACCTGCGACTTTACCAGTCTGGGTGCGATCTGCAAGCAGGGGCATAGTATGGGTTTTCTTTTCGCGTTCAGCCTGGGAGTTTTTTCGGTGGCCTGGTGGCAACAGCTGCCGGATCAGAATTTAATGCTATTTGCCCTGGCTGCACTGAGCCTTATCTGGGGGGTCCTGCGCTGGGTCTGTGGTCGCAGGCTATGGGTTGCGACTATGTTGCTAATGTTGAGCTATTTATGGGGCAGTTGCTGGGGACTGCAGGCTGCCTATCAGAGCCTTGGGCATCAGTTGCCAGAGGCCCTTGATCGCCAAGAATTTGTAGTGACAGGAACCATTGTTGGGCTGGTCGATAGCAATAACCAGCGCAGCAGATTCGATTTTCGGGTCGATAGTATCAACGGCGAGCAAAGTGCCCACAGCGCAATCAGTGCCCACAGCGCAATTAGTGCTCACAGCCCGATGGATTTGCAATTGCTGCAGCTGAGCAGTTATGGCCAGTCGGGCACAGAACATAGTTTCGCCCCGGGACAGCACTGGCAGTTTACAGTGCGTCTGCGACGGCCCAGAGGTTTTCTCAACCCTGGTACCTTTGACTATCAGCGCTGGCTAGTGCAGCGAGGAGTCTCTGCTACCGGCTATATCGTGGCTGCTGAGGCCAATGGCAGAATTAATCAACCAGGACACAATAAATGGTGCCAACTCCAGGATGCTATCAACCGCTGGAGGCATCAGGTAGTTTTAAAGATCCAGGCGGCTGATCTGTCCAATCAGGGTAGAGCTGTCCTGGCGGCTCTGACCATAGGGGACAAACGACAGATAACTGGCCTCTGGAACAGCCTAGTGCGACTGGGCATTGTGCATCTAATGATTGTCTCAGGTTTGCATGTGGGCCTGGTAGCGGGCTTTGGTTTTATAATAGGGGGTAGGGCGGGCTCACTATTGGCTGCCGGCTGCCGGCTGCCGGCTGCAGGCTTTTCAGCTCTATTGATCTATCCCCAGCAGTTAGATGGTTGGCACCCATAGCAGGACTTGGCGCGGCAGGGGTCTACAGTCTGTTAGCTGGCTTTTCTCTTCCGGCACAGCGGGCTCTGATTGCCGTATCCGTGGTTATGGTTGCTAGGCTCTGCTTGCGCCGGGTGCGGCCTCTGAGCTGCATTGTTTGGGCGCTATTCTTAATGGCTCTAAGCCAGCCCCTGGCAGTGCTTAGCAGTGGGTTTTGGCTATCTTTTTTGGCGGTTATTATTCTGGTCGCTTGGTTTTACCCCTGGCACTCTATTCAGGTTAGGTTTAATTTAAAGCAGGTGCTCGGCGCCCAGTTGGCGCTGACTGTCGGCCTGCTGATACCCAGCCTTGTACTTGTGGGTGTGGCCTCATGGTTGGGGCCACTGGTCAATCTGCTGGCGGTACCCTGGATTTCCCTTATTACGGTACCCCTGGCTCTACTGGGTTGCCTCTGTCTACTGTTTTGGTTTCAGGCTGCTGAGACAGTCTGGTTGCTGGCGGATTATTCCATTACAGGCCTCTGGTTCGTGTTGGATTTAATCCCAGAGCACCTGGGCATAATAAGCTCGCCAGTGCCGCTTTCATCTGTGCTGGTTACCTCTGGGCTTGTGGCGGCCCTAGGCTGGTTATTACCTGGTGGTTTGGGCATTCGCCTATTGGCTGCTATACCGCTGTGGGTTTATCTACTCGCCCCCTCAGAGGCCAGTGCTCTGCGCCTGAGCGTACTGGATGTGGGGCAGGGCTTGGCTGTTGTGCTAGAGACCCCAGAGCAGGTAATGGTCTATGATGCAGGGCCGTCCTATGGTGGTAGATTTAATGCTGGAGCTGGGATTATTGCGCCTTATTTGCGCAGCCGG
>Ga0115560_1003368_pt1 | contig 9980 bp, 6 predicted proteins | sample COGITO_mtgs_1105_5_FD_87278 | JGI IMG/M metagenome (GOLD analysis project Ga0115560, IMG submission 87278) | Pelagic marine microbial communities from North Sea - COGITO_mtgs_110509 | ecosystem: Environmental > Aquatic > Marine > Epipelagic | place: Germany:Helgoland, sampling site Kabeltonne... | reverse complement strand
TTTTTAACAGCCGGTTTAGGTGGTATGAGCGGTGCGCAGCCCAAAGCGGGTAATATAGCAGGTTGCATTACTATTTGCGCAGAGGTCAATCCCCATGCAGCTAAAAAACGCCATGAGCAAGCCTGGGTAGATGAGTTAATAGATTCTATGGATGAATTGGTTCGTAGGGTAAAAAAGGCTCAGCTGGACAATGAGGTAGTCTCTATTGCTTATATTGGAAATATTGTAGCTATTTGGGAACGTTTTGATGGAGAAGGAATTTTTATCCATTTAGGTTCAGATCAAACCTCCTTGCACATTCCTTGGACGGGTGGCTATTACCCTGTTGGTATTTCCTATGAGGAATCCAATAGGTTAATTGCAGAAGCACCTGACTTATTTAAAATAAAGGTACAGCAGTCCTTATGCCGCCATGCGGCTTCTATCAATAAACACAGCGCGAAGGGCACCTATTTCTTTGATTATGGGAATGCCTTTTTATTAGAAGCTTCCAGAGCAGGTGCAGATGTTATGGCTAAAAATAATGTAGATTTTAAATACCCTTCCTATGTGCAGGATATTTTAGGACCCATGTGTTTTGATTATGGTTTTGGTCCTTTTCGTTGGGTTTGTGCCTCAGGAAAGCCAGAGGATTTGGATAAAACAGATCAAATAGCCATGGAGGTTTTACAACAAATCATGGCACAATCTCCTGAAGAAATTCAATTGCAAATGCAAGACAATATTACTTGGATAAAAAACGCTAAAAAGCACAATATGGTGGTGGGTTCTCAAGCTAGGATTCTGTACGCAGACGCGGAGGGGCGTTCTAAAATTGCAGTAGCTTTTAATCAGGCCATTGCCTCTGGCGAGCTTGGCCCAATTATTCTGGGCAGGGACCACCATGATGTTAGCGGCACAGATTCTCCTTACCGAGAAACGTCCAACATATACGACGGAAGTAAATTTACGGCAGACATGGCCATACACAATGTTATTGGAGATAGTTTTAGAGGGGCTACATGGGTGTCTATTCACAATGGCGGTGGCGTAGGCTGGGGAGAAGTGGTTAATGGCGGTTTTGGCATGGTTCTGGATGGTTCTCCCCAGGCGGAAGCGCGTTTAAAAAACATGCTTTTTTACGATGTAAATAACGGCATTGCCCGAAGGAGTTGGGCACGAAATAAAGAAGCAGTATTCGCCATTAAAAGAGAAATGGAACGCAGCCCAAATTTAAAAGTTACCTTGCCAAATATGGTAGAAGACCGTATTCTAAAAAACCTTTTTTAATGCGTATTATATTTAAAAATATCAAAGAATTACTGCAGGTTAGAAAAGAAGCTATTTCATTTGTTTCTGGAAAACAGATGGCTATTTTACCCAGTATTAAGCATGCTTACTTAGTTGTAGAAAACGGACTGATTACTGATTTTGGAAGTATGGATACTTGTCCTGAAATTCAAGCAGATTCCGTAGTTGATGCTTCTGGAAAAATGCTCATGCCCTCTTGGTGTGACGCTCATACCCATATTGTTTACGCAGGGAATAGGGAGGCGGAGTTTGTTCAAAGAATTCAGGGAATGGGCTATGAAGAAATTGCCGCAGCTGGAGGAGGTATTTTAAATTCAGCTAAAAAGCTTCAAGAAACTTCAGAAGACAGTCTTTACGAGCAGAGCAGCATTCGTTTAGAAGCCCTGATTGGCTTAGGAACAGGAGCCATTGAAATTAAATCTGGATATGGATTGACATTAGAAGCGGAATTGAAAATGCTTCGGGTGATTAGGCGATTAAAAGAAGCCTACCCCATTGAAATTAAAGCTACTTTTCTAGGGGCACATGCGGTGCCTGAAAAATACAAAGGGAACAAGCAGGCCTATCTTAAAATGGTCATTGATGAGGTGCTCCCAAAAGTAGCCAAAGAAAAACTAGCGGAATACATAGACATATTTTGTGAAAAAGGCTATTTTGATCTTGCAGACACGGCATTGATGCTAGCCGCTGGTAAAAAATATGGTTGGATTCCTAAAATCCACGTGAACCAGTTTTCTGCCTTTGGAGGGGTAGGGCTTGGGGTGCAATTCAATGCATTGTCCGTAGATCATTTGGAAGAAATGAGGGCAGAAGATATTGAAGTTTTAAAAGAGACCAAAACAATGCCCGTTGCATTACCGGGTTGTTCTTTCTTTTTGGGAATACCTTATACCCCAGCGCGTAAAATGATCCAAGCGGGTTTGCCCTTAGCTTTGGCCTCCGATTACAATCCAGGTTCTAGCCCCTCTGGCAATATGAATTTGGTGGTGTCTTTGGCCTGTATAAAAATGAAAATGACTCCTGAAGAAGCCATAAATGCGGCCACTATAAATGGCGCTTATGCTATGGGATTGGAAAATGAAGTAGGCAGTATTAGCATTGGGAAACAGGCCAATTTAATACTCACTAAGCCCCTTAATTCATATGCATTTATTCCCTATGCTTTTGGTTCCAATCAGATTGAAAAGGTCTTTATAAAAGGAAAAGAAGTGCACCCATTTTAATTGAAATTAAACCTCATATGGCTTTGGAAAAATTTACAAATTACACCCCAGGACAGCCTGAGCACTGGACAGGTAGAAAAACCAATCCCGCCATTGGAAACCAGTATTGGTATCAGGAAATTGTATTAAAAAGTGCTGAAAAGAGACCCCAAGAAAAAATTGACATAGGACTGCTTGGGTATGCATCTGATGAGGGGGTTAGGAGAAACCAAGGAAGGATTGGTGCAGCGCAAGGTCCAGATGCCATTAGAGGACGTTTGGCCAAAATGCCTTTTCATTTGGGCCATAAAAAAGTAGCAGATTTTGGAAATGTTTTCTGCCTGGGACAAAATATGGAATCCTGTCAAAACTCTTTTTCAAATCACATTAGCAGATTAATTCAACAACAAATTTTTCCCATTGGTTTTGGGGGCGGTCATGATATGGCTTACGCTCATTTTATGGGCATTAGAGACGCCATTAAAGACCGTACTAATAAAAGAATAGGGATCGTTAATTTTGACGCCCATTTTGACCTGAGGCCTGTTGAGGAGCAGCCCAATTCTGGCACGCCCTTTAATCAAATAATTCATGAACTAAAACAAACAAATGAAGCAGTGGGGTATTACGCCATTGGCATTCAAGACCAGTCGAATACAAAAGAATTGTATGAGATAGCAAAAAGAGAGGGGGTAAATTATACATCTAATTATGATTGTGCACCTAATGACTCGAATTTAAGTGCGTTACAACAAAAAATGCTGCCTTTTATTGGGGCCAGTGATTATTTATATGTAACCATTGATTTAGACGGTTTTTCTTCCGCTTATGCCCCTGGAGTAAGCGCCCCATCTCCAATGGGATTTAGTCCTTTTTTTGTGGTTGAAATGCTGCGATTTTTGTTTGAAACCAACAAGGTAATTTCATGTGATATTGCCGAGCTAAACCCGCTATTCGATAGGGATGGAACCACCGCTCTTTTAGCAGCGAGATTGGTAGATTTTATGGCCGCTATAAAATAGCTTTTCAATAGTGCACCCAGCTTTCTATGGACTTAGGAAAAACACCCAAGTTAAAAAGCGACAAAAGGTTTAATTTTTTTCAAACCTTTTCAATAGTGCCGGTAGGTAAAAAAGGTCTGTGATCAGTGCTGTGCTTACGGTTACTGCACACAAAATGCCAAAAGAGCGCACGGAGGGGACTGCACTGGTGGCGATGATTAAAAATCCCGCCACCAAGGCTACCGTGGTAGCCAACAGCGCCGTGGCGCTGTAGTGCAGCGCCTGGTCTATGCGCTTAGTGGGACTTTCGAATGTTGTTTTATATTTCCTGTATTTGTAGATAAGGTGAATGGTGTCGTCCATGGCAATGCCAAGCATAATAGGGGTAATCATGGCTGTTGTCACATCTAATGGAATCTTAAAAAGCCACATGAGAATGGCCAAGACTGCCAAGGGTAAAATGTTTGGAATAAGCACCAAGAGCGTGGTTCTAATCTGTCTAATAAACAACCAAAGACAGATAAAAGCGGCTATAAATGCCGCAAAAAAGGATTTTAATTGGGTGGCTAGGATGAATTTATTTAAGCCAGCAAATACCACCGCAAATCCATTGACTTTTAGGGTGTATTCTGTAGGGTCAAAATGGGATTGAAAGGTCTTTTTAACAGATTCTATGACCTGTTCTAATTGGGCTGTTTTCATTTGAGGGAGACTCAAGGTAATGCCCACGCTACTAAGGTCTTCAGAGAAGAGTTTAAAAAATTGGTTGTCATTATTTTCTAGGGAGCGGAGCAATTGGGCTGCGTCCTGCTCTGAAACAGCCATACCTTTTAATGCAGGATTTCTTTTTTCTAAGAAGGCCGCCATATTCACCACAGATATTGGGGCTGTGATGAGGGGATTTGTGGCTATTTCTTCTTGAAAACTCCTGAGTAATTCTAGGCTTTTTTTATCCATTACAGTGCTGCCGCTTGCACTAGAAATTTCCAGTTGTAAACGAGAACTCCCTTCTAATTGCGCCTCTACTTTTCTAAGGTCTTCTTTAGCAGGTCCCTCTGCCAAAAGATTTAATGAATCTGTATTGATCTCTACCTTTGTGATGGCAAATATTCCTAGCATCAGCAGGGCAGAAAAACCAGTGATAATGTTTAAGTTATAGCGAGAAGTAGTGGCGTTTATCCAGGAGACCAATGCGGTTTGCTTAGGTGTTTTAAGCTTTGGGACTTCTTCCTTCCTTATGGCCTTCTCCTCTGGTTTGGCCGCTTTCATAAAGCTCACACCAATAATGGTGATTAGGTACACCAACACATAACTCAACACAAGACCAATACAGGTAAAGAGCCCCATATTTTTAAAAGCAGGAAGCGGGGAGAGGTAAAGGGCAAAATAACCTACAAAAGTGGTGAGTGTGGTGTAAAAGCAAGGGGTAAAACTCTTTTTAATGGCAGCGCTCAGCCGGTCTATTGTAGCGAGGCCATAGGCTTCTCTGTCGTAAATATTAATTAAATGCACTACGTCACTCACGCTGTAGACCATTAAAATAGTAGGAATAAGCATGGAGATCATATTCAGGGAATATCCAAAACCACTGATCATTCCAAACAAAATACTGATGGGTGCTCCCACAGAAAATAGGGCAATCAGCAGGTATTTTTTACTGGGTAAGAACCACAGTAGCATCAGGGTAATGACCAATACAGTAAGCCCCCCAAAAAGGAGACTCTCTTTGTATATGCCTTTATTGTAGGCCTCATTTAATACAGGAGGTCCAGTAATGTGGTAGCTTTCAAAATACCTTGAAATGACGGTTTCTATCTCTTGGGCAATGTCTTTTCTGTCCTTTTCAATGCTTGGGGTAGGCCTTAGTTGTACATAGAGGAAAAGATTTTTAAAATCCTTTGAGACCAGTTGGCTCATTACCTCCGGCATATCACCCCATAATTTTTTAATGCTCTTTTCGCTGCGTTTTTCCTCATACAAAGGTCGGAAACTCACTTTTTTCCCTGCTATGACAGGGTATTTTGCTTTGGCCAAACTATAGGCGGTTTGTACAAAGGGCATGCTGTCTAAGCTGTTGTTGAGCGCCCTTAACAAGTCAACATTCTTTTGCTCCAAAGCATTGGAAACGGGTAGCATCACAATGAAAATTTCATCCGAACCATAGGTTTCCTGGTACTCAATATAGGCTTTATAGCTAGGGTCTTCTTCTAAAAACCAAATACCCAGAGAGTTGTCAATAGATAATTTTTTTAGGGTCTGCAATCCGGAAATCCCTACAATAAGCACCCCTAATACAATCAGTAACCATCTGAATTGAATCACAAAGCCAATACTTTTGTGAAGAAAAGAAGCTGTTTTTAGGGACATCAGTGCTTTTAATTTACCCGTAAAGGTATGAAAAACGCCGGGGGGAACTGTTTTAAATGCGTTTGAAATAGGGGTAAAATCAAAAAACTTTTAGTAGCTTGAAGGCTCAATTTAAATACAAAAAATGAGCTATTTAAACGCTACCAAAGACTTATATAAAGAAGCAGCCCTCACCCCAGACGTGGGGCTTTGTTGCACCACCACCCCTATTTGGCAGTTTCCGGGTTTAAAAATTCCTAGCATCATGCAGGAGATGAATTACGGTTGCGGAAGTACGGTGCACCCCAGGGATTTAGTGAACAATCCCAAGATTGCTTATGTAGGTGTTGGTGGTGGTATGGAGCTCTTGCAATTCGCTTATTTTTCAAGACAAAAAGAGGGGGTTATTGGGGTAGATGTGGTGGATGAGATGTTGACAGCATCGGCCCGCAATTTTAAAATTGCGGAGGCCCAGAACGATTGGTTTAAAAGTGAGTTTGTGGCCCTTAAAAAGGGCGATGCCCTAGACCTTCCCATTGAGGACAATTCCATAGACGTGGCCGCTCAAAACTGCTTGTTCAATATTTTTAAGATGGAGGAGCTCAAAAAAGCGCTGCAAGAGATGTACCGAATTTTAAAACCACACGGGCGTTTGGTTATGAGTGACCCTACCTGTGAACAACCTATGAATAAAGCCCTTAGAAACGACGACCGCCTGAGAGCGCTTTGTCTTTCAGGCGCTATTCCACTGAATGATTATATAAAAATGCTTACGGATGTGGGCTTTGGAACTATTGAAATTAGGGCGAGAAGGCCTTATAGGATTTTAGATACGGCGCATTACGCCACCGATGAAAATATCTTTATTGAAAGTGTAGAAGTCTGCGCCATTAAAGATCCTATGCAGGCAGATGGGCCCTGTGTATTTACAGGAAAATCTGCCATCTATTTTGGTTCAGAGGACTATTTTGACGACAAAAAAGGGCATGTGCTACTTCAAAACCAACCCCTTTCTATCTGCGATAAAACAGCTGCAGCTCTGGGTAGTCTAAATAGGTCGGATATTTTTATAAGCGAAAGTACCTTCCATTACGACGGGGGTGGCTGCTGTTAATAGGCGGTTTCAATAATAAAAGAAAAAGATTCATTTTAGAAGGAAATCAAGGGGATTTATTTTTAATCGAAAAAGCTTCAGCTACTTTCGTTAAAAACCAATAACCATGAAAAAGTTCCTTGTTTTTATTTTTCCTTTCCTTATTGCGCTAGGGTGTTCCTCAGACGACACTCCTTTAGAACAACCAGACCAATCCAAAGCGCCTAACGAGCAGTTAGAAGACACAGATTCCGCAACTTCAGACACAGACAGTGACTCAGATAGTAGTCAAGATAATTCTTCTGACAATGATACAGACCAATCAAATGGACCAGATTTTGATTCAAGCACCAATACAGTTCTGTTAACCCAAACGGCCTATTATTATCCCAATGGCGTAGAAACAGAGGTGGAGTATACAGAGCGAGTAGCGGTTGTGCCTCTAACAGGTTCCTCACACAAAGTGTATGAAGTTAATGGAGTTTTTTATATCATTCAATTAGATGAAAATAACAATGTGGTTTACACTGAAGGGGATAGAAATTCTTTTTTTATGACTTCTCACAATGAAATGCCTAGACTAGTCACTTCTAACATTCAAAGTGATGTGACCCTAAATATGCAGGTTTATTACTCTAATGCACCAAATGCCCAAACACCGGAAGCGCCCGCTGAAATATATGAGTTCATATGGGATTATGGGGACCAAGGAAAAATAGAAGGCAAAGAATTTATTGGCGCTAAATTTGATGGGAGGGATAAATACGGCACCCCTTGGGATGTTAATCCCTATAAATTCGGAGACACTTTTAGGGCCCAATTGGCCATAATTAATATTCCGGATAAAAACATCACTACAGCGCCATTAACTGAGCTGGTGTATAAAGAAGTAGGTGTTGTAAATTACAAGGGTGTAAAATGGAGGTATGAAGCAGATTTATATGAAGGAGAAGCAGATTTTTTAAGCCATATTAAGCCAAATTTTGACCGGTCACTAGAAGATTTATCAAATACTGACGGGGCAAATAATTTAAATACCATTAGCGTATTTGGGGGTCGGACATACACTTGTGGCGCTGAGGCAAATTGCATAGGCAATGAAGGTTATATTTATTGTTTTACCAAGACCCCAGATCTATATATGTTTACTCATGAGATAGGCCATACCTGGTCTTTAAGAGAAGATTCTCCAGTAAATTGGGTGGAATGGGATGAATTATGGGCTACTTATTTTGTATCGGAATATGCTAAAAAGAATTCTAAGGAATATTTTGCAGACGCATTTTATTTATATTTTTCTGGACAAAAAGATTTAGAAGATTTTCCCAATTTATATCAGATGCCAGATGAGGTAAGGGCCAAATTAGACACTTATTTTAAATAGAAAAGCTTCGCTTGAAAGGCCTCTATTATTTTATAAATTGATTTCCATGCCTCCTTTTTATGCATAATATCTACTGTTTTATTATCTTGGTATTTATTACGCATTATGAAAAATTACGCGCTAGCATATATTGTTTTATTTGGGCTTTTATCCTGCTCTAAAGAAGCATCTCCCAATGTAGAAGTTGAGGAAGACGCCGTTTTTGTAGACCAAGGAACCAGTCAATATGCAGACAATAATCCTCTGAACGACGTGTTGTTTCAGGCGTTTTGGTGGGATTCTTTTAACGACCCTAAAATAGGCGGTTATTCCTCTTTTTACGCTTTTCTGGAAGATCAAATAGTGTCCTTGTCTAATGCCCACATAGATGGTATTTGGATGCCACCATCTAGCGAGGGCGAGGGTATGGGTTACCATCCCAGAAAGTTATTTGACTTTAACTCCCTTCACGGAAATAAAAACGAATTGGTCTCTTTATTGGCTTTAATGAAGTCAAGGAAAATGCATGGAATGGCAGATTTGGTTATAAACCATAGGGTGGGTACAGACACTTGGAATGATTTCACGGAGCCCGCATGGTCCTGTGACGCTATATGTATGGACGACGAGGGCTTTACCAATCCCAATGCGTTTGGTTTGGTGCCCTGTGGTGACTTTGATGAAGGAGAGGGCTGGGGAGGCGCCAGAGACTTAAACCACAAAAGCGAAGAGGTTCAATTGGGGATTAAGGCCTACCTAGCGCAGCTTAAAGCATTGGGATTTGATTCTTGGAGGTATGACTTTGTAAAAGGTTTTCCTGCTAAATATGTAGGAGAATACAATGCGTCTACCCCTTATTATTTAAGTGTAGGAGAATACTGGGATGGCAATCCCAACGCTTTGCGTTCTTGGATAGATAAAACTTCAGAAACCCTCAGCGAAAATGACACTCCAAAGGCTGCAGCCTTTGATTTTTCAATAAAATACAAGTTGGCAGAGGCCGTAGTGCAAAAAAAGTATTCCGTGCTTCAAGCCAATCCATCCTTAGCCGCCATAGCAGGCTATGGAGAAAAATCCATTACTTTTTTAGACAACCATGATACTGGTTGCATTAACAGAAATGACTGCGACAATGTGTTTTCAAAAAACACCAGTGAATTGATCCAAGGCTATGCTTATTTGTTAACCCATCCGGGGATTCCGATGGTGTGGGGCTACCATTACTTTTTTTCAGATTCTTTTGGCTCACTTCAAAAAGAGATCAATGCCCTGATTGCCATTAGAAAAGCTTTTGGGGTAAACGCCAATAGCAAGGTAGTGGTGGTTGAAGCCAAAGATGGTGCCTCTGGGTATTATGTGGCCCAGATAGATCAAAACCTTCTGGTTAAAATTGGCAGTGGCGCATATGTTCCAGACAGCCAATGGAAAGAGACTAGAAAAGCCCTGGCTTATGCTGTTTGGGAAAAGTAACAAGATTAATTAAAAATAAATACTATGAAAACCAAATTATTAAGTCTAGGCCTTTGCGCACTTGTATTAACAGCTTGTAATTCAAAAAACGAAGAAAAAAAGAAAGCGTCTGACGCTGAAAAAACCTATGAATTGGTATGGACAGACGAGTTTGATGCGCCAGGACTACCAGATGCAGACAAGTGGTTTTTAGAAACAGATGCACCTGAAAACGG
>Ga0115560_1003367_pt1 | contig 9985 bp, 8 predicted proteins | sample COGITO_mtgs_1105_5_FD_87278 | JGI IMG/M metagenome (GOLD analysis project Ga0115560, IMG submission 87278) | Pelagic marine microbial communities from North Sea - COGITO_mtgs_110509 | ecosystem: Environmental > Aquatic > Marine > Epipelagic | place: Germany:Helgoland, sampling site Kabeltonne... | reverse complement strand
TTCGGTGGGTGCCAATATTGGAATGATTTTCATGATGGCTGCAGAGCAAGAATATGAAGAGCTTAATATGGCGATCAAATATTTTCAAGATTCAATGATGCGCATGCGATATTCATCAATCCCAACTATTTCGGCGCCACATGGCATGGCCTTAGGCGGTGGTTGTGAATTATCCTTACACGCTGATAAAGTTGTGGCAGCTGCTGAAACTTACATGGGACTCGTTGAGTTTGGAGTTGGTGTGATTCCTGGCGGAGGAGGTTCAAAAGAAATGGCCTTAAGAGCACAAGATAAGTTCCAAAAAGGCGATGTTCAATTAAATGTATTACAAGAACATTTCTTAACCATTGGAATGGCAAAAGTATCGACATCTGCTTATGAAGCATTTGATTTAAACCTTTTACAAAAAGGAAAAGATGTGGTAGTGGTAAATAAAGACCGACAAATTGCCGTTGCAAAACAACACGCAAAATTAATGGCAGATTCTGGATATACCCAACCAATAAAAAGAACCGACGTCAAAGTACTCGGAAAACAAGCTTTAGGGATGTTTTTAGTCGGTACCGATTCGATGCAAGATAGCAACTACATTTCGGCCCATGATATGAAAATTGCTAATAAACTTGCCTATGTAATGGCTGGAGGTGATTTATCTGAACCAACGCTCGTTTCAGAACAATATTTATTGGATATAGAACGTGAAGCCTTTTTAAGTTTATGTACCGAACGTAAAACCTTAGAACGGATACAGCATATGTTAAAAACAGGGAAACCGCTTCGTAATTAGTATTAAGTATTAAGTATTGAGTATTGAGTTAAGAAAATAATATAATTGAGGCGTTGAAAATTAACACAAACTATTTATTACTAGCTTCTTAATACTGACTGCAAAGAATTATGTACAAAGACAATAAATTATATAGAATCGAAATGAATATTTTAAAATTAATACAATCTACTTAATACTTAATACTCAATACTCATTACTAACAATAAAACACTTAACCCCATGCATAAGTTTGAAGAATTAAAAATATGGCAAAAAGCAATGGACATCACTGAAAAATGTTACAAAGCATCTGAAAATTTCCCAAAAGAAGAAAGATATGGTTTGACATCTCAACTTCGAAGAAGTGCCGTTTCTATCCCATCAAATATTTCTGAAGGGGGTGGAAGAAACACAAAAGGAGAGTTTAAGCAATTTTTAGGAATTGCAAATGGTTCTTGTTATGAATTATTAACACAATTATATTTATCGACTCGATTAAACTTAATAAAAGAAGAAAATGTAAGACCTATTATAAATGAAGTTCTAGAAATCACAAAAATGAATTTCTCACTTCAAAGAAGTCTTAATACTTAATACAATAATCTTAATACTATGAATAGCAAACAAGCATACATTGTAAAAGCATACAGAACCGCCGTAGGTAAAGCTCCAAAAGGCGTCTTTCGTTTTAAAAGAACCGATGAATTAGCCGCAGAAACCATCAAACACATGATGAAAGAACTGCCCGATTTAGATCCAAAACGGATTGATGATGTAATTGTTGGTAATGCGATGCCCGAAGGATCTCAAGGATTAAATATGGCACGATTAATCTCGTTAATGGGATTAGACATTGTGGATGTTCCTGGAGTTACAGTCAATCGATTTTGTTCCTCTGGAATAGAAACAATAGCAATGGCAACAGCAAAAATTCAAGCTGGAATGGCCGATTGTATCATCGCAGGTGGTGCAGAAAGCATGAGTAGTGTTCCGATGACTGGCTATAAACCAGAACTGAATTATGACCTCATAAAAGCGGGACACGAAGATTATTATTGGGGCATGGGAAATACCGCAGAAGCCGTTGCAAATCAGTTTAAAATTTCTCGAGAAGATCAAGATGAGTTTGCATATAATTCCCATATGAAAGCATTAAAAGCGCAAGCAGAAAACCGTTTTCAAGATCAGATAGTTCCTATTGAAGTTGAACAAAATTATATTGATGCATCTGGAAAAAAAGCAACTAAATCATATACGGTTACCAAAGATGAAGGCCCTAGAGCAGGAACTAGCAAAGAAGCTTTAGCAAAATTGAGAGCCGTTTTTGCTGCTGGCGGAAGTGTCACTGCAGGAAACTCATCACAAATGAGTGATGGAGCTGCTTTTGTGATGGTCATGAGTGAAGATATGGTCAAAGAATTAAACTTGGAACCCATTGCTCGATTGTTGAACTATGCCGCCGCAGGTGTTGAGCCTCGAATTATGGGTATTGGGCCCGTAAAAGCCATTCCAAAAGCATTAAAACAAGCAGGACTAAAACAAGAGGATTTATCATTGATAGAATTGAATGAAGCCTTTGCTTCTCAATCCTTAGCAGTAATACGTGAATTAGACCTTAACCCAGAGATTATCAATCCAAATGGTGGCGCGATTTCATTGGGACACCCACTAGGATGTACGGGCGCAAAATTATCGGTACAGTTGTTTGATGAAATGCGTAAACAGAATATGCATGGAAAATATGGAGCCGTTACCATGTGTGTGGGGACTGGACAAGGGGCGTGTGGAATTTTTGAATTTCTTAAATAGAATTAAGATTTATAGAATTAAGTATAAAGGAATTGCGATTCAGTTTTATACTTCCTTCTAAATATGAATAAAAAAAACTAAAAAATAAATATTAAGTATTGAGACGAAAGAAATCAACTTAGGAATCTTAATACTTTATACTAAACACTTAATACAAAAACATGGAAGCAAACGACAAACAACTTTTAAGAGGAGGTCAGTTTTTAGTAAAAGAAACAAAATGCGAAGACGTATTTACTCCTGAAGATTTTACGGAAGAACAAAAAATGATGAAGGAAGCCGTTATGGAATTTAACGATCGTGAGATCATTCCACATAAAGCACGTTTTGAAGCAAAAGATTTTGCATTAACCGAGGAAGTAATGCGCAAGGCTGGCGATATGGGCTTTTTGAGTGTCGCAGTTCCTGAAGCCTATGGCGGAATGGGAATGGGTTTTGTTTCTACCTGTTTAACTTGCGATTATATTTCAAGTGGAACCGGATCTTTTAGTACCGCATTTGGAGCACACACAGGAATTGGTACGATGCCAATTACATTGTATGGAACCGATGAACAAAAGCAAAAATATGTCCCTAAATTAGCTAGTGGTGAATGGTTTGGAGCCTATTGCCTCACCGAGCCTGGCGCAGGATCTGATGCGAATTCGGGAAAAACAACCGCCGAATTATCTGCTGATGGAAAGTCCTATAAAATCAATGGTCAAAAAATGTGGATTTCAAATGCAGGTTTTTGTAGTGTGATGATTGTATTTGCTCGTATTGAAAATGATAAAAACATTACAGGTTTTATTGTTGAATATGATAGTGAACACCCAAACGGAATTACGTTAGGCGAAGAAGAACACAAATTAGGAATTCGGGCGTCTTCTACACGTCAAGTATTCTTTAACGATTGTGTTGTACCTGTTGAAAACATGTTAGCGGGTCGTGGAGAAGGGTTTAAAATCGCGATGAACGCACTTAATGTGGGGCGCATCAAATTGGCAGCGGCTTGTTTAGATTCACAACGACGAATTTTGACAATCGCAGTTAAGTATGCCAATGAGCGTAAACAATTTAAAACGCCTATTGCTGATTTTGGAGCGATTAAAACCAAATTAGCTGAAATGGCTGCGAGTGCATATGCTTGTGAATCAGCAACGTATAGAGCAGCAAAAGATATTGAAGACCGAATTGCAATCCGGGAAGCATCTGGAAATACGCACCAAGAAGCAGAACTAAAAGGGGTTGAAGAATATGCTATTGAATGTTCGATCTTAAAAGTGGCTGTTTCTGAAGATGTGCAAAACGCAGCAGATGAAGGAATCCAAATTTTTGGTGGTATGGGCTTCTCAGAAGAAACACCTATGGAGTCTGCATGGAGAGATGCTCGAATTACGCGTATTTACGAAGGTACTAACGAAATAAACAGGATGCTTGCCGTTGGAATGTTGGTTAAAAAAGCAATGAAAGGCCATCTTGATTTATTGGGGCCTGCATCCAAAGTTCAAGAAGAGCTCATGGGAATTCCTTCATTTGAAACGCCAGATTTCTCTGAATTATTTTCAGAAGAAAAAGAAATGATCAATAAGTTGAAAAAAACATTCTTAATGGTTGCTGGAGGTGCCGTTCAAAAATATGGGCCTCAGTTAGAAGACCATCAACAGTTATTAATTGCTGCTGCAGATATTTTAATTGAAATTTATATGGCAGAATCAGCCATCTTAAGAACTGAAAAAAATGTGAAGCGCACGAGTGAAAAAGAACAATCAGCTCAAATAGCAATGGCTAAATTATATTTATACCATGCTGTCGATATTGTGGAAGAAAAAGGAAAAGAAAGTATTATTTCATTTGCTGAAGGTGATGAACAACGAATGATGCTAATGGGTCTTAAACGTTTTACAAAATATGCGAACTACCCAGATATTGTTGATTTGCGGATTGAAATCGCTGAAAAAGTGAAAGAAGAAAATAGCTATTGTTTTTAAAACAACCGCTAAACTCAATTTGAAAAGCGTCACAATAAATTGTGGCGTTTTTTTTTGTTTCATGAATTTGTAAATCAATTATAAAAATCAGTAACTTTATAAAAAATACAAATCAATATTATGATGAAAATTAAATTATTCTGTTCTATCTGTGTTATTTTAGGAAGTATCACGGCGCAAGCGCAACTCGACCATGGAGACTCTCATAACTTCACATATCAAGATACTTTAAGAGGAAGCATCACTCCCGAACGTGCTTGGTGGGATTTAAATTATTATCATTTAGATATTTCGGTGGATCCAGAAACAAAGACCATCAAAGGTAAAAACACCGTTCAGTACACGGTTTTAGATAGAAATAATAGACTTCAAATTGATTTGCAATCGCCACTTATCTTAACAAAAGCCACTCAAAATGGGGAAGAATTATTAATTGAGCACGATGGAAACGCACATTTTATTCAACTGACTCAAGAGCAAACAATCGGCGAAGTGAACAGTTTAGAGGTGTTTTACGAAGGAAATCCTCGTGAGGCCATTAGAGCGCCTTGGGATGGTGGAATATCATGGGAAAAAGATAAAAATGGAAATGACTTTATAGCATCTTCTTGTCAAGGCTTGGGAGCTAGTGTTTGGTGGCCTAACAAAGACCATATGTATGACGAAGTTGATAGCATGAAAATGAGTATTAATGTTCCCAAACACTTAATGAACATTTCAAATGGAAGACTTGTATCTGTAGAAGAAAAGGAAGATGACACCACTACCTACCATTGGTATGTGTCGAACCCCATTAATAATTACGGCGTAAATATCAATATTGGCGATTATGTGAATTTCTCAGAAGTCTATGAAGGCGAAAAAGGAGCGTTGGATATGGATTATTATGTGTTAAGAGATAATTTAGAAAAGGCCAAAGAACAATTTAAAGATGCTCCCAAATTAATGAAAGCCTTTGAGCATTGGTTTGGCCCCTACCCTTTTTATGAAGATAGTTTCAAATTGGTCGAAGTGCCTTATTTAGGAATGGAACATCAAAGCTCAGTGACCTATGGAAATCAGTACAAAAAAGGCTATTTAGGACGCGATCTATCAGGAACAGGTTGGGGATTAAAGTTTGATTATATCATTATCCATGAATCTGGTCATGAATGGTTTGCAAATAATATTACCTATAAAGATATCGCCGATATGTGGATTCACGAAAGTTTCACAACTTACTCAGAAAATATTTTTGTAGAATATTATTATGGAACTGAAGCTGGGGCTGATTATGTGATTGGTACGCGAGCAAGGATCAGAAATAAAATACCAATTATTGGCACTTATAATGTTAACGCTGAAGGATCTTCCGACATGTACCCTAAAGGAGCAAACATGATTCATACCTTACGTCAACTCGTAAATGGGGATGAGCAATGGCGCCAAATTTTAAGAGGGTTAAATAAAACATTCTACCATCAAACAGTCTCCACTAAAGATATTGAAACCTATATAAGTAATGAATCTGGATTAGATTTAACCGCTTTTTTTAATCAATACCTTCGTGATATACGCATTCCAAGTCTGGAGTATTCGATAGAAAATAATGAATTGAGCTACCGTTGGATTAATGTCGTAGAGAATTTTAAAATGCCTATTGAAATCGAGATTGATCAAGAAAAAAAATGGTTATACCCTACTGAGGAATGGCAAAAAATGACTATCAAATCAAATCAAATAGTGTTAGATCGTGATTATTATGTAAACTCTAATCAACTAAAATAACTGCATTAGTGATAAAAAAAGGAGATGTGTCTAATTAAGATGATCAAAAACCACAAAAATACTTGAGATAAAAAAAGAGATCTATTAACTTTATTTAGAATTGAATTTTTAAATTTAAAATAAATTTCCTATATTTAATATGAAATTTAGCAGATATGATATCAAATATCAATTTAAAAAAAGGTAATTTATTAATTGCAGAACCCTCTATTATTGGCGATATGTCTTTCAATAGGTCTATTATTATTATTGTAGACCACAACACGGAAGGCTCTATTGGATTTATTTTAAACAAACCCTTAGAATTCACACTTCAAGATTTAATTCCTGAAATAGAGATTCCGTATAAGGTATATAATGGTGGTCCTGTTGAGCAAGACAATCTGTTTTATATTCATAGAATTCCTGAACTCATCCCAAACAGTATAGAAATTTCTAAGGGGTTATATTGGGGAGGAAATTTTGAAAAAGTGACTGAATTGATTCATCAGAATAAATTAAAAAATTCTGATATTCGATTTTTTCTTGGATATTCTGGATGGGAAACAAATCAATTAACTTCAGAACTATTGGCTAACACGTGGATCCTTTCCGAAAACAAACACGATAAAAGTATTATTGAAAAAGTAAATGCAAATTATTGGAAAGAAAAAATGCTTGAACTTGGTGGCACTTATAGTATTTGGTCCAATGCCCCTGAAAATCCATCTTACAACTAAGCCAGTCGAACCGTCATATTTAGTTTTGCCAAAATACTTTGACTCACTTTAGAAGAAAAACTCTTTTTTCTAAACCCAGTGATTGGTTGTATTCCTTGAATCACATTCGTCACAAACAACTCATCTGCTTTTTGTAATTCAAAAGGCGAAATAGATGCTTCTATACATTCAAATTCTGGGATTTTTTTAAGAATTTCTAGAACTTGCTTCCGCATAATTCCTTTCAAACATCCATCGTCTAATGGCGGTGTTTTAATGGTGTTTCCTTTAACCAAAAACAGATTCCCATTAAGAGCCTCAACGATGCTTTTGTTGGTGTTTAACAACAAACAGTTATCATATTGATTTTCTTTTGCATAAATACTCCCTAAAACATTAAGCACCTTATTATTGGTTTTTAAGGTTGATAAAAGGCCTGGAGTGACATAAAAATCTTTAAACAATTCGACTCTATAATCTAGGGGATTCGATAAATATAAATCAGTTTCTAAAGACGCAGCTGTGATAAAATAGTTGACATCGTTGGTTTGAGGCGTATAAAACCCACCCTGTTCTCTAAATACGGTTAATTTAACTCTGAATGAATTTGAATTAGAAATGTTATGGTTCAATAATTCTAGAATTTGAGATTCTAAAAATTCTGGGGTAAATTTCATCGGAATTTCCATTCTAAGAATGCGCATGGAAGCCATCAATCGAAAATAATGATCTTCCCAAAACAAGATTTTACCATTTAAAGTTTTAATGGTTTCAAAAAGGGCATCTCCATAAGCTAAACCTCGATTGAATATCGATATTTTTGCTTGTTGCTCCGAAAGTAATTCGCCGTTACTATTTATCATAAAAAAAGTCCTGAATGAACAGGACAAATATAGTTTAAAAATAAAAAAATGTCTAGGAAGAGCCTAAGATTTGCTTAAGATCCGAAATTTGATTCTCCCAAAGCATCTTTGTTTCTTCGACTTCGCCATCTTCTGCAAAATCAGTGACCATTAACGAGACATCTTTTGTGATACCATCAACCTGAATTCTGATTTCAAAATAGGACTGATCTTCATCCCCAGCAAGCCATTTGAATTTTACACGTTCACCATTTTTTTTCGATAACAATTTTGCTTCCTCTTCTGAATCATCCCATATAAAAGTGAATAATTCGCCTCTAGAATTCACATTATCGGCAAACCATTCAGACATTCCTGAGGGCGTGGAGATATATTGATATAACAATTGTGGGGATGCTTGAATTGGAAATTCTAACTCAAATTTAATTTTATCGCTCATTTGATGTTTTAAAATTTAAAAAATCCAATATATACATTAATTGGTTACCACTGTGATGAATTTTAATTTTTTTTAGGGGGTATTTACTTGTGAGGCGTTATTTTGTTTTTATCTTTGCAGCCATCTAATTATGGCGAGGTAGCTCAGCTGGTTAGAGCGTCGGATTCATAACCCGGAGGTCGCGGGATCGTGCCCCGCTCTCGCTACTAGATTTTAAAAGGACTTTCAAGTAATTGAGAGTCTTTTTTTTTTTGAGAATTTTTAAGAAACTACTTGCATAAGTTCTTCAAGAGACAATAGTTGTTGCTCCCCAGAATTCATATCTTTAAGCAAGTATTTGTTCTGTTCCATTTCTGATTCGCCAACCATTACAACAAAAGGAATTTCGCGCTTGTTGCAGTACATCATTTGCTTTTTTAACTTCGCAGCATCCGGATATAATTCGGTGGCAACAGATTTTGAACGTAGAGCTGTAATTGCTTTTAGGCTGTACAAACTTTCTGAAGTTCCAAAATTGATAAAAAGCACTTTGGTCGATTGGGTTTGGTCTGTTGGAAATAAGTTTAATTCTTCCAAAACCAAATAAATTCGGTCCAATCCAAAACTAATGCCTACTCCACTCACATCTTTGAGTCCGAATATGCCGGTCAAATCGTCATAACGTCCGCCACCTCCAATAGATCCCATTTGTACAGAATCTGGAGCAGTAACTTCAAAGATTGCGCCTGTGTAATAATTAAGACCGCGCGCTAAGGTGACATCCATTTGTAAGCGAGCCGTTTTAAGTCCTAATGCAGCCACAGACAACGCGATGAATTCTAGTTCTTCTACGCCTTTTATGCCTTCCGTAGAAGTGCTTAAAATTGATTTTAAGGATTGTAATTGTTCTGAGAAATCCCCTGTTAAATTAAAAAGAGGTTCGAGTTTAGAAATGCCTTCCGCAGCAATGCCTTTATTGAGCATCTCTTCTTTGACTTTCTCCGCTCCTATTTTATCGAGCTTATCCAAAGCGACCGTAAAATCGATGAGCTTGTCTTGAGCCCCAATCAATTCGGCGATGCCAGCCAGTATTTTTCTGTTGTTTATTTTTATGGTGACACCGTCAAGGTTTAAATCTGAAAAAACGGCATCATATAATTGAATGAATTCTATTTCTTGCCATAAGGATTTGGAGCCGACCACATCCGCATCACACTGATAAAATTCTTGAAAGCGTCCTTTTTGAGGACGATCGGCCCGCCAAACGGGTTGAATTTGATAGCGTTTGAATGGAAATACAATGTCGTTTTGGTATTGTGCGACATAGCGAGCAAAAGGCACAGTCAAATCGTAACGCAGTGCTTTTTCGGTGAGTGAATTTGAAAAGCGTGCTAAGTTACCTTCTTCAAGCGCTTGTAAATCGGCTTTTTTGACTTTATCTCCTGAATTTAAAATCTTAAAAATGAGGCGATCGCCTTCTTCTCCGTATTTTCCTAATAAGGTTTCCGCCAACTCAAAACTAGGCGTTTCAATAGGTTGGAATCCAAATTTCTTAAAATTTGATTTAATGGTACTAAAAATGTAGTCGCGATTTGCCAACTGCTTAGGAGAAAAATCTCTCGTTCCTTTCGATATGCGTGGTTTAGATACCATGGTGATGCTTTAATTAACAAATATCTCTCTTTTTGTGA
>Ga0115560_1003334_pt1 | contig 10040 bp, 10 predicted proteins | sample COGITO_mtgs_1105_5_FD_87278 | JGI IMG/M metagenome (GOLD analysis project Ga0115560, IMG submission 87278) | Pelagic marine microbial communities from North Sea - COGITO_mtgs_110509 | ecosystem: Environmental > Aquatic > Marine > Epipelagic | place: Germany:Helgoland, sampling site Kabeltonne... | reverse complement strand
TTAACGTCGTCGGAAGGGGTTTTGAATTTTGAAAGCCTGGCACTTGTCTCAGAGAATTTTAATTCGAATTACCTAAGTTCAGGCGATTTCAAGCTGACTATAGACACCCAAAGCCTCAGTGTCATTGCCAATAACCTTTCTTCATTTAACATTTCTGGAACGGTAGAAACGCTGACTATAGGCTTTTACGCGGGTTTGTGTGAATTTAAAGGCGCCGATTTAATAGCCCAGCACGTAAAAATATTCCAAAGAAGCAGTCACGATATTACCGTCAATCCGCAACAATCCTTAACAGTCGATATCCGAAGTGTCGGGGATGTCATCAGTGTTCAGAGGCCGCCAGTCGTGGAACTTGAGCAATATTACACAGGTCAGTTGTTGTTTTTGGATTAATCTAGATGCACTAAGCAGCACATTTAGAGCTTGTTCTAAGCCAAGTCGTTCGAAAAACATCTAAATTAATTCGTGAAAAAAAGGACTTAAAAATATATTTTATCGATTATTGGCTACTTTTCATTGAATTATCTATAAATTTCCTACACAATGCATAAAAAAAAGAAATTAAGTTTTAATTTCTAAAAAATATATATACTTTAGCTTTTCAGTTAAACAACTATGACCACAGTTAATTACATTTTTTATAGCTTTTACTATTTCTTTTTTAGAAAAAAGAACGAGACGCTGTGTATGTAATTTATCAATATAAATTTTAAATATAAGTCTCGATGTAAACATCGGGATTTTTTTTTATGACAAAAAAAGTAGCCATACAAGGAATTGAAGGATCATTTCATCACATCGTTTCTCAAACGTATTTTGAGGAAGCTGTGGAAGTGCAACCCTATCTTTCATTTAGTGAAGTGGTCGATAGCTTGTTGTCCAAGACCTCAGATATTGCTGTGATGGCATTAGAGAATTCAATTGCAGGGTCTATCATTCCAAACTATGCGCATATCAATGATCAAGATTTACACATTACAGGCGAATATTTTTTAGAGATTCAACATAATTTGATGGCGCTAAAAGGCCAGTCGATAGAAGATATCAAAGAAGTTTTTTCACATCCAATGGCATTATTACAATGCAAAGATTTTTTTAAACAGTATCCACATATAAAGTTAATTGAAGACACGGATACTGCGGAGGTTGCGAAACGAATTTCAAAATATCAGTTTCAAGGAATTGCAGCGATTGCAAGTTTGGAGGCCGCTAATATTTTTGATTTAGAGATTTTGGCCAAAAGTATTCAAACCATCAAGCATAACGAAACTCGATTTGTGATTGTCGAAAGAGATCCAATTTTACAAAATGTAGAAAACATTAGTAAAGCTTCTGTAAAATTTCTTTTAGATCACAAACGTGGAAGTTTAGCTGCCATGCTTAACGTGATGAGTGATTGTAATTTAAATTTAACAAAAATACAATCATTACCAAAAATTGACACCCCTTGGAAATATGCTTTTTTTGTAGACATTACATTTGAGGACTACTCCGATTACGAAAAAGGGAAAGCCATTATGAAAATCATGGCTGAAGAATTTAAAATTTTAGGAGAATATAAAAACGCCAAAAAATAATGGTCACTGCCAATCGATTACATACCGTTGAAGAATACTACTTTTCTAAGAAATTAAGGGAAGTCAATGCGCTCAAAGCTGCAGGCGCCCCGATCATTAATTTAGGAATTGGCAGTCCAGATTTGGCACCACCAAAGGCCGTTATTTCTGCCATTACCGAAAGCCTCACAGACCCCACAGCACATAAATATCAAAGTTACCAAGGGCTGCCAGCATTGCGGGAAGCCATGGCCAAATTTTACCAAACACATTATAAGGTCGCTCTGAATCCCGAAAACGAAGTTTTACCTCTTATTGGAAGTAAAGAAGGGATTATGCACATTTCAATGGCGTATCTCAATGAAGGCGATGCCGTGTTAATCCCGAATCCAGGATATCCAACCTACACTTCAGTGACTAAATTAGTGGGAGCGACGCCTGTTTTTTATGATTTAAAAGCAAGTTCTAATTGGCAGCCAGATTTAGCAGCTCTTGAAGAAATGGATGTCTCTAAGGTTAAAATAATGTGGGTCAATTATCCACACATGCCTACTGGAACCCTAGCAGATCAAAAGGTGTTAAAAGCATTGGTTGATTTTGCAAAAAAACATGCTATTTTACTCATTAATGACAATCCCTATAGTTTCATTCTAAATGATCAACCGTCTAGTATTTTCAATATTGAAGGCGCAAAAGAGGTGTGTTTAGAGCTGAATTCTTTAAGCAAAACCTTCAATATGGCTGGATGGCGTGTTGGCATGTTGACGGGATCAGCAGGGCATTTAAACAACGTTATTAAAGTGAAAAGCAATATGGACTCAGGAATGTTTTACGGCATTCAAAAAGGGGCGATTGAAGCTTTAAATAGTTCAAAAAACTGGTTTAACGACCTAAATAAAATCTATACAGAACGTCGAGAACTGGTTTGGAAATTAGCCACTGCTCTCAACTGTACGTTTGAAACCAATACTTCAGGAATGTTTGTATGGGCCAAATTACCTACAGGCCTGAGTTCGGAAGTCTTTATTGATCAAATATTACAAGAGCATCATATATTTATTGCGCCAGGAACCATCTTTGGCAGCAATGGTGAAGGTTACATTCGGTTTTCATTATGTGCCCCAAAAGAAAGTATTCAATCTGCAATAAATCGAGTCTTATGAAACAGGTATGTATCATAGGGGTTGGGTTAATTGGTGGCAGTTTTGCGTTAGATTTAAAGCAATACATCAATGGGGTTCGTGTGTTAGGAATCGATCAAAATGAAGCACACTTAACAGACGCATTAGAATTAGGTATTATTGATCAAATAGGCACATTTGATCGCCTGATGGATGCTGACCTCGTCGTGTTGGCAATCCCTGTAAACGCAGCGATTAAAGTCTTGCCGCAAGTTTTAGAATTGATAGCGGACCACACAGTCGTCATCGATATGGGATCAACCAAAGAAGCGATTTGTGAGGTTGTGTCCTCTCACCCAAGACGTGCTCAATTTTTAGCAACCCATCCCATTGCAGGAACTGAATTTTCGGGGCCTTCCGCAGCGATTACGGGACTTTTTAAAAACAAAACTAATATTATCTGTGAACTAGATAAAACGACCACTGCTTTGAGCGAACCCGTTTTAGAGCTTTTCAAAACACTGGGAATGCACCTTCGTTTTATGCCTGCTAAAGATCATGATAAGCACATTGCGTATGTGTCTCATTTATCACATATCAGTTCTTTTATGTTGGGAAAAACGGTGATTGAGAAAGAAAAAAACGAACGTGATATTTTTGATATGGCTGGCAGTGGGTTCGAATCTACGGTTCGATTGGCCAAAAGTTCACCTGCCATGTGGACCCCTATTTTTGAACAAAATAAAGCCAATGTCATCGAAACACTTAACGAGTATATTCAAAATTTAAATCAATTTAAATCCTATATGGAAAACGATGATTTTGAAGCGGTCTACAATGAAATGAAAAACACAAATCATATAAAACAAATATTAAAAGGAATTGCTTAAAAAAAGAAACAATGGAAAACAAAAAAGAACTTAGAAACTGGTTAAACGACTTAAACCTAGACCACCCTTTGGTGATCGCTGGGCCATGTAGTGCAGAAACAGAAGAACAAGTGTTAAGAATTGCACATGAACTGAAAGACACGGATGTTAATTACTACCGTGCAGGAATTTGGAAACCACGGACCCGTCCAGGAAATTTTGAAGGCGTTGGGGCATTAGGTTTAAAATGGCTTCAAAAAGTAAAAGCGGAGACCGGTTTAAAAACAGCAACCGAAGTTGCCAACAGAGCTCACGTTGAATTGGCTTTGGAACATGACATCGATTTACTTTGGATTGGCGCACGTTCGACCGTGAGTCCATTTATTGTGCAAGAAATTGCAGATGCCTTACAAGGCACTGATAAAATTGTGTTGGTTAAAAACCCAGTGAATCCAGATTTGGCATTGTGGTTAGGTGCAATTGAGCGTTTGGCAACAGCAGATATCAAAAACTTAGGAGTGATTCACAGAGGGTTTTCATCGTATGAAAAAACTAAATATAGAAACACACCAGAATGGCAAATGGCGATTGAGCTTCAAACTAGGTTTCCAGACCTTCCATTAATCAATGATCCGTCTCATATTACTGGGAAACGCGATATGATTTTTGAGGTCTCTCAAACAGCCTTAGACTTGAATTTTGATGGCCTTATGATTGAAACGCATCACGATCCTGATAATGCATGGAGTGATGCTGCACAACAAGTAACGCCTGCGTCATTGATTCAAATCATGAAAGATTTAAAAATCAGAAAAGAATCGACTCCAGAAGCTGACTATAACGACAAACTTCAAAACTTGCGAACACAAATTGATGTCATGGACAATCAATTGCTCGAAACAATCGGTAAGCGAATGAAGGTTGCCGAAGGGATTGGCGCTCTTAAAAAACAGAAAAATGTTGCTGTTTTACAAAGCAAACGTTGGAATGAAATTTTAGGAAAAATGGTTTTAGAAGGAGAGCAGCATAATTTGAGTGAAGAGTTTATCCTCAAATTGTTTAAAGCGGTTCACCAAGAATCCATTAATCATCAAGAACTAATCTTGAATAAATAACATAAAAAAAGGCTCGCATTGCGAGCCTTTTTTTATGTTCCGATAAGTCGGGGGACTTTGCAGTTGGGAACAATGTTGCCACCACGCTACAGCGTGGCTGGGATGTGTTACCACACGAAAGGATTCGTGCGGCAGGGGGGTAGTAGTCATTAATAATAAAAAGCAAAATGTGTGTTTACCGCACCTGTTGTTACATTGTATCCAAAACCTATATTTTGATTCGTGAAATTTTGTTGATAATAGTTGACCGCAGTTTTTCCCAATTCAACATCTTTAGAAGCGTCAATTGTAATCTTGGTACTGGATGTCCGAGTTACAGAGTTGCTAAAATCAGCACCAGCTTCAAATTTTTTATCTAAAGTTAATTTAGCAGAAACCTTAGTAGAATTAGTAATACTTACTGAGTTAGTTTGTGAAACATCAACGGTAATATCATCATGTTCATAGATAGCCATACTAATCGCATCACCATATTTATTACCATCCCAAGTACCATTAACAGTTAAAGGTAAGTACTTTGCTTGCGAATAAATTCCTTCTTCTGAAAAATCTATCGGAATATCATAATAAATAGGGAAGGCTTTTAGATAATAGCCATTACCTATAAAATATGAGTCAGATAACTCAGATTGGATTGGGTAACCAACATGAAATTGTAATTCAAAAAAGTCAAAGAATCTTCCAAAAAAAACAAATTTCCAATCTGAAGGAGGGCAAAATTCATTTTGCATTAAATTACCACACATAGACGCTACTGAAAACTGATAATGAAGAGACATGACATCTTCTCCGCCAGGTTGATTATTTAGCCCTATAAATGTTGAGATATTAGCTAATTTAAAACCTTCAATAACATTTTTCTCTGTTCTACAATCTCTTTCATATACAATATTACAGTTTGTAGTCTTGGCACTGGTAGGGAGTTGAATAGCACACAATTTAGCACTAACTAAATCTTCATTAAGTGCTATTTTATCTATAAAATCGTAAGTCTCATTTGAGTGAATACTGTAGGTTTGTTTATTGAAATCTGAGCAAGAAACTAATAAAGGGAAATTATCTTCATAAAAATCATTTCCCCAAAATGTTCTATTAGTGTTTTTTTCTACTGGAATTAAGCGTTCACTTTCTTCTACTTGTATCGGCAAATAATCAGAAATAGATATTGAGCCACCACCAATACGACCAGCTAAGTTTTGTTTCCCATTTTTATAGTAAACACCTCGCTCTTTATACTTCGTTAAACAAGGATAAACAGCAAACTCTAATTTTAAATCATTATTTCCTAAAACGGCTTCTGTCCATTGGGGGATTTTAATTACTAGATTTGGTAATAGAGTATTAATATTAGCTATCAAATCCTTTTTATCTTGATTTTCTGAGTAAAATTCTAAAAGCAATCCTTCTAAGGACTTTCCATTTGAAAACACATTATCTTTTTCTTTAATAAAAAGTAGCTCTGTTGTTTTATTTTCTTGATTAATAAGTTTTGAAAATAGTTTGTCATTAAAGCTAGGGTTATTAATTAAGTAATTACTAATTGCTTCTCCAACAATGACTTTTATTTTATCATGATTAGAAAGATTATCATAATTAAAATCTAAATTATCTACAGCTACATCATTAACAGTTAGGGCTGTTGTAGTTCCTTCTTTAAAATCATCCTTAGAACAAGAATAGATTAAGCAAGAAAGAATGATTAAATGAACGATTTTTTTAAACAAATGTTTCATAATATAAAAATTTAATCCTCTTTTAAGGTCTTGAGCTGTTAGTTTTCGACCGTTTGTTGGTATTTCAATTTTAACTTTTAAGAGTCAATTTAAAATTTTAGTTTTCTCTTTTTGAGAATCTTTAGCTCGGATGGTCTTTAAGTTGCTCTTTTTCGTTGTCCTAATGGATACCAATATATTATATGGAGAATAAAAATACTTTTTACAGGACTCCATTTCCAGATCACTGGAATGTTTTAGTTTTTAGGATCCGAAATATCTGTGACTAAATTCGTTGCTTCGCGATTGTGTACACCAATAATTCTCAGTAAAATAATATCTTAAATTTCGGTTAAGCTGCTTATGAAGATTTAGGGTCTTAATCACCTAAACTTATGGAATATTTTTAATTCGTCCAAAAAAATAGCTGATAAATTTTAATTTAAATAGCTGATAGTTAATTACTTGTATTTTAAAATAAATTATTGAGGTAGAAATCCTCAAATTATTTAAAGCGGTTCATCAAGAATCCATCAATCATCAAGAACAAATCTTGAATAAATAACATAAAAAAAGGCTCGCATTGCGAGCCTTTTTTGTTGGTTTAGTGTTCTGTTATTTAATTGAAAAATCAAAAACAGATTGATTTCTACGACCAGTTGGTACGGTTCCTTGGTAAATAAAACAATACTCACCCGGCTCTAATGTTTCTGGAACTACTTTAAATTTGTTATTTCCAATCGTTTCAATGTTAAAAGGAATGGATGCTTTTGGATCGATGCCACTCGTTCTAGCATAGGCGCTATTTTTTGCAGTCACTACCTCTCTCAGGTTTTTAGAATTTTTCACCTTCATTTTTACCAAAACAAATTCGTTTGGCGATGTGGCCACTCGAAACCACCAATTAAAAAGGCTCGGCTTGTCCCCTTGGAAATTTTGCATATTGTCAGCTTCAGTATCTGGATCGAAGATAAATGTAAACTCAGGAGTGGTGGATCTAATCACATTATTAGAAGTTCTTTTTGGTAATTGCGATTTTTCTTTGGCATTAATAAGACCCGATACTAAATTCTGAGCAAGTGCATTTTGATTCACCCCTGAAAATACAGATGCCAATACGGGTTTGATCGTCGTGTCTGCTGCTAAATAATAAATTCCTGTTTTCGATTTTGTATTAAATTTCGATTTTGCCATTACTAAGGCGATCAGCGTTGAGGAGACCCCCGATTCTTTTAACTTTGATAAGGCAGTTATAGAAGCATCAAAATCAACATCCGAAGAGTTTATTTTACTTACAATAATGGCTTCGTCAAAACCTAATTCTTGCATTTGGATGATCGATCCGTTTGTAATGACCTCTTGTGCGTAATTAAATTGAAGTGTTAAAGAGAGTAACACAGCAAATAATGTTGTCTTTTTCATATCTAAAGTTAAATTGGATTTCAAAGGTATAACAAAATATATTAAAAAGAAATTTGTTTCTTTGTAGATATCTTAAAATCAAGAATGACAGGCACTGTATATAAATCGACTGGAAGTTGGTACTCTATTAAATCGGATCGTGGAGAATTCTATGAATGCCGGATCAAAGGGAAGTTTCGAATTCAGGGTATTAAAAGCACCAATCCATTAGCGGTTGGGGATCAGGTCGATTTTGATTTAGAAACAAGTAACAATACCCAAACAGGGGTTATTACAACAATCCATCCACGAAAAAACTACATCGTACGAAAATCGGTCAACCTCTCCAAACAAACCCATATTATTGCGAGTAATATTGATCAAGTATTTTTATTAATTACGATTGATAATCCCCCAACATTCACGAGTTTTATCGACCGTTTTTTAGCAACCACAGAAGCCTATGCAATCAAAGCCGTCTTGCTTTTTAATAAAGCAGATGTTAATGACGAAGCGACTCAACAAATCGTAAAAAACTTATCGGCGCTCTATGAAGGTATTGGATATCAATGCTTAAGTATCTCTGCCAAAACAGGCGAGAATATCGAAGCCGTTAAAACGCTGATGACCGGAAAATCAAGCATGTTTGCGGGCCATTCAGGCGTTGGAAAATCAACTTTAGTCAACACCATTGAGCCCGGGTTAAATATCAAAACTAAAGAAATTTCAGATCAACACAAGCAAGGGCAGCACACCACCACTTTTGCTGAAATGTTTGACCTCAGTTTTGAGGCTCAAATTATTGACACCCCTGGAATCAAAGGGTTTGGTGTGGTTGATATGGAGCCTGCCGAAATAGATAATTACTTCCCAGAGCTATTTTCCCTAAAACAATCTTGCAAATTTAATAATTGTTTGCATGTGCATGAACCTCAATGCGCCGTTAAATTGGCCCTCGAAACCAATCAAATTGCAGCTTCGCGTTACAAAAGCTATACTCAAATTATTGAAGGCGACGACGAACATTATCGTACCGATAATTACGAGCCAAAATGAGAGCAGTGATTCAAAGAGTTTCCCAAGCATCTGTGACCATTGAAGGGCAGGTCGTATCAGAAATAGCCTCTGGACTTTTAGTGCTTTTAGGAATTATGGACTCGGATACTACTGAAGACATCCAGTGGTTGAGCAACAAACTAACCAATCTCCGCATTTTTAACGACGCCGATGGCGTGATGAATACCTCTTTAAAAGATAGCAATGGATCGGCTATTGTGGTGAGTCAGTTTACTTTGTACGCACAAACCAAAAAAGGCAATCGCCCCAGTTATATCAAAGCGGCGAAACCTGAAATTGCGAAACCACTTTATGAGCAATTTATAAAACAATTTGAGGCGGACTTAGGACAAGTGATCCAAACAGGTGCGTTTGGTGCCGATATGAAAGTCGCCCTTATAAACGAAGGTCCCGTAACCATTGTGATGGATTCAAAAGCGCGGGAATAACCCTCTATTTTATAAGTAGTTATTTTAGCCAAATTAATTTGATTTCATTTGTACATTGACTAATTTGCTGCTTCAATAATTTTCTACAAATGGACCTTCAACACGCACAAAAAACCGTCGACGACTGGATCAAAGCCCATGGGGTTCGCTACTTTAACGAACTGACTAATATGGCACAACTCACCGAAGAAGTAGGGGAAGTCGCCCGTATTATTTCACGACGCTATGGCGAGCAAAGTGAGAAAGAAAGTGACAAAAACAAAGACCTCGGTGAAGAATTGGCCGATGTTTTATTCGTTGTTCTTTGTTTAGCGAATCAAACTGGTGTAAATTTGCAAGAAGCCTTTGACAAAAAGCTAGATTTAAAAACCAAACGGGATCACAACCGTCATCATAGCAACGAAAAACTAAAATAGATTTGCATCTTTTCCTTCAACATTCAAAAATAAACCCAAGTACGGACATTACCATAACGGGATCTAAAAGCGAGTCCAACCGTCTGTTATTATTAAAGGCTCTTTTCACAAACTTAGAAATTAATAATGTTTCTAATTCGGACGACAGTCAATACATGCTCAAAGCATTAAAGTCGGACGATTCCACAGTCGATATTCATCACGCCGGAACCGCGATGCGTTTTTTGACGGCCTATTTTGCGACCTTAGAAGGCAAGACAACTCTATTAACAGGTTCCCAACGGATGCAAGAACGTCCGATCAAAATTTTGGTGGATGCTCTCAGAGAATTGGGTGCAGACATTG
>Ga0115560_1003321_pt1 | contig 10070 bp, 5 predicted proteins | sample COGITO_mtgs_1105_5_FD_87278 | JGI IMG/M metagenome (GOLD analysis project Ga0115560, IMG submission 87278) | Pelagic marine microbial communities from North Sea - COGITO_mtgs_110509 | ecosystem: Environmental > Aquatic > Marine > Epipelagic | place: Germany:Helgoland, sampling site Kabeltonne... | reverse complement strand
ACGGCGAGCAGAGCGAGACAGAGGCGCTCTCCCCGACCAAGCACCGCTACATCGCAGAAACGCTGGCCGACTTCCGCGAAGCGGGTGCCGACCTCCCTCCCGAACAAAGGAAACGCGCCGGCGAGATCCAAAGTGAATTGGCCGAACTCACCCAAAAATATTCCGAAAACTGCCTCGATGCGACCAATGCATGGGATAAATTAGTCACCGACAAGGGACAACTTTCCGGCCTACCGAAGTCCGCGCTCGATGCGGCCCGTCAAAGTGCCGAACAAAAGGGCCAAGAGGGCTGGCGCTTCACCCTGCAAGCCCCCTCGTATATGCCACTCATGACCTATGCGGACAGTGACCTCCTCCGCGAGGAGGTCTGGCGCGCCTATGCCGCCATCGGCCGCGAGGGTGAACACGACAACCGCGAGCTCGTCCGCCGGATTCTGGACCTGCGCCACGAATTCGCCCAGCTTGTCGGTCAAGAGAACTTCGCCGACCACGTCACCGAGCGCCGCATGGCCGCATCCGGGCAGGCCGCACTCCGCTTCGGAGAAGACATCTTCGACAAAGTCCGCCACCAGTTCGAGGCCGAAGCCGAGCAACTCCGCGTCTTCAAAGCCAAATTCAACTCTCCACACTCCACTCCCAACTCACCACTTTTAGAGCCCTGGGAAGCGGGCTACTGGGCGGAGAAGCAGCGCAAAGCCAACTACGATTTCGACGAAGAGGCCCTCCGCCCCTACTTCCCGATCCATCGGGTAATCAGCGGCATGTACGAGATCGCCCAGCGCATCTTCGGCCTGCGCATCGAGGAGCGGGATTCTGCATCACATATCCCGGATCCCGCATCCCGTATCCCGCATCCCGTATCCCACACACTGGATCATTCATCACCCATCACCCATCATTCATCACTCGACGCAGTCGAGACCTGGCACCCGGAGGTCAAATTCTACGACCTCTTCGATGCCGAGACCGGCGAGCAACTCGGGGCCTTCTACGCTGACTGGCACCCCCGCGAGTCGAAACGTGGCGGCGCATGGATGAACTACCTGCTCACCGGCGAGCGCGATCCCGCGAAGCAGCGTAGCCCCCACCTCGGCCTCATCTGCGGCAACCTGACCCCCGCCGTCGGCGACCAGCCCGCCCTGCTGACCCATCGCGAGGTCGAGACGATTTTTCACGAATTCGGACATCTGCTCCATCACCTCTGCGGCGAGGTCGAAGTTAAGTCACTAAACGGTGTCAATGTGCCCTGGGATTTTGTGGAGCTGCCCTCCCAGATCATGGAGAACTGGTGCTGGGAGCGCGAAAGTCTAGATCTCTTCGCCCGCCACCACGAGACCGGCGAGCCGATCCCGCCGGCACTTTTCGACAGGATGCTGGCTGCGCGCAACTACATGAAGGCCAGCGCCAATGCCCGTCAGCTCGCCTTTGGAAAAATGGATTTGGAGCTGCACATCAACTGGCCTCTCTCCGCCAAGGAGGATCTCGACACTTTCGTGGAGAACGTACTGCGGGGCTACAGCCCGGAATACAAAACACAGCCGAAGAGCAATGTCTTCAACTTCAGTCACCTCTTCAGCAGCCCGACCGGCTACGCCGCCGGCTACTACAGTTACAAATGGGCTGAAGTGCTCGACGCCGATGCGTTCACCCGCTTTCAGAAGGAAGGTATCCTCAACCCTGCAACGGGCCGGGACTTCCGCGCTACAATCCTCGCCAAGGGCAACTCCGAGGATCCGGCCAAGCTCTTTAAAGATTTCATGCACCGCGCCCCCGACCCCGATGCTCTCTTACGACGGGACGGCCTGCTGCCTACATAGCTATTTGACAAGGCCTGACCACAATCTCACTCTGCAAGCACCATGGAAATCAAGGTAGCCGACAGCTGCTTACCGCCAAGCCCTATGGCTATTAAAGAATTGGTCCACTCAGGCTTATCAGCAGCCGCCCCATCATAATTCACCGCACATGTCCTTTTCGCCCGAAGATCCGCCCACTGGCACAGACTTTATCGAGCAAACACTCGCCGCACCGGAAAACGCGCAGGAGTCGATGCTCCGTCCGCTCTCCTTTGCCGACTTCGCCGGACAGCCCAAAACTCTCGAGCGCTTGCAGGTTATGGTGGGCGCTGCGCGTGAGCGCGGGGAACCGCTCAACCACATCCTGCTCAGCGGCCCTCCCGGGCTGGGTAAAACTACGCTCTCTCTCATTCTGGGCAACGAGATGGGCACTAAGGTCAATATTACCTCCGGCCCGGTCATCGACAAGCCCGCTGACCTAGCTGGCCTCCTGACCAATCTGAACGAGGGCGACATCCTCTTCATCGACGAGATCCACCGCATCCCGAAAACGGTCGAGGAGTATCTCTACTCTGCAATGGAAGACTTCCGCATCGACATCATGATCGACCAGGGACCCAACGCCCGCAGCGTGCGCCTCAACCTTCCCCGCTTCACCCTGCTCGGCGCGACCACACGGATGGGCTTGCTCACTGCCCCGCTGCGCAGCCGCTTCACCCTGCAGTCGCGGCTCAACTACTACGACCACGCCATCCTGCAGGGCATTGTCGAACGGACGTGCGGCCTGCTCGATGTCGCTTTTGAACCGGCTGGGGCGGCCGAGATCGCCCGCCGCGCGCGGGGCACTCCGCGGATCGCCAACAACTTGGTCAACTTCTGCCGAGACTACGCCCAGCAGCGCGGCAATGGAACGATCAACCAGGCCAGCGCCGCCGCCGCGCTTGAGCTCCTCGAGATCGACCAGCGGGGGCTCGATGAAATGGATAAGCAAATGATGCGCGTCATGGCCGAAAACTACCGGGGCGGCCCCGTCGGCCTCGGCACCGTGGCCGTCGCCGTCGGCGAAGAGGCCCACACCTTGGAAGAAGTCCACGAGCCCTTCCTCATCCAGGAAGGCTACCTGCAAAGAACCGCCCAAGGCCGCGTGCTCACCGAAAAAGGCTGGCACGTCATCGGCCTCGAACCAACCCGCAAGAACGGAAGCGCCGCCCAAACCGAACTGCTCTAGCTTTCTGGATCGCAGAAAGTAACTAAAAGAACAGGCGCTTACTCAACAAAGTAGCGACGCGACGCCAGTCGCGTCGACGTAGAGACGGCTAGTGTCCCGTAGCCGCGGCGCGAATGTGACGCGGGAAGGCGCGACAGCCTATACGCCACTCCAAACGACGTCGTCGTTCGGCTACAGCGTAAGCGCTTCTCCCGATACGAGCTCCGTAGCTGCGGCGCGAATGCGGCGCGGGAAAGATGCGGCTGGCCATGCGACGCCTCCAAACGACGTCGTCGTTCGGCTACAGTTTAAGCGCTTCTCTCGCAACGAACCCCGTAGCCGCGGCGCGAATGCGACGTGGGAAGGCGCGGCTGGCCAATACGCCACTCCAAACGACTTCGTCGTTCGGCTACAATTTAAGCGCTTCCCCGATACGAGCCCCGTAGCCGCGGCGCGAATGTGACGCGGGGTAGATGCGGCTAAAGAGTAGACTGCGCCAAATACGCCTGCCAGAAATTCGTCCAGAAAAATTCCAACCTGGGGTCCAAACTTGGATATCCCGGAAAGGACGCGCCCGTGTAGGCCCAGTCCTTCCAGTCCTCAACGAGCTGTTGTCGCTCGGGGTTACGGAGAATATAACCCACAATGGCTGCAAATGCGTCACGCTCACGGTCTGATTCACGCAGGACATGGTCGTAGGCTTGCTTCTGTAATCGAAGCTCCCCCAAGAGCCGGTTCCATTCACGCCGGAACCAGGCCACCGCTTTCAACTGGTCTGAACGCGCCTCCAGGCCAATAAAAAGAAAGTGCCCATGGTCCGGCATCAGGCAATAGGCCGGGCAAGCCACATGATAACGCGCCATTGTATGGAAAAGCGACTCGCGCAACGCGAGGTGATGCGCATGTGTCAACCAACCCGTCGCCCGCTGATGCATTGTCATAGTCCAATGCACATAGGCCGGCCCCCGATAGAAACCCGGATCCAAACGTCGAAGGTGATCACGATTGTCGAAGTTCCCGTCAGCGTCCACGAGGTCAAGGTGCCAACAAAGCATAGCGAAAGCAAGCGGCGAGTCCTTCGAAAGATCTTTTCTCGATACGAGTCCCGTAGCCGCGGCGCGAACGCGACGTGGGAAGGTGCGGCAACCAATGCGACGCCTCCAAACGACGTCGTCGTTCGGCTACGAAAAAGCCCGCTGTTGCCAGCGGGCTTTTGAAAGATCTGCTTCAGCTGTAGCTTACTCGGCCTGTGCTTCAATCGAACGATTTACGCTGCCGGAAGGCGTCATGATCGTTGGATTCTGGAAGAGCGAGTTGGCATTGACATTGCGGTAGTTCTGGCGAGCTGGCGAGCCACCGGGGCTGACCAAATTCGCTGTGACGAAGATCAGCAAGTTACGCTTTTGACGTGTCTCACCTTCCGAACGGAAGAGGCGGCCCACTCCGGGAATGTCGCCGAGCACGGGAACCTTATCGTTAAATGACTTCACCTCCTCACGCGTCAAGCCCCCCATGACAATCGTGGCGCCGTCGAAGACCGTAACCTCCGTGATAATTTCGCGCGTGGAGAAGATCGGTTGGTAAAACCCTGAGGGAACTATAGCAGAGTCCGCTCCCGACAGAGCAATACTAGGGCCACCGTATTCAACAAAGCCTTCGAACTCGGTGACACTTGGCTCGAGAATCAGGCTGATCGTATCGTCATTTTCAACGTTGGGTGTGACCGACATCTCCACGCCGACGTTGCGGGTGACAAAGTCTTGCGGCGTGCCCGCAGTGATCGAAATTGCGGCACTACCTCCACCAGTAAGGGCACCCCCAGAAGATTGACTAACGGTCGACTCAATGTCGCCATAACTTTCGGGGTAGCGGAGTTCTTGAGCGACTGTAATGGTAGCGCGCTTACCGGATAGTACAGTGACCTTAGGTGCGCTCATTAAGTCGCTAGACGTTTTACGAATAAGCGCATTGATCGCCACATCCAGATCGAGTCCGGAGGCAATATTCCAACCAGTGTAATTAAAGAATTGTGCCGCATTCGCAGCCAGGTCCAAGTTACTAGGTAAATCAGGCGAGCTAAAATCACCCGTCGCAACTCCGTTAACGATCGCACTTGCAGAAGCGCCCACTCCCCCAAAAGCACTCGCTACAGTACGGCCCCCCATGGTTGTTCTACTTTCGATATTTTTAGAAGAAAAACCTGGCTCACCACCGAGCACACTTCGCTGTGTAGCAATACCAATCACACCGGGATCTGTAACTTCCTCAGTTAAGCCTCCATTGCTAAGTCTATATGCAGGGACTTGAACGATCTGCTGAGCACCATTTGCAGCACTAATAACTGTACTAATACTAATTGGAGTCGCATCACCAACTAAAGTTGGAGAGTTAGACGTGCTATAGCGATTAAACGTCCAATTAAAGCCAAGCTCATCCAAGTCGCCCTGCGCCACTTCAAGGAACTTAGCCTCGATCTCAACCTGCTTCACCTCGTTGTAATTACGAAGGATGGTGCGCATACGCTCTAAGTTGCGGCGTGTTTGCGTGACGATCAACTGCTCCCCGTCGAAGGCGAGGCTGGCACCTGTCAGCTCAAAATTGACACCCGCGCTCTGGAAGAAAGTTTGGAGCGCTTCGACTTCATCATTTTGAGAGGGGCCCGAGGAACCACCGCCGCTCGGCGCAGCAAAAGGGTCGACGGGGCCGGAAGAGGAACCACCGCCATCACGGAAGCCAGTCAGGCGAATAACAGTCGCACGTGAGATGGGGAAGAACTCGGTAACCGTAGTCGAGCTACCACCGATGCTATCACTGGGCTGGATTGTGACGGCGTCGCCGCCGACATCGTAGGCGAAATTCACCTGCTGCGTAACGAACTGGAGGATACGGTCCAGATTGAGGTTACGTAGGCTGATGTTCACCCGGGGATTGCTGTCGTTCGAGTTGAAGAGCGGGATGATATTCACCCCCACACGCTCAGGATCGTATTCAACCGAAAGCTCGGAGAGCGTCTCGATCACACGGGTCAGCTCCATGCCGGAGAAATTAACCTGCGGGATGGTGATACCGTTCAGCTTGTCCTGGATGCGACCGCCTTCGTCGATCGCCGGACCACTGGTTGTGGAAATATCAAAAACCTTCGGGCGTTCCCACTGTTGATCGACCTCAGTGAGCATTTGCTCGCGGGTTTTATACAGATTTTGCTTGTGAAGGCCGCCGAGGATCTCGGCGATCTTGGTTTGAAAGAGCTTGGCTTCGGCATTGTTCGCATCACGCGCTTCGACTTCTTTGAAGCTTGCTTGTGCGCCATCGTAGTCACCGTTCAAATATTGGGCACGGCCACGGGTGAGGAGGTCGCGGATAATCTTGTTCTGTGCGACATACTCCGGGCTGATCTCGTTGATATCGAGGTCATAGGGATTGCTGATTTGATTGTCGAGTCGACGGGCGAGAAGACGCGCGGCAGCAGATTCGCCACCGGCGGCGCGGTATTCTTCAATCTTGGCTTCAGCTCCCTTCGGGTCACCGGCCGCAGCAAGAGCGCGGGCTTCTTCCAGCACGATATCAGCCTGAGCCGCTTCGAGAGCTTCAAGCGTGCTAGCCGTCGCCGTGTTCAGCATGAGGCTGGCACTGGCAGCGTTGAGTAGATTCGACGCATCACTGTAGGCACCGAGCTCAGCCAGTTGTTCGGCATCGGTAATCGCAGCCCGCGCGGCGGCGATCTTCGCATCCTGATCGGCGGCGGCGGCAGCTACGATCGCATCGGCGCCCGTCGCATCGGCAACAGTGGCATCGGCAACAGTGGCATCGGCTGGCAGGCTCATTGCCTCCTCGACAGTGACTGCAGGTGCTTGACCATAGACGGCAGCAGCGGCAGGAGCAGCGGCGCCACGGCGATCCAGCTCCCGATTAATCGAAGCCAACAAGCGTTGCACATTCTCGTCGTTTGGAGCGAGCTTAATCAGCTCTTCCGCTTTTTCCTTAGCGAGACCCAGATTACCGGAGTCACGGGCACGGAGGGTGTCCGCCATGAGGCGGATCTTTTCCGGTGCGCTTTGCGCCTCGACCAGTTTAGGCGTGACAAGTGCGAAGGTTCCTAGCGCACCCGCTACAAGGAGAGCGGAGAGACGCATGCGTGCTGCGAGGTATTTTTTCATAATATAGGTTGACAACTAGTTGCTTGTTAAAAATTCGGCTTGGATAAAAAGTATTAAAACATGAGGTCGAAGATATTTTCCTCGGCTGCATTCACCTCGGGGGATTCTGTAGGCTGTGTAGGTGTGGACGTTGAGGCGGCACTCGCTTCTAAGATGCGAATTTCGGTCTCTTCATCCTCTGTCGCAAGTTTTTCGACTGTTACTGAGGATTCTTCAAGGTTAATATCCAAAAGCGTATACTGCCCAGAGGGGCCCTTGAACTCAGCGGGGGCCTTCGAAAGCTCTTGGACGAAGCCCGAGTCTTCCCTCGATCGGATGACAACAGTCACTCCTGCATCGTAGAGACGCTCGCCATGCGTCAGCACCACTTCCTGGCCGGAGCGTTGGTCCAGGATCGTCGCTTCAGCCAAGATCTCTATGTTATTATCCTCATCGCGGACACGTTGGATGTCGAAGCTGAGGAGTTTGAATTCGGTTTCAGGCTTCTCATCCCCAGGGCGCGCACGCACCTGAAGCTGAGCTTCCTCGTCAAACAGCAGAAGCAATGTCTTGGAGGGGTCGGATCGGTCTTCTTCGATATAGCCTTCCAGTTGGATACGGTAGGGCTTGCGCACGATCTCTGCTAAATAAATACCAAAGGGCGGTGGCGGCGGGGTGGGCTTCCAACCGGTCGGGACAAAATTACCGTCTGCATCAATATAAATCTCCGGCGGAGTGAAGACATCATATATCCATTCGGGGCCGGCGGATTGCGCGACCGGTTCCGGCCAGTTCGCCTCGCGGGATTCAGATACTGGTACGGTCTCCGCGACATACGGATTGTCGGCAGGTTCGGCGTTGATGGCGGCCCTTGCCGAGGGTGCCTTACCGGACTTTTGCAGGTAGAGAAAGGCTCCACCGAGAAGTAAGAGCACTGCGACGACGAGGAAGAGTTTATCGTAAATCTTATTCATTCGAAACTAAACGTTATCTTCAGCAGAATCGGCCGGAAGGACGATCTCGATAAACTCGAGAGTGACAGTAAAGGTGGATATATTTTCGGAAATGACCGGTTTTTGAGCCTCTTTGGGCGCGTCCGCCTCGCCCTGGCCGCCAAAGGCACCAAAGATGGCGTCAAGATTGTTTCCTCTGGGCGGGGCCTTGGTGGTTTGACTACCCGAAGGGCGGGTTACTTCGATGCTACGAACGACGATCGGCAGGTCGAACTTGGCCAGATCATTGAGAAAACCGCGAAGCGAGTCGGTGTAAGCGGTAAAAGTCATACTGAAAGCCAGCGTGTCGATCGCACCCGGCACACGCGCCGAAATGGCAGAACTGATCTGAAAATTCTTGTCGCTGTTTTGGCCACTCGATCCACGCTCCAGAACTTCCCGCTTGACCGAGACAATACCCGCAGGTTTGGCATCGAATAGCCTGTTCAGCAAGTAGCTCAGAATTTGGCGCTGTTTGTCGAGCGTGGCCGAACGCTCTTCGTCGTCGAGCGGTTTGGCCTCGTTGATATACTGCTCAAAGCCGAAAGCGAAGTCCTTAGGCAGCGAGATCGGCGCCGCTTCGCCGTTGGCATCCATCTGGGCGGCGGCCTTGCGTTGATATTCAGAAATATATTGCTGAATCCCCGCCATCACGCCGATGCCATCGGTCGAAGTGCTGAGCCGAGCGCCACGCTGGAGATCGGCGCGGATGCTCTCAAGGACGGCTTCCAACTGAGCGACGTTTTGCTGAGACGCCGCCACATTCGCCTCCGTCAGCGCGGGGTCGGCAAAAAGCATACTGTTCAGGCGATCTTCTGCGGAGCTGATTTGCTGCTGGGCTTTTCCGATCGTAGCCGATTCGGAGAAAGCAAGGTAGGCACCTGCAGCAAAGGTGAGCAGGCAGACAGCCAGAACAACCGTGAAAATTAAATTTTTCTTAATGAGATCCATGGTGTCTAAAGCGGTTTGGATGTGTCCACGACCAGGTTAATAGTAAAAGGCAAGACGTTGAGCCCGCTGCGCAGGCTGCTCCAGTTTATCGCTGGCGGATTGGAGGATACGATAAACTCGGAGCTCTCAAAGCTGGACTGGAGGCTCTTAATCCGGCGGGAAAGCACCTCTTGGTCGATCGCACCTTCCCCGTTGGCCGTCTCGCGGACGAGCATCTGCCCTTCGAGCACCACTTCATAGGAGGGGCTGCCCCCCTTCGGATTTTCTCGGAGCACTGCCAGAGTGTCCAACCAAGTATCTTCAACCGTCGACAAGCTCTGCTGAAGCTCGGCGAAGAACTGAATCCAGTTCGTCTTGGAATTCATCAAACCTTCCACCATACGGATGGATTGACTGAGCGCCTGCGCTTGATCTGCGTTATCCAGGATCTTGGACTGCCGCTGTTGTAAAGGCGTGACTTGTGCCTCCGTCGCCTTCGCGGCGTCGATATATTCGGCGCTGAGCTGTTGGTAGCCCAAAAAAGCTGGCCAGGGAGCCAGGGCAAGGCAGATCGCCGCGACGAGGAGAAAAGGCTTCTTGGAAGCAAACTCCATCTCTTTCTGGATCTCATCCGGCAGCAAGTTAACGCCGGCGCCATCGGCGACCATGTCTTGAGTGGCCGCTCCGATGATCTCACTGATCTCCAACCGTAACGCGGTCGCATCGGAGCCAATTTCGCCGGCTAGGGTCACATTTTGGAGCGGATCAAAAAACTCAACGGATACTTTCTGCGTAGTTGCCAGTTGCTCGGAGAGGCCTTCAAGCAAGGCGCCCCGCCCACTGAGGAGTATACGCTTCGGCGCGGCGCCGCTCTTTTGGCGCCGGTAATTCACGATCGACCGCGTGATTTCCTGGCTCATACGGCGTGTGAACGAATCCGAGCAGGAAGTCAGCAACTTGGCGCCTGAATCGTCGTCCGAATAATCCAAATCGCCATTAAAGAACTTGT
>Ga0115560_1003274_pt1 | contig 10144 bp, 7 predicted proteins | sample COGITO_mtgs_1105_5_FD_87278 | JGI IMG/M metagenome (GOLD analysis project Ga0115560, IMG submission 87278) | Pelagic marine microbial communities from North Sea - COGITO_mtgs_110509 | ecosystem: Environmental > Aquatic > Marine > Epipelagic | place: Germany:Helgoland, sampling site Kabeltonne... | reverse complement strand
AATGAACATCCATTCACTGTGACAATAAATGTAACCCCAACGGTTGACACACCAGCAGATGTAACTTCTTGCGATAGCTACACACTACCAGCTCTCACCGTTGGACAATATTTTACCGCCCCAAATGGCGGTGGAACACAACTGAATGATGGAGAGGTCATATTGACCTCCGTAACCTTGTTTGTGTATGAAGAAACAGGAACAACACCAAATTGTAGCGATGAACACAAATTTAATATAACAATTGATACCACGCCTGCTATTGATACTCCAGCAGATGTGTTTAGTTGTGAAAGTTACACACTTCCAGCACTCACTATAGGAAATTATTTTACGCTGCCTAATGGCGGTGGAACATTGCTCAACGCAGGAGATATTTTATCTGCCTCGACCCCCTTGTATGTATATGGCGAATCGCCCACAAATCCGAGCTGTAATAACCAACATGCGTTTAATATTACAATAAATCCAACACTGATAAGTATACTTTCATTAGATACCAAAGTTATTTCAGAAGACTTTGAAGACAATCAAACCATCGTTGCAACTGCTACCGGTGGTAATGGCGATTATGAATATCAGATTGATGGCGGTCCTTGGCAAAACAGTGGCGTTTTTGAGAATGTATTTGGGTGTGAAACGCATACCGTAAGAGCAAGGGAAGTTCTCGGATGTAGTACAGTACCACAAAAAAACATCAACCTCATCTATTTTCCAAAGTTTTTTACGCCAAACAATGATGGATTCAATGACACTTGGAACATCAAATGTTTAGAAAACCAAGCCTCAGCTAAAATTAGGATTTTTGACCGATATGGAAAACTTATCAAGCAAATTAGACCTAGTGGCAATGGTTGGGATGGCACGTATAATGGAACCAGGCTAACAGGAACAGATTACTGGTTTGAAATTAGCTATATCAACTCTGATGGAATCTCTAGTAAATACAATGCCCATTTTTCATTGCGGCTCTAAAAACGATACCCCACATACAAATCGCCTTTAATAATGGCATCAATAGAGGAGTTTCCTAAAAGGTTTCTACCAAAACCTAATTTAGCTTCAAACACAAATCCTTTTAAATTAATCCACTTTTTACCAAATGAAAACCCAAAGGCGGTTTCAAAAAAAGAGTCATTATTATTTCTGTCAGCGCCAAATAGAGTATCTGAATCTTCTTTACCCGTATAAAAGGATGTAAATGATTCAACAAAAAATCCTTTCGCTCCAAATTGCTCATCTTTCTGGAAATACATTCTAAAAAAAGGTTAAATCGAAAAATTTTCGAAATAGTCATTAGAGGTATTAAAATTAAATAACAGACTTGCACCATAGCCGATATTTCGATCTGGAATATACTCATAAGTCCCTTCAAAAATGGGACCCGCTAAAAGTTTAACTATACCGATTTTGACTTCTTGACGTCTGCTAAAAATTGAGGAAGAATCGTTTTGGGCATGTCCAAAAAAACTAAAACAAAAAATAAGACTAAATAACTGGATTGTTTTCATAACTAAAGTAGGTTTTGATCATTAAATATAATACTTATTTTGATAAAATGATTTTAAAATAGGTTTTCAATTGTATAGCCCCCGTATAAATCATTTGATTTTTGATAATTCTGTCTGCCAAAAAAAAATAATCTCCATTTTAAAAAAATTCATTTTTTTTAATAACTTGCATAAGACCAAACTTTTAAGTAAAATATTGATGTTTAATCGTAATTACACAGCACTTGTAGCGTTGTTTATTTTCAGCATTCTAAGCTTTCGATCTTTATCTCATGCACAGTTAAATTCCGTAACTGTTGGCAACACCTCAGACTTTAGAACTAATTGGTATCAAACACCTCCAGATTCACATATTCAATCTGGAGGTGTTTGGTATGACAGTCCTATGAATGCGAATTCTATATTGGCGCCTACAGCAACAACTAGCTTTGCATCAGTAAAGCCTACTTGTAAAGGAAGTGTCTTATTAAAATTTCCAACCAAATCAAATAATGGCTTTTAAGGGTACCTGATCTTCAGTCCCAAACATCACATAGCCTACTGAATCCTACTTTAGCCCCCAACCCAAATTTCGGGTATTTGCTTTATTGAAGGTAAAATGACCAGTACCGTTTTTTATTAAAGCAATCCCATTACCTACGCAAATTGACTCCATTTTTACCGCTACTATGCTGCCCCTTTTTTGCCTACGACTGCCAATGGTGGAATTATTGGTGTTTGTAGTCCTTCATTAAATAATTCATATAACGCATTCAGGATTCTTCTCATAAAATGTGGAGAGAATACGTAAAGGACAGGTAACTAGAGTACCCTATAACTAGCATTAAAAATAATCAATTTAACTAAAAACTAAGCTATGAAAAACCTCATCCACATTATTATTTTTATGTTTGGACTTTCCGTGTTAGGACAAACATTTATTTTAGAAGAACGCGATAAACGACTACATTTCTCAGCTGGGAGTATTGCTGGAGCATTTGGATACGATATGTCGTATCAAAGGTACAAAAACAAAACGAAAGCTATGATTACTGGCTTTTGTACTTCACTTTTAGCGGGCGTTGCCAAAGAAGTATTTGATAACGCCCGAGGAGGCGTTTTAGATAAAAGAGACATCTTAGCAACCGGAATGGGTGGACTATTTGTAACATTTACAATCCCAGTACTTCAAAAGAAGAATAAATGACAGTCGGAATTACAGGTTCTAGTTTCGATCCTATTTTATGCAGTTCATCTTAAGGTGCTATCCCTATTTTAATAAAAATCATTACAAACAATTAAAAATAGGCTTTTAACTGCACAGTTCCTGCGTGGATGGTACGACTTGTTTCACTTTTTCGTCCAAAATAATTAAGATTCAAATCTAAAAACTTGGTCAGTTTTTTTTGGGCAATTAAGGACCACGTAAAGTTGGTGCCTGGCTGTAAGCCTTGCATCATTTGATACGCAACCGGGCTGTTCGAATTTCCCGTAAATTGATTTGAAAAATAATTAAATTCTCCTGTAACAGCGGCTTTTTGACTTTGAGAAAGTGTAAAAGACAGGCCATACTTTTGTTGTGTTAACTGCTCCAAATCTCCAATTGAATTGTCCTTTATTTGATACTGATAATACACATCAAATCGTTTGTTGTCATCTAATAAATACGATAGTTTTGGATTCAATAGCGACTCACTTAACTGATAGTTTTTAGAAGAAAAATTCTCACTTTCACTTCGGTTTTTATCTAAGTTTGATTGGAAACTAAGCAACCATTGGTTTTGAATTTTATGCGAAAAATTGAGCTGATGGCTGAGCGATTGTTGTTCGACATACCCAAACGAAAGCACATTTCGTGCTTTGGATTCTGAATAACTATACGAAACCGTATAATGTTGTTTACCTCGATTATAAAACAACTGATTTCTAACGTTAGATTGAAGCGCCAATTGATCTTCTGGATTGGACTGAAAAGGATTTAATCGGATCGATTCACTATTATTTTTATCTTTCCGATCGATTATAAAGGTTGTTTGATTATAGAAATGAGACCAAAAATTTTTGGAAGTTTGTGTTGAATTGACCCATTGAATGGGATTAAAAGTCAGCGACTGGCTCAATTTATTTTGATGCGTCCGAATGTAAACTTGGTTGGGGAGCAACACACGAATATACGTAGCTTGATCCTGAAATTGAGCCACTTCAAATTCTTCTAATTCTTGAATGCCGTTTTCATTATAATCGAACCACACAAAACTTCCCTGTCCGGATTCAACCTCTATGTATGTAAAATCTTGTTGGGGTAATCGTCCCGCGTTGGTTTCATAAAGCGTATTCCAGTGTATGAGATTATTGGCAAACTTCTGACTGAATTGCAATCTGGAATTGATTGATTTTTGAGAGGACTTTGAAGTCGTGCTCGTTTTGAATTCCCTATAATTTGCATACAGACTCAAATTTGTATTTTTGGTGTGTATAAATTTTGAATCCAAATAATAAGTATCTGATTGATTCACTTTCGCCAGACGGTTATTTTGAAGGCTGTCATTGACTCTGTGAATATATCCTAGCTTGGCAAACACCTTGGTCGAATCTCCAATCCCAGTAAAAACTTCATAGGCTTGAAATTTTTGACTAATAGGATCGAACCGGTTTGAATCAAGTTGCTTTTTTTCGTTGTGTTCTGTTGAAAATTTAACTCCTGACCACCCTTTTTGATAGCTATATTTGAAATGAGTATTGGACCGATAAAAAAGAGAACTAGACACCACCCCATCTGTTTCCAAAATACTTGAATTAGAAACTAATTGAAAGCGATCAAACTTTAGTTTTGTAAAAATCAAATGACGATTCCCATTATAGTCTTTATTAAAATTTAAATGTTGAAACTGGTAGTTTAACTCGCCTCTTTGGGGATGTTGTAATTTCGCCCCAGTTGTTATAAATACTTGATCTCCTAGGGATGAAATAATTTGATTTCCAGAAGGATTTTCAAGATTCCAATCCCGATTAAACTCTGCATTATAAAGTCTCTCAACCGTTCTGAAATCGTTTTGAATATAATCAAAATCGGATCTCAAATTTAATGTCCATTGTTTAGAGGTTTCCAATAATTGATGGGCAATCGACAATTGACTCGCAACACCCATATTGTCCTGATCTTCTAAAGAAGAAAATAGATTTAGATCGTTTTTGCTGGCTGCAAATTCGAAATTAATGTTGGTTTTGTCGGTTGGATGATAAGCCCCATTCACAACCGCTATTTGCAGTTTCACAGGAGCCACAAGTTGTATGATTGGTTCGAAATTGCCTTGTTTGATGCCGTTTATAGGTGCGATGTATTCGTAGATGTTTGAAATGGCATTGGAACTTCTAATTCTATAATTTCCTTGTTGAAACCCTACCGCCGTAAAATTCACACGATACAATTCATCCTCGGCATTGTTTGAAAATTCAAATACTTCCACTCCATTATCAATAACTTTCTTATATAAAATTCGGTTTGCATTATACGATTCAAGAGTTGCCGAAGGTGCTGTCATCAACGATAAATCATCACCGGCATTGGACAAAATCGCAGCTTGATCCGAACTTAAAGATTGTTGAAGCGGTTGGTTCTTTAAATCATTTTCATTGTAAACAGAAACACCAAGTTTCCATTTTTTAGTTTTAAAGCGACTGCCCGCATACCCTATAAATCGGGAGTAATTGCGTTCGCTGTATTGATAGTCGACCGTAATTCGCATTTCGGAAGTGATTGGATAGGTTGCATTAAAGATAATTTCGCCAGCATTGTAATCTATAATATAGTCTTCTGTGGCACCCCGTTGCAAAGGAATTCCATTCACGTACACTGTTTCACTTCCAGAAACCACTAAAACATAAAGTTCATTATTAGGACCTACTAGTTTATAAGGTCCCTGATTGCCTTCTTGGGCTGTAAATTGACTGCTTCTAAACTGCCCTCGAACTAGAGCACCAGAAGCAAATGCGGTGTATTCAGATTCCTCATTGTTAAAATTAGTGGTCAAGGACAATCCCTGAACACGTTTAGAAAAGCGTCCAAAATAAGATAGAGAATCTACCAAATCAATATCCCCTGCTCGAATGCCCCAGTGCTTACTAAATACTTCTACAAAAACCCGATCAAACTCATCTAATTGTTGTGAATAGCCATTTTCTTGCAACGGAATATTTGAGTCTTGAATAGAAGCTCGTAAAGTTACTTTGTCATTTAGTTTACCGCTAATTTGAAGGTCGAGTTCACTGTTTAAAACAGCGTTTTGATTATTCCCAATTGTGACCCCTCTAGAAATACTTCCAGAAGACACTAAACCATCAAAAGGAAGGACGACCCGATCGGAGTTCGGCTGTGATAACTTATACAGATTTCGTAAATTTCCCGTACTATTGACAATGATCCGTTCATCTAATTCTTGATACATTTTAGTGATAAAAACAGGATATTTCAAATAGTTTACGCGGATCGAATCGACTGTTATTGGCGTTTTAAACGTCAGCAGTGCATTTTGAAAATCTATCGTGTATTTGGACGACGGAATACGTTCGTTTTTTAAATTTGAAATAGAAAATTTAGAGGGGTTGAGACTCACCGTGTCGATTTGAACCGTGTCTTTAACCGCTAGTATTTTGGTTCTATACAAAGACATCGCTTCTTGAGACCAAGAGGTATGCGTAAGGGATATAAGAAATAAAACGGTAAAACAGTGCTTCATCATGACTCTTAAACTAAAAACAACCTAAAATATTTTGTTGATAGTTTTCATTAAAACAAGACTAAATATTTAGGGTAAAAGTACTCTATTAATTATTTTAGCTAAAATTATTATCATAATAGATGAAAATTATTTCTTACAATGTAAATGGAATTCGCGCTGCGTTGAAAAAAGGGTTTATCGATTGGCTGCAAAGTGCCAATCCTGATGTGATCTGTTTACAAGAGATTAAAGCGCAAGAGGATCAACTCGATTTGAGTGTTTTTGAAGCGGCTGGATACGCCTATAACTATTGGTTTAGTGCCCAAAAAAAAGGCTATAGCGGGGTCGCTATTTTATCAAAAACCAAACCTAACAACATCGTTTTTGGAACCGGTATTGAATCAATGGATTTTGAAGGTCGCAATATTCGTGCAGATTTTGACGGCGTTTCGGTCATGAGTTTATACCTGCCCTCTGGAACCAACTTGGCGCGTTTAGAACACAAACTTGAATATATGGATTTGTTTCAAAACTATATAAACACGTTAAAAAAAGAAGTTCCTAACCTAGTCATATGTGGCGATTATAATATTTGCCACGAAGCGATTGACATACACGACCCCGTAAGAAACAAAAATGTTTCTGGATTTTTACCTGAAGAACGCGCTTGGATGACTCAATTTTTAAACAATGGTTTTGTGGATGCATTTCGCGAATTTAATTCAGAACCCAATAATTATAGTTGGTGGAGTTACCGAGCAAACTCCCGAGCCAATAACAAAGGGTGGCGATTGGACTACACACTAGTTTCATTGCCTTTACAAGAAAAACTAAAACGTGCCGTTATACTTTCTGAAGCAGTTCACAGTGACCACTGCCCAGTTTTAGTTGAATTACAATAACTCAATTTTATAAACAAACATACAATGATAAAAAGACTCTTAATATTAACGCTCGTACTTAGCACTTCTACTTCTTGTGTGTCGTCTAAAATTTACAAAGAACTAGAAGGTAAATATACAAGCCTCAAAAATGATTATGATAACTTAAGCGCTACCAATGAAGGTGTTTTAAATGACAAAAACAGTCTTCAAAATCAACTTGATCATTTACAAAGCGACTATGATGCAACGCTTTTAGAACGAAATCAACTGCAACAAGAAGTAATTGCGCTTCAAAAAAAATATGATGCACTGAATGATTCATATACAGCCTTGGAACAAAATAGTTCAAAAGCCATCGCAGACAATGTGCAAAAAAACAGAGAACTTTTGGCACAATTAGAGGCGAAAGAACTGGCTTTAGTCACAGAGAATGATCGACTTTTAAAATTAAAAGCCGACCTGCAAGAACGCTCACAACGCATTGCAGAATTAGAAGCCTTAATTGCTTCTAAAGATCAAGCGATGCGTGATTTAAAAAATGCGATTTCAAATGCACTAACTGCCTTTGAAGGCAAAGGACTTACGGTTGAACAACGCAATGGAAACGTGTATGTATCGATGGAAAATAAATTGCTTTTCAAATCGGGTAGTTGGGCTATTGGCGCTGAAGGACGAACGGCTATCGAACAACTCGGAGCTGTGTTAGGAGCCAATCCAGACATCGCAGTACTTATTGAAGGCCACACAGATAACGATCCTTTTTCGAGTGGTGGACCGATTGCAAATAACTGGGATTTATCTACCAAACGCGCCACAGCAATCGTTCAAATTTTAAGAGAAAACGAAGCTATCAACCCGGAAAATCTAACGGCTGCGGGTCGGGGCGAATTTGCGCCAATTGCTTCGAACGAAACAACGCAAGGAAAAGCAAAAAACAGACGTATTGAAGTGGTATTGACCCCAAAATTAGATGAAATATCAAAGCTTTTAAATAACGATTAATGAAATACACCAAACTTCCGAGTACAGATATTAAAGTGAGTAAAATTTGCCTTGGCACCATGACCTGGGGAAATCAAAACACTGAGGCCGAAGGCCATGCTCAAATGGATTTCGCCTTAGAACACGGAGTCAATTTTATTGATACTGCCGAACTCTATCCAGTGCCTGCAACAGCAGAAACTCAAGGGCTTACCAGTAAATATATTGGAACTTGGCTCAAAAAAAATAACACAAGAGATAAAGTCATTATTGCCAGTAAAATTGCAGGACCTGGCGATTATACCGCACACATTAGAACCACCGGATTTCGTGACAATTCCATTAAAGAAGCATTGGATTTAGAATTGCAGCGTTTACAAACGGATTATATTGATTTATACCAACTACATTGGCCGGAGCGCCAAACCAATACATTTGGAGTCCGTGATTTTAAACCGAGTCCAAACGACCCATGGACAGACAATTTTAATGAAGTATTGCACAAATTAAAAACCTTTTTGGATGAAGGTAAAATTCGGGCTATTGGAATCTCAAATGAGAAAGCTTGGGGCGCCATGCGATATGCCGAAGAAGTTCGAAATCATGATTTGACACCCGTTAGTACCACCCAAAATGCGTATTCAATGTTGAATCGTGTGTTTGAAGGCGATTTAGCAGAAGTTTCATTACGTGAAAATATTGGGCTTTTGGCCTACTCTCCACTAGCGTTTGGAGTCCTTTCAGGAAAATATATTGAAGGCACAGCTGCAGATAATGCACGGCTAAAATTGTTTCCGAGATTTGCGCGCTACAGTAGTGAACAATCAACCGAAGCAACCAAACAATATTTACAACTCGCAAAAGATTTAGGGATCAGCCTTACCACGCTTTCTTTGGCATTTGTCAACCAACGGCCATTTGTGACCAGTAATATTATTGGAGCTACAAACTTAGAGCAACTCAAAGAAAATATTGAGAGTATTGATACCGAACTGTCGCAGGAAACTTTAGATCGTATCAATGCAATTCATGCTGCGATACCAAATCCTGCCCCGTAGAGTTTTAGTAGAGAACTTATGCGTCCTTATTGGCCAATTGGCCGCAAGCAGCATCAATGTCCTTTCCTCGAGAACGACGCACGGTTACAGTAATGTTTTTAGCTTCTAACATGGATACATAGAGGTCGATGGCAGTAGAACTTGCTTGTTGAAACTCTCCGTCATCTATGGGGTTATATTCAATTAGATTGACTTTGCTGGGCGCAAATTGACAGAACTTTATCAGTGCCTCAATATCTGTTTTGGTATCATTAATGCCTTCCCAAACGACATATTCGTATGTAATAATTCGGTTGGTGGCGTCGTACCAATGTTGTAGTGCTTCACGCAAATCTTTCAAAGGAAAGGTTTCATTAAAAGGCATGATCGACGTACGAACAGCATCAATCGCAGAATGAAGCGAAACGGCTAAATTAAATTTAACCTGATCATCAGCCATTTTTTTAATCATTTTAGGCACCCCTGAAGTGGACACTACAATTCGCTTTGGCGACATCCCTAAGCCTTCTTTGGATGTGATTTTGTCGATGGCTTTGAGAACATTGTTATAATTCATTAAGGGCTCCCCCATTCCCATAAAAACAATATTGGAAAGTGGTCGGTTGTGGTATAATTTACTTTGTTTGTCAATAGCAACCACTTGATCATAAATCTCATCCGGATTCAGGTTTCGCATGCGTTTTAATCGTGACGTCGCACAAAACTTACAGTCGAGACTACAGCCAACTTGTGAAGACACGCAAGCGGTGGATCGTTTGGATGTTGGAATCAAAACCGATTCAACGATCATTCCGTCATGAAGTCGAATGCCATTTTTAATGGTCCCATCTGTGCTGCGTTGCATTGAATCGACTTCGATATGATTGATGCTAAAATTGGCATCCAACATCAATCGGGTGTCTTTAGATAAATTGGTCATGTCATCAAAATGATGCGCTCCCTTTTGCCAAAGCCATTCATAAACTTGAGTTCCTCTAAAAGCTTGATCTCCCTGTGTTGTAAAAAAAGACCTT
>Ga0115560_1003272_pt1 | contig 10145 bp, 5 predicted proteins | sample COGITO_mtgs_1105_5_FD_87278 | JGI IMG/M metagenome (GOLD analysis project Ga0115560, IMG submission 87278) | Pelagic marine microbial communities from North Sea - COGITO_mtgs_110509 | ecosystem: Environmental > Aquatic > Marine > Epipelagic | place: Germany:Helgoland, sampling site Kabeltonne... | reverse complement strand
TACAATATGCTCAACAACCTGGATGCCACTGCTGCAGGAAACGACGTTCCCGGTTTCGATCACTATATGAAGAACAATCTCGGCTTCGGCGGTGGCACCGAAGTGAGTGATCTGGGAACTGACCCGGCAAGCAACAATGATGTAACCTCCAACTATTGGACACTGCCGGTGACGGTAACCGCGGCTGATTTCAAGAGTCTCTCCTACGCGCTACTCACGCAAGTCCGGCAGGCAGATGGCAGTCTGCCGAATGTGGACTACGCACACCTCGTGGAAGGCAGCGATCTGATCGATGTCGGGACCACGAACCTTGACGGAGCCATACCGTATTATTCCGGTTCCGCTCCTGATTTAGGCTTTTTGGAGTTCGGACTCGGCGACTACGGCAGGTGGGCCGGAAACTTCGCCGGTTCGGATTTGAACGATTCGGCCGCCGACTTCGATGGCGATGGTGTGGCTAACTTAATGGAATACGCTCTCGGTGGAAATCCGACCGATAAGGATGCCGCTACTGTGAGGCCCGATTTTCAACTATCCAATGACTATGTTATCCATACGCACAACGAGCGCACGGACGATCCCAGCCTGACCTATACCGTCGAGTGGACCGACGACCTGGTGAATGCCAGTGGCGTCATGGGCTGGGAGAGCGACGGCGTGGAATTTGTCGATGAGTCTGTGCATTCCAATGTTTTAAAAACCGTCACCAACCGGATTCCAAGCTCTGGAAAAGACCAGCAGTTCATTCGCCTGAAGATTGAGCAGGAATAAATAAAAATTGATTCAAGTGCCGGCCGAGGAGTAATTTGCTGCGCCCCTTCGCTTCGATTCGCTACGCGAGGCCGTTGGGGTGCTGGCTTAGACACCGCGCTACCGTTTTGGATGCGTGCTGTGTGTTTTGCATGTCTCTTTCTGTGGCTGGGCTTGACTGTGATTTTTTATTTACCAGTCGTCAAGTTGCCCAATGTTGTCCCTTCAGCCTTGACGCTGCACGAGTGCTCTTTGATAGTGGTGTGCTTATTGCGCAGTAGTTGTCTTCTTTTTGCCTGCAACCTGCGGGAGCTTAAGGGGTGTTGATTCACTCTCGGAGTTCTTTGAAGCCTTGCATGCGTCAGCGTGATTTTACCCTAATTAAACCGAAAGCGACCCCATGAAGAAAACAATACTAATGACAGTTGTAATTTCGATGTTGCTGGGTGCCGGGTTGGCGCAAGCAGATTTTGAACCTGATCTTATTCCGGATACGTGGGAACTCAGCTATTATGCTTCGCCTTTGACCGCCGCGCCGCTCGACGACACGGATGGGGACACATTCAACACGTGGGAGGAATGGAAGGCCGGCACCTCGCCAATCGATGACGCTTCCTTTCCGGTCAATACTGTTTCATCCATCCGCACGTCCGATGGAAGCGGCTTCGACGGCACGCTGATCGAGATCAACGGCGATGCGGAGTATGACGGCGGCTTTGTCGTCACGGACACCCCGCATAGTCGCAACCATGCCCGGCAAGATGGAAACGTGCGCCACTACCTCACCGTCCTGAAGTTCGATCTCTCTTCGGTGCCCGCGACCCTCGTCGGCGATGTGGTGCTGAACCTGACCCTCCACGGCTCCACTTCTGGCAGCTCCACGAAAACCGTGGCGCTTTTCAGTGGCAACGATGCCTTGATCACGTCGTCGATTGGATACAACGCCGCGAACCCCTTCATTGACGATGCCTATGAGCCGGAAGTGAACGGCGATACCGATTTCGCGAGCGGCACCGTAGAGACCCTGTTCACCTTTTCCAATTCGACCGGCGGCGGAACCGTCGAGACCTTGGGTTCGGGAAACGCAAATCTGCGCAACGCGGTTTTCGACGCCTTCGCGACGGATGACATTCTCACGCTGATTCTCTACGGCGGAACGTCCCAATATCTGACACAGGGCGATGAGGACAGCGTGCCGGCCAACCGCCCGACGCTGGTGATTACGCCGGCGCTAAATTCCTTTCCGGACGAAGACGCCGATACCCTGCCGGATGCATGGGAAGCGCAGTATCTGGTCAGCCTGGCCTACGGTGCCAACGACGATCCCGACGGCGACGGGGTGAGCAACTACAACGAATGGCTTGCGGGAACGCGGCCGGACGAGCGCGCTCCTTTTACAAAGCTGATGACGACGACGACTTATGACGGCAGTGGTGCCCTGACCACCGCGGGTAACTGGGATACTGGCATGGCCGCATATGACAATCCAGGCTTGGTTTCCGGGACGGACTCTCCCGCATCGTTGGGGCAAGGTTGGTGGAATGGTATTTCGGTACGTCAGACAGGCGGTGAGTTATTTTATGATGGCAACTTCGCTATGCGTGGTGGAGTCGATGGCGTGGCTGGCAGCCACAGTATCATTGAGATTGATGATGCCTCGAATACGGGCAGCTATACTAACCTGGCGGTTTCGGGCCGGTTTACGATGTGGAATCAGCATGGCAGCGACGGCGCCACTGGCAGTACATTGAGTTTGCTAAACGGTTATGCGACTGTCGGTGAATTTTGGGCGAATAGTGGCTCTCTAGCGAAAGTTTTTATCGACCATGGCACACTTAACGCAGGCACTCTGGCGGAAAATGCCAATGCTGTGGTCACTATGATGGATGGCGGAACCGGGGCATTCAACATCGGCGATATACAAAGTACTGCATATATGAATCAAATGTTGATCAACTTTGAAACCGGTTCTGAGGCAAGCTTTACCATCGGTGAAATTGCTGGCGCAACTGCTGTAGGTTACTGGCAGACTAAAATCGCAGCTAATAAAGTTCAGATTAATGGGGTCGTTGTGACGGATGTGAGTAAGTTTCAGATCACAAGCGTGAGCGATTTCGGCACTAAAATCTCGCTGCCGACGCTTCCGGATCAGGCTGCCTTTGAAGGTACACTCGTTGCTTTAAGCTCGACGGCGGTTGGCATGACGGCGATTCAGGACAGCGCTCTCGACGGAGTGGTCGAATATCTATTTACCGAAATCAGCGGCAATCCGGGCGGCACGGATAGCGCTTGGCAGACTGGACGCGCGTATGCGGATGAGGGGCTGACGGCGGGTCTGCAATACAGCTACACAGTGACGGTGCGTTATGGAGCAGGGCAAATCGCCCCAGTTTCGGCCGTCGCGAGTGTGACTTTGCCGGCGACTGAGCCTACGGCGGCTTCGGCGGTGCAAAGCGGCGTCTGGAGCAACCCTGCGACTTGGGGCGGTTCACTACCGCAGGCCGAATCCGACGTGGAGATCCCGATGGGCGTCACGGTGACGATCGTTGGAGATCAGGAGTGTGGCTCGGTGATGGTGATGGGTAAATTGATGGCCGACCCGGCCGCCGATTGCTCGCTGCATTGTGATTGGGTGATGGTAATGGGCGTCAATGCCGCCTTTGAAGTGGGCACGAATGCCGCACGCTATGCACATCAGTTTACACTGACACTAAAAGGATTACTGTCTGAGGCAAACCCTGGCGGCATGGGCAGTAAGTTTCTCGGTACGATGGGCGGCAAGATCGATATTCATGGCCCCGATCGCGAGTCGTGGACGAAACTCAGCGCGACGGCAGTTGCCGGTTCGACCAGCATTACCCTAGACAACGCAGTGGACTGGGTGGCCGGCGAGGCTATCGTGGTGACTTCGACGGACACCGATTGGAACCATGCCGAGGAAATGACCATTGCCTCGGTTTCCGGCGATGGTCTGACCGTGACCTTGACCGCTCCTTTAGCTTACCAGCACACCGGTGAGACGGAAACACATACACGCCCGACCGACAACAAGAGCTGGTCGATCGAGTTGAAGGCTGAAGTCGGGCTGCTCAGCCGCTCGGTGACGATTCAAGGCGATATCTATTCTGAGTCTGCTGGCTTCGGTGGCCATACTATGGCGATGAATGGTGGTACTTTAAATGTCGAAGGGGCCGAACTCTACCGCATGGGACAGAAGTCGATTCAAGGGCGCTATCCGATTCATTGGCACTTGTTAACCGACCAAGCGCAGGGGCAATACGTGCGTAACAGCAGCATTCACCATTCCTTCAGCCGCGCGGTGACGATTCATGGTACCGACTTCATTACTGTGGAGGATAACTTCTGTTATGACCATATTGGCCACGGCATCTTCCTTGAAAACGGTGCGGAGCGCTTCAATACGATTAAAGGCAATGTCGTATTACTCACGCGTCGTCCAGCACCGGGCGAAGAGCTGACGCCTTCGGACAATTCAGATGATGAGTTTCAGAATCGCACTCCGGCGAGTTTCTGGATTACCAATCCAAACAACACCATTGAAGACAATATCGCAGCCGGCACGCAAGGCACCGGCTATTGGTTTATCTTTCCCACAACACCGCTGGAGCCCGCGGCATCCTTAACCTATTATGCGGGGGCAGAGCCTTCGAAGGAGCCGCTCGGTAAGTTCGATCGCAACACCGCGCATAGTTGTATGAACGGTTTGGATATCAACGATCAATTGGATAGTGATCATTCCATTCGAAAGAATGCAGCCTGGGATAATGATGGGCCGTTCTATTTTAACGACTGTGCCTGGTTCAGTAATAACGCAGCGCTTTATGCCGGTATCGGTGGCGGCAAGCAAAATGTAGTCTACTACAATCACAGCCTGGCGGATAACGAGAACAGTGTCGTTCTGGCAACTTACCATACGGTCAAGGAGTCGATGCTGATTGCCGATAGTGGCCATGGCAACCTGTTGGGCGCGGCGCCATTCATGTATTGGATCTACGACGGTGCGGGGCAGATGGTGGATAATCATATGATCGGTTGGGATGCTGAGCATGCGAATCTATTTTTCGCACCCGGCGCCGCGACCAAGCACCCGAATCATCGCTTTTCGGGCTTTACCTGGGATCATGCAGGTCCGCCGCGCAATGTGCATACACGCTTTAATTACGACGAGCTACCGGCAGCTGGAGTGTTGGCCACGAAGGGGTATCATAATAGCAGCCTTCCTGATGTCTGGGGGCAGGTCGTGTATGATCTGGACGGCTCGGTGGCAGGTGTGCCGGGCAGCGCATTGATTGCCACTAAGTCCTTCATGCTCGACGGCTCTGAGACGATGCCAGACAATTGGTCACAGAATGTGATCAGCCCTAATCGCTTTGCGCATCTACGTTGCACGTATTCGGAGTTTCCGCCGAATGTGAGTGTGTTGCGCACCAAGTCTGGCACCAAGACCGAGGGGGTCGCTTACGATGGTATCTATATCACCGTGCTGCACCACCAGTTACCGCTCATCGTCAATAATGGTTTCCTCTATACCTATTCTTATGAGAGCCTGCCTTTGAGTCAGGAGATCAATGTGAATTTCGATGATACCGAAGTCGGTGATTCGGTATTGCTGCGTTTCAAGGATTTCGGCCAGTTGTCCGGACTGAGTGTGACCGGCACCGCGCACACCTCGCTGGCGTCACTGGAAGCGGCGACCAGCACGGGTTACTATGTCGAACCTAGTGGTGATTTGTATCTACAGCCGGTTTCGACGCAGCGGTATAATAACCTGATTACAATTACTTGGTCGGGTAGTCTGAGCATGCCGATATTGGATGCCAATCTGGATGGCGTCGACGATATGACCGAGCTGTATGATGGCACCGATCCGTTTGGTTTTGCAGAAGCCGCGAATGATAATGCCGAATTTACTGCTGCGGCTGGCTTTAATGGCTGGAGCGCCAATGCAGCTATCAATGCGTTTGAAGTCAATGGTGGTGCGCTGCGTGGCAGTATCATTGCTAACGATGCGCAGCTGTCAAAAATGGACTTCAACTTGAATGGCAATAGCGCCTTGCAAATTCGGGTGCGCTACAAGCACAGCAGCAATGGCACGGTGGATTTTAGTTGGAGCACCTCTGCAGCCAATAGCTTTAGCGCGACTCGCCAATTGTCGGCGACCTACAGTGGAGCAGGGGACTGGCAGGAGCTGGTCTTCGATCTCGGTCGTGAGCCGCAGTGGTTGGATCAGGTCATCACTGGTATTCAGTTGGATCTCAATAGTAACTCCGGTGATTTTGAAATCGACTACATTCGCGGTGCGGGCCCGGGGCAGAGTGATTATTCCGTTTGGGCTGCCGGTTGGTATGGTGGTTATTTAAGTGACCCTTGGAGCGATTGGAATGGCAATGGATTGAGCAACCACGCCGAGCGGCTCTGGGGGATGGATCCTTTTGTCGCGGGACGCAGTAGCGCGATCACCCAGCCGCTCAATGTTGCAACCGGTGTGTTTACCTACACCCGCCGCGATGTCGGGCTGAGTAGTGCCGCATACTCGATCTGGGTCTCAACGGATCTAGTCGGATGGACGGAAGATACCGCCGCAGTGCAGACGCGGCAGAGTTTAAGTGATGGCGTCGAAACCATGGAAGTCACACTCGATTCAAGCTGGCTGAATCAAAATCAGTTATTTATTCAAGTGCGAGCCGAGGAGTAGTTTGCTACGGCACCCCCGCTTCGTTGCATCGTCGTCGTTGGGGTGCTGGCTTAGGCCCCGCGCTGAGAGACGCCGCATTCATGATGACTTGTTGCCTCGCCGTTTCGTTTGATTCAGAATATCGTCTAGGTTAATTCCTCCTTCAGCTGGTTGACTCGGCTTGCTGATTGCCAGTGGGAGGTTCAATGCTTTCAGGGGGCGCAATACGAGCGCACATCACTGGTCGAAGATGTCATATCTAATAGACGGTCTATTTCGTGCTTTCGATCTGCGGCGCTTCACTGTGGGTATATCCAGGTGAGGGGCCTGATTTATATTTGGGCTTTAATGTCTTCAGTGTTCTAAACGATGGGGTGTCCTTTTTCTTCTCCGTCTTGATCGGCCTTATCGATAGACATCCTTTCGATGGCTCACTCGCTCGACCTCTACAACGCACACAATATCCTCAACGAGATAGACCACTCGGTAATCTCCGATGCGTATTCTATAAGAACTATCTGATCCAACTAGCTTACGACAGCCCACTGGCCTTGGATTATTTTCTAAATCTTAAATCGCAGCAATAATACTTGGGATTCTCGATTTGTCGATTCGGCGCAAATCCTTTTCTGCCGACCGCTTAAGTCGGACTCTATAGGAGCCCATCCTTTTGCAGTTTATTTTTCACCTTTTTCAGCGGCACGGACGGTTCGTCCTTGCGCTCGGCTATGACCGCCAGATCCTTAAGGTCTTCCATCAGCTCTTCAAAATCAGCGACAGGAATGACTACGTCTGTCCTGCTGCCGTCCTCGGAAGTAATATATCGTGCGTTCATGATAGGCATGACCCTAGGTTTATTTTGAAAATTTCTCAATCTTTCTTTTTTTTCGCTGAAAAGGGATGTGAATCAAACCACGGGGTAGCCCTAGAATTGCAGTAATAAGCGGCATCTTGCCGCTTTCACTTTATTTTCACCCGCACTTACACCCGCTGATTCCGCATTGAGGTGAAGATCTAGTGTCAGGCTATAAGTAATTCGTGTGGGTTATACTTTAGTCCGCGTGGGTGATCACCAAGCCGGCTTCGCGCATATCTTCTTCGATCAATGAGCGACCTGCGGGTGGGGTGGTAATCAAACGCTCGATCCGTTTGATGCCACACACGCGGCACATCGTGCGTGTGCCGATTTTGCTTTGGTCGGCAAGGATCACGCTGCGGTCGCTGTGCTCAATCATTTTACGCTCGGTCTCGACGATGGCTTCTGAGGTATTGTAGAGGCCGTCGGGTGTGATGCCACCGACCGATAGAAAGGCCCAGTCGGCGTGGTAGAAATTGAGTGAGTGCACCGTGCCGGGGCCGGTGAGCATACTACTGCCGTGCTGGATGCGGCCGCCGGTCAGATACACCTCCCAGTCGGGATGCCGGTGTGCTGGGTCGTCGAGATACGCGGACAGTCGCAGGGAGTTGGTAATAATGCGCAGGGGCACGCGCGGTAGATGGAAGCACATGTGGTAGGTCGTGGTGCCACCGTCGATAAACAGCACATCACCCCCGCGTAGGCGTTTGGCTGCGTTGCGGGCGATCGCTGACTTCTCGTTGGAGCGCTGCACTTCGCGCAGGTTGAACGGCATGTTCTCGTCCTTGCGGTTGACTCGAATGCCGCCACGGATCCGCTCGACCGAGCCCGCATCGGCGAGTTCGGCGAAATCACGGCGGATCGTGGGTAAGCTCGCACCGGTGGCTTGCGCCGCACGGTCGAGATAGATCATCCCGCGCTCACCGGCGAGGTGGAGGATTCGATCATGGCGTTCGTTCTTGTTCATCAATGGTTTCCGTTATAAGTGATCAGTGATGATCATTAAAATGATCGAATAATGATTGTTCGCAAGGTGTAAATGATCGAAGTGATCATTGCTTGTGAGATTGAATCGCTGCCATGGACTTCAAACTAGGCATCAAATCCGACCCGATTGAATATCGGAATTCTTTTCCTTGGCTCTTTCGCCTGATGGCGGAGGAGGGCGTGACATCGCTGCAGTTGGGCTCATTCTTCGAGCTCTATCAACTGCCGGATGAGTATTTCATTCGCTTGAAGAAGCAGGCGGACGATTTCGGTATCACCATTGATAGCCTGTTTACCGCACACCGTGAACTCGGTGGTTTCTTCCGCGAAGATCCGGAATGGATCGCGGTGGCCCGTCGCAACTATGAGCGCTTCATCGAGATTGGCGCCTTGGTCGGCGCTAAGTCGGTCGGCTCCAACCCTGGTGCTGTGCCGCGTGATTTGATGGGGCTGAAGGAAGAGGGGCTGCGTTGCTATACCAAGCACATGAAGGAGCTCATGCACTATGCCGAGGATGAGGGGATTGAGTGGCTGACGATTTAGCCGATGTCCTGCCTGGCTGAGCCGCCGACATTGCCTTGTGAAATGAAATTGATGGGCGAAGAGTTGGCCGCCTACCACGAAGCCAATGCAGATAGCACCGCCAAGATCGGCTATTGCACCGATATCGCGCACGGCTATCTCAACGCTGACGAAAGCGAGGGCTTCAATCATATCGAACTTTTCAAGGCGTCCCTGCCGTGGCTGTATGAGATCCACTTGAAGAACACCGACGATCGCTTCAATTCCACTTTCGGATTCCAAGCCGCCAACGTCGAAAAAGGCATTGTCGATGTGGCGCACTTCCGCGAGATGCTGGTTGAAAATGCAGACATCATTCCGGTCGAGACAATGGGCTGCTACCTTGAAATCGGTGGGCCTAAGCTGGGCCGCGATTATTCGGACGGTCAAGTGGCAGAACAACTGCGTGAGTCGCTGATCTATTTGAAGGAAAATTTCATGCAAGAAGCGCCGGTGTCGGAGGCGATCGCGTCGCGTATCCCGGAGATTCAAACACCTGCTGAAGACGAAGTGGTCATCGCACCATCCATGATGTGTGTCGACCCGCTCAATTTCGAGAGTGCACTGCGCCGCGTTGAAGCACTTGGCTCTGGCATGCTGCACATGGATGTGATGGACGGACACTTCGTGCCGAATGCACCGATGGGGCTGGCAGTGATCGAAGCACTGAAGGAGCGCACGCATTTGCCGGTCGATGTGCACTTGATGGTGTCCGATAATGATTTCTTTGTTGGCCTGTTGGAGGGCTGGAATGTGTCTCAGATTTCCGTGCATGCCGAGGCCTGCCAACACCTCGACCGCACGCTGAGCCGTATTCGCGAGATCGGTGCGAAGGCAGGCGTCGCGCTCAATCCCTCGACGCCACTCAGTGCGCTCGATTTTATTCTCGATCGGATCGACTATGTGTTGTTGATGACGGTGAATCCGGGATTTGCCGGGCAGAAGATGACGCCGGCCTCAATCCAGAAGATTAAAGACTGTCGCGAGTATTTGGATACGCATGGCTACGCTCATGTGCCGATCCAGGTCGATGGCAATGTGAGTTTTGAAAATATTCCGGGCATGGTCGCCGCCGGTGCCGACAATTTGGTGGCTGGAACCAGTAGTATTTTCCATTCATCTGCCAGCTGGCCGGACAACATCAAGACGATGAAGGCTGCCATTGCTGAAGGCCTCGCTGCACGTAAATCCGCAATCGCAGTTTCATAGATATGACGACTTCAAACGACACAATGGAAGCCGTGGTTCTACACGGCATCAGTGAGCTTAAATACCAACAGGTGCCTGTCCCTGAAC
>Ga0115560_1003270_pt1 | contig 10151 bp, 7 predicted proteins | sample COGITO_mtgs_1105_5_FD_87278 | JGI IMG/M metagenome (GOLD analysis project Ga0115560, IMG submission 87278) | Pelagic marine microbial communities from North Sea - COGITO_mtgs_110509 | ecosystem: Environmental > Aquatic > Marine > Epipelagic | place: Germany:Helgoland, sampling site Kabeltonne... | reverse complement strand
ATCATCGATTGAAAAGACTAAGCATAATAGTACATCTCACCTCACCCTTGCACTCAATTATGGAAGTCGGCAGGAAGTATTGAGCGGAATACAGTCTTATACACGAGAAATTTTGGAAACAGGGAAATCCCCCGATCAATTAGATTGGTCGACTTTTTCAAATCACCTTGAAACAAGGGACTTACCCGACCCGGACTTAATTATCCGCACATCTGGCGAATTTAGGTTAAGTAATTTCCTACTCCTACAAGCGGCCTATGCCGAAATTTTCGTCTCCCCCCTACACTGGCCTGACTTTAACCGTGATGCTTTTATCGAGGCCTTACAAAATTATATACAACGGGAAAGACGGTTTGGTAAAACAAGCGACCAACTTGCTCCGATTAATCAAAACTCAATAACTTCTACCGTCCCATGATCTTACGTTCTTTCTCAACCATTCTACTTTGGGGACTTGTTGCCTTGGTGGTATATTCTCTCAAGGAAACCGGAGCGATGTGGATTCTTAATCTATGCGCTACCCTAACACTATTTGAAGTTTACACCATTCTTGGAAGACTGGGATATGCGGCAAATCGCCTTTCTGGGCTAGTAACAGGTGGTTGTTTAATCCCCGTTTCCTATTATTTTGAGGGTTATGGTGTGGATGTACTTGCCATCGGTGCATTGTTTACCTCCGCGGCCTGCGTGCTTTTCCCGCAAGCTCAAAGAGGAATGTATATTAAAAGACTCATGCCTACCTTCTTCGGTCTGCTTTTTGTATCTTTCCTTCTTCAATATTTCGTTCGTATTTTACAAATCGGCGGGAACGAAAATGCCGACTGCTTTATGGGTTTTGGTTTATTCTTTTCTCTCTGGGTTGTGATCGTGGCGAAGTTCAGTGACATTGGTGCACTGCTTATTGGAAAGGCGATCGGGCGTACTAAGATGGCACCTTCAATTAGCCCGGGGAAAACAATTGAAGGTCTAATTGGCGGCTTTGCTGCATCAGCGGGGATTGGGGCACTGCTACCCTGGCTTTTTCAAGAAAAATTCACCGATATTGTATTTTTTGGGGATTGGATTTTCACCCCCGGACAAGGCGCAATTTGGGGAACATTGCTTGCTCTGAGTGCTGTAATTGGAGATTTGATTGCCTCGGTGCTTAAACGACTCGCTTCAATGAAAGATTCCGGAGGTGCGATACCCGGTATTGGCGGATTATTTGATCTAACCGATAGTCTAATCCTTGCCGCCCCCACAGGGTACTTCATTTTATTCCTTCTTCGATAGTGAAACGACCCAAGAAGCTTGTACTCTTGGGAGCGACTGGCTCAATTGGCGAAAGCACTTTAAGAGTTATCCGCAAACATTCGGATAAAATCGAACTGATCGGAGTTTCGGCCCATCAACAATCTGAGAAACTGGTCGCAATTGCGAAAGAATTTAATGTTCCCCATGCCTGCCTCACTCATGATCCAATAGAAAAAATCACCCTTCCCAAAACCACCCAACTCCACACGGGACAAAATTCAATGGAGGAATTGGCTTCTTTAACAGACGCAGATGTTGTTGTAGTTGGGATTGTCGGTGCCGCCGGACTACTGCCCACACTTGCCGCATTACGAAAAGGAAAAGAGGTGGTTCTCGCCAACAAAGAATCTCTTGTAGTAGCGGGGGAATTGGTTACCGAAACTGCCCGAAAGCATGGCGGGCGGATAATCCCGGCAGATAGTGAGCACAATGCAGTATTTCAATGCATTCAAGGGCAAGACCAACGAACTCTCCAGTCCATTATTCTTACAGCATCAGGAGGGTCATTTCGTGACTTACCCCTTGATCAACTCTCGAATGTAACAATTGAGCAAGCACTTCAACATCCGAATTGGTCAATGGGGAAAAAAATTACCGTTGATTCGGCGACCATGGCGAATAAAGGATTAGAATTAATTGAGGCACGCTGGCTCTTTGATGTTTCTCCGAAGCAATTGGAAGTGGTCATCCATCCCCCCAGTTTGGTCCATGCAATTGTTCGATTTGTTGATGGGTGCTGCCTAGCCCAAATGACACCGGCTTCGATGACATTTGCTCTACAAAACGCGATTCTTTTTCCGGAACGTCATGAAGGAGTGGAATCATCGCTTGATTTTAGTCAACCACTCGACCTTTCTTTTTCGCCCCCGTCTTTAGACCGATACCCCTGCTTACGGCTTGCTATCGAAGCGATGGAGCAGGGAGATTCTGCTCCACTCATATTTAATGCAGCCAATGAAATCGCGGTGGATGCTTTTCTACGGAATCGAATTGGCTTTCTTGAGATTTCACGCATAATTGAAGAATCCTTGAATCATTCTAATTTCATTTCCACCAACTCCGTTGACGAACTTCTTTCTCTTGATGCAGAAACCCGTCAATCTGCCCAAAAACGAGTTCAACAACTCGGATAGCATCTTCTATTAATATGTCCTTTTTTTACGATTTTGCATTTCTTCTAGTCGCCTTGTTTGCACTTGGATTTACGATTTTTATCCACGAACTCGGCCACTTTTTAGCAGCTCGACAGCGTGGTTTGATAATTAAACGCTTTTCCATTGGATTTGGACCCAAAATTTTCGGATGGGAAAAAAATGGAGTGGAGTACAGGATCTCAATGTTTCCCTTCGGTGGATATGTGGCTCTGCCACAACTTGCCGATATGGGAAGACTCGAAGGAGAAAAAGAACAGGAGGAAGAGGAAGAAAACAGAATGTCGGCATGGGACGACATTGAAGACGAGGACGAAGACGGCGAAGAGCTGGATGCAAGTAAAGAAAAGAAACCCGCTAAAATAAGTTACGCCGACAAAATGATCGTCTCCGTGATGGGTGCCGTTTTTAATATCTTACTCGCATTTGTTCTCTCCAGCATACTTTGGTTTTTTGGCTACGAAAGACGAGATGGTGAACTCACCACCAAGATTGGCTATATTGCCGATACCGTAGAACGATGGAATCCAATCGTGGAGCAAGGAGAAACTGTTGTTGGACCCGCCAAGAAAGCAGGAATCTTACCGGGCGATGAAATCCTTGCAGTGGATGGTTCTCCAGTTGAGGATTTCATGGATATACAGAGCAGAATTGTTACTGGAAAACTAAAATCTGCGCAGGATCGTCGACTTACCAAGCTCACTTTGCTCAGGAATGGTGAGCAAAAAGTGGTTGAAGTATTCCCCGAGGTATTTGGAAATGAAGAAATTCGAATTATCGGAATTGGACCCAAGGAAACCTTTTTTGTTAAAGAACTCCAACCAGACATGCCCGCTATCGCGGCCGGACTTACTCAAGGCGATCAATTGCTTTCAGTTGATGGAATTAAGATATTTTCATTCTATCACCTAGTTGATTATCTGATGAAGCTGGACGACGGAAAAGAGATTGCTCTCACGGTACGCAAAGGGGGAGAAAATGGATTGGAACAGACTTACAATTTACTACCAGTGGTAAAGGAACTCGAAAAAGGGAACCCCGAAAGCAAAAGGAAATTGATTGGATTTAGCCCTGAGTTTAAATCAATTACCACCTACCCCAACCCCCTCGTTTTAATTGTAAGTCGGGTGAAAGATATGTACCACACTCTAACCGGCCTTGTTAACCCGCAGTCAGATGTGAAACTCCGCAATATGAGTGGCCCGGTTGGAATAGTGAATAATCTAAGTATTTTTGCGAGTATTGGATTTAAAAAACTCCTTTGGTTTGTGGTGTTTATAAATGTCAATCTTGCCATCCTAAACTTGCTTCCCATTCCAGTATTGGACGGTGGGCACATGGCATTTGCCACCATTGAGAAGATTCGTGGCAAACCACTTCCAATCGCCTTTCTCGAACGGTCACAAATTCTTTTCATCGTACTACTTTTTTCCTTCATGCTGTATGTCACATTCTTTGATTTCCAGCGCCTTTTTTAAGGAGTAAGCCAAGGCATGGCGTCCACCTACTGCGCCTCGCGTTTTCATTCGATCCGACGAAAATCTCGGATCGTATCGATTGGGAATATACAAACCGGGGGTACTCACCCGGTGCGGATCCAATCCATGACCACGACTGACACCATGGATGTGGACGCCACCGTTCGACAAACCATTGAATTGGCGGAAGCAGGGTGTGAAATTGTTCGAATTACCGCACCCAATGTACGGGCAGCTGAAGCGCTTGGACTCATTGCCAAAGAAGTTCGTTCTGCCGGTTTTAACATTCCCCTTGTTGCCGATATCCACTTCCTTCCCTCCGCCGCCATGGAAGCGGCTAAACATGTGGAAAAAGTGCGCGTCAATCCCGGGAACTATGCCGACCGCAAAAAATTCAACATTCGTGAATACAGTGATACTCAATACGAACAGGAACTCGAACGGCTCCACGAGTCATTCTCCCCTCTCGTGCTCCGCTGTAAAGAACTCGGGCGATGCATGAGAATAGGAACCAATCATGGCTCTCTCTCCGACCGGATCATGAATCGATTTGGCGACTCGCCACGCGGCATGGCAGAATCTGCCCTAGAATTCATTCGTATTGCCAGGTCGCACGGTTATCACGATCTCGTTCTTTCCATGAAAGCAAGTAATCCAAAAGTGATGATTGAGGCTTATCGCCTCGTGGTCTCTTTAATGGACGAAGAAGACATGGATTATCCGCTTCACCTCGGTGTCACCGAAGCAGGAGATGGAGAGGATGCCCGCATTAAAAGTGCGATTGGGATTGGGTCACTCCTCCTCGATGGACTAGGCGATACCATTCGGGTTTCTCTTACCGAGGACCCTGTGGCTGAAATTCCGGTTGCACGCGACCTCGCACACCGTGCTCAAAACTGGTGGGCAAGCACGGTTAAAAAACAAATTCATCAGGTCGAAGAAGTGGATCCCTTCTCGTTTCAAAGGCGCCGATGTCCGGAAACTTCTCTTACCTCTGATGGCAGCAATATCGGAGATAAACACCCCCCGCTTGTAATTGCTGCGGCAAATCATCCAATATCTCAATCCGCTCAAATTATTAAGGAAGTCGCCCAAGTCCAAGTCAGTGCGAAAGACGCACCGGTGGAAGGACTGTTACTTACCTTAACACACTCTTCCGAACTTCCCCATCTTGCCACTCTTCGTTCAGCACTGTTCGGGGCAGTTCCCTTTTTAGTGGTCGAGGATCAAAGAAACGAATCGGACGACGATTCAATTCCTCCACAACAACGAAACCTCACCCCACTTCTTTGGTATTCCCAACAAGCCACAACGGACGAAGCCTCACTTGCCCGGTTCCTGACCTTTTGTGTGGAGGCCGGCCAACATCCCATACTTTCTCTCAATGACGAAACCTTCTCCGCGGGATACATTGCACTACTATCCAATCTCCCCCTCACACCGCTAATCACGCTCTCTCCTCAAGAGAACCAAAATCCGGTATCGAGTTACCGTTTGCTTGCGGCAAACCTCGCTCAAAATAATTTACACTTCCCCATTTGGATTCGAAATAATCAACAAAACCAATTATTTTCCGACGGGGGCTCCTTCTCCGCCCAGCTTCTCGATTCCTCCATACTATCTGGCTCACTCCTCTGCGACGGGATTGGTGAAATCCTTTCGGTCGAACACACCGGAGAACTCAATCGTAACCGCGGACTTGCCTATAATCTACTCCAAGGAGCCCGTGCCCGAATCTCCAAAACTGAATTTGTTGCCTGCCCGAGTTGCGGACGTACCCTCTTCGATCTCCAAAGCACAACCCAACGGGTCAAACAAGCTACCGGTCATCTCAAAGGAGTCACCATTGCAATAATGGGATGTATTGTAAACGGGCCCGGAGAAATGGCCGATGCCGATTTTGGCTATGTGGGATCTGGCCCAGGAAAAATTGATCTTTATGTGGGTAAAAATCGCGTAAAATCAGCCATTCCAGAAAAGGATGCCGTTGACCAACTCGTTCAACTCATTCAAAAAGAAGATAAATGGATCGCTCCCTAACCAATCAAACTCCTGATCTCTCCAACGCTGACTCTGCCCTCCAGGATAGAATCCTTGCCGGTCACCAAGCCGTCCTCGCTCAAGTCGAATACTTTCGGGCAAACTTTGGCACCGCCGAGAGCAGCTGGAAAAAAGACGGTACCCGTGTCACTGTAGTAGACGAAACCATCTCAAGAGAATTATTCCTCCTGCTTCAGAAGGAATTCCCGAGTGATGATTTTTGTTCGGAAGAAGGAGCTGAAACAGCTGAACCTATTCGAACCAAGTCTGAATTCTGTTGGATTCTCGATCCGGTTGACGGGACCAACAACTATGCCGTTGGCGTTCCTGAATGCTGCATTTCACTGGGCCTTCTTCGACATGGAATGCCAGTCTATGGATTGATATACGATTATGGCCGGGACAATCTGCTTCAAGGTGGAAAGGGGGTTGGATCAATTGAAGGAACAAATCCTGTACAAGCAGCCACTCAGTTAGTAAATGAAAAACTGACTTATTGCATGCACTTCCCCATACCAGCCCAATCCCTTGAAGCCCTGAAACAAGCACTTGGTGTTTGGCGTATCCGCTGTCCCGGATCCGCCGCAATAGGCTTAGCCAATGTGGCAACCGGGCGACTGGATGGATGCCTTGAATATCGGGCTAAACCGTGGGACTGTGCAGCGGGATATCCAATTTGCGAAGGAGCGGGCGCGACTTTTCATTTTTTAGAAAAACCAGTATTCCCACTCCAATCTTTCTCGCCTACAATGGCATCGTGTCCATTTCGTGTCGGGTCCGAGATCTTTCACCAGGAAGTGACCAACGCGTTAAAAATCAACCGTTAGTAAAGGAATTCCATCTTGACCCCTTCGAAACAAAAGGTTTAATAAGAGCTTCTTGTTTGCGGGCATAGTTTAGTGGTAAAACCCCAGCCTTCCAAGCTGGTGTCCTCGGTTCGATCCCGAGTGCCCGCACCATCCTTTAATTTACTAGGATGTAGCCGATTTCGCCCTATTAAATCAGGCTAAGTGACAACAAAAGTGACAACAAGTTCATAGATATCTATACATATCCTGTTGTGTTTATATATGTACATTGGGGGGGGGCGGGGGTACGAAAATCAGATCGAATGATTCCCCAAGACCGATTAGCCCTTGCAAAAAAATTCTGTCAAATGTGATATCACTTTCTCCTTCACCGCTTCCCTACCCAATTTCAAATCAAAGCCTTCAAAGAAAATAGCCTATTGGAAAATTAAGGATAGTCAGATCCAATAAGTATAGATTTTTTTAACAATTCATCCTAATCCATAACTGCAGAAAAAGGATATAAAATTGACCGCTTTTGATAAGTTATTAGTTAGACAGAACCCTGAAAAGACTCCCAATGATTCCGTGTCCAGTCAATTCTATCAGTAAAGCGATACCAATTAACAGCCCTCTTTTACTAATTTTAAACTTCGGTTTCTGATCATTCACTCCTTACATCTATCCAATTATTTCCTTCGTGTGCAACCTCAATGATAATAATTACAATCTATCGAATTAAAACTTCGCTTTCTTGATAACCGATACTCCGCATCCTGTAAATCCTCAATCGCCTTCTCCGTATCGCCCATCTGATGGTGTGCATCTGCATAGTTTAACAACCACTCCAGACTGTTTGGTTTACTCTCATGCTTGAGCTTTGCCATGGTCATAGCTAGTTCCCATTCCTTCGCATCTCTGTAGGTGTTGTAGCGAGCTTCCACGACTAATGGATGCCAACGATCCTCTTTCAAAGGGTATATCCTCCAAGATGAGGATCGACTCATCAAACATGCCCAACTCGCGGTATCCGTTTGAGCGGGATAGGCGGGTGCGAAGGTTCATGGGTTAAACCGCGGGCTTCGAGTGTCTGGCATGGCCATTTGGGTCCAAGCCCGCAGCACTCCGCCCTTCATGCTTATGAGCCATATCCTTGGCTTACTTGCTAGATTGGAAACTGACACGGAAGCCAATATCGTTGTTAAGGAGTCTGGGAGAGTAAAAGTAGTTGCGCCGGGCAGAACCGCCGGAGCCTGTAAGGTGCCAAGACCCGCCTCGCTTGACCCGAGTCCCGCCCTTGTCCACACCAATTGGGTCGGTCACAGAACGAGTCGGGTAATTCCAATTCCCATTCCAATCTGCACAGAACTCCGAAACATTACCGTGCATGTCATAAAAGCCCCAAGGATTTGGACGATAAGATCCAACTGCCGTTGTCTTCTTTAGTCCACTTTCTTGGTAGTTTGCCAACTTTACATCTATTTCATCCCCCCAAGAATAATTCGTACTCGTCCCTGCCCGACAGGCATATTCCCATTGAGCTTCCGAAGGTAATTGATAGGACATGCCTTCGGGTAATCGTCCCGCCTTTTTCTCAATTTCTGTCAGTTTATTGCAAAACTCAACCACATCGTTAAACGAAACTTTCTCGACAGGTTTATCCGCACCTTTGAAATGGCTTGGGTTATTTCCCATTACTTGTTCCCATTCAGCTTGGGTCACTTCGTACTTACCCAAGTAAAAACCCTCTGTGAGCGTGACTTGGTATTGATTACCTTTCTCACCCATCTTGAAAGTTCCTGGCTTCACCCAAAGCATTTCGAGGCTAAGATCAGTAATTGTTCTGTTTTCCCCCGCATCCGCAACTGGAGTAAGAGAAAATTTCTTCTTACCACCTCCGGGAGCTTCATCAGCCACTTTGGTAAGGGAAAATGGATCTTTATTCTTTTCTTTCTTATCAATTTCTTTGAGTAAACGTTTCGTGTCTTCCGCAAAAGCCTTTACTACAGGGTCTAGGGTCTGAGCTTCTTTTTTTTCTTCTTTCTCTAAACAACCGAAAAGAGAAATTACAACTGAGGAAAGGATGACATATTTCATATACTCACCGAACCTAACTAGATCCACCCAGTCAAGCCAAGAGGAAAGATTAGGAATTTAGCAGGCTTACAACATGCCCAACTCACGGTAGCCGTTCGAGCGGGAGAGGTGGATGGAGGTTTTCAATGGAAGTCCGTATGATACGGAATCAATTTAGAACTTGGTTGGGTCGATTAGATAGCCAGTCCAGCCATAACTACTTCCTTGGGTGAGGTTAGTTGCACTTGGAACTAAAGAACTGTGAGCTTGATACCATCTCAATCTCATTGAGTTTGCATAAACCCCTTCTCCACTGCTGGTGACAACCAATGTCTTGCCTTCAGGTACATTGTAGGAAATATCTGTAAAAACTATTGGAGTTATTCCATTTAAAGGTTCAAAAAGAAATCCAGTCCAACCGAGGTTATTAGTAATTTCTGTGCCGCCAGGAAGAATCGATGTATTATTGCTTATTCCTCTTATAGTTTTTGAATTTACTTTTACATAGTCACCACTGCTAACAATAACTAGTACTTTTCCTACAGGAACAGAATAACTTGTATCTGAACTCACAACAGGCGTGCCTAAAATCCCATAAGGATTTGCCAATGTAGCTCCAAAAGGACGAGAGGTAGTCTTGTTCAAATCAGCACGTAATTGAGGCTCAAGCTTTGCCATGGTAACGGAATTGTCTTCTAATCCACTAGAATTTAGTTCGGATATCGCTTCACTCGACAAACGATCCAATCCAATCGTAGCGTTCAAATCTGAAAGTATGTCTGGAGCGAGAATTTCCTTTGTGATTGTTTTGCGGTATAGGTCGTAGACGCCTTCCACGGAAGTGCTCAGATCCGCGGCGAATACTTTGTTGGAAATGTCCGTCGGACTGGTGCTTGTAGAACCACCCAGTAAGTAAAGGGAATTACCTAGTACAGCAGCTCCGGAAACATAAGAATTTTGTGGTAATGAATCAGGTAACTCGTCCCACTTGGAACCGAGAGAATCATAAATTTCAATTGTCTGGTATGCGTCCCCAAATCCACCTCCTCCAACATACAATTGGTCATTAATCGCCCAGATTGAATGCCATACCCTAGTTTTGCTTAAAGGAGCTTCCGTTCTCCAGATATCTGTAGTAGGATCGTAACTGTATACGGAATTAATGCTTACCGAACTTCCGGCGTATCCCCCAATAACCCAAATTCTGTCTCTCCAGACTATTGCCTTATGCCCTTCGTTGTTTATAGGCATTGAAGTCTTCTGAGACCAGGAATTGCTTTGGGGAGAGTATTCAAAAACTTTGTTGTGCCTACTTGACGAAGAGT
>Ga0115560_1003268_pt1 | contig 10156 bp, 5 predicted proteins | sample COGITO_mtgs_1105_5_FD_87278 | JGI IMG/M metagenome (GOLD analysis project Ga0115560, IMG submission 87278) | Pelagic marine microbial communities from North Sea - COGITO_mtgs_110509 | ecosystem: Environmental > Aquatic > Marine > Epipelagic | place: Germany:Helgoland, sampling site Kabeltonne... | reverse complement strand
TATTGCTAATGCTACACTAGCGTCTGACACAGAGCAATTTAATTTAAACATGGCTAACCAACGTGAGCAGTGGAACGCTTCTAATGCACAAACTATACAGCAAGGAGATTTAACTTGGCGTAGAAATGCAAACACTGCGGATACAGCAGCTATCAATGATGCTAATCGTCAGAACGTAGCAAATGCCTTTGCAATGTCTCAACAAAAACAAGCTCAGGTGTGGCGGGAACTTCAAGATGAAATTATGTTTGCAAACAATAACTATGAAAATAATCAAAATAGAATAATTCAAATTGCTACTGCAACCATGGCAGCTGATACATCTTATGCGGCTATCGGTGTGACACCAGCAATGAGCCTTGTACAAACGTTAGATGCTGTTGGTTTAGGTGATGACGAAGAGTCAAACAATAATTAATAACGGGGAATGATATGATAGATTTAGATTTTTTAGGAGATGTTTGGGGAGTAGTAAAGTCAGGCGGTAAAGCTGTTTACGCAGGCGCTACTGCGGTGGCTAAAGTCGGTGTTGACATAGGTAAAAAAATAGTTACTCAAAGTGTAAATGCAGGGAGATTTATGGGTGAGGTAGCCACAACAGGAGCTATGGGATTGATGACTGCGCTGCCGGGAGTCGGAGCTGCATTTGCTGATGGGCTTGTAGCCACGACAGGAGCTATATTTGGGCAGGACAGTGCTATAACTACAGGCGTTCAAGCTTTAATGGATTTCACAGCAAAGGTAGTCACAACAGGCGCTAACACTTTTTCAAACATAACTAAAGGTGTTGTTGAAACTGTTTCTGCTTTTTCTAAAACAGCCGCTAAGAAAATGGGCTTTGACGTTAAGGGTGCATCGGCTAATTTCTTCGGTGACAACTCTGCTTTCAGTGAAAGCTTTGGAGACAAATCAAGATTTTCTAACTTAACTAAAAGTCAAGCAGATATTGATGCGTTAACTTCTGCATTTAATTCCGCAGCCGACTCTGATTCAGTTGTGAACTTTGAGCCTTTTAAGTTTGACGATTACTCTAAATCTGCAAGTCTTTCAGCTAACGTTGATCGAGCAATTGCTGAGCCTGCGAATTTAGATCGCACGTTAGGTTTAGGTGAAGAAACATTAGGTCAGGCTGTAGGGTTAGAGGACGCAGTTAATCCTAGCTTACTTCAAAGAGGCTACGAGGGTACTAAAAACGCTCTTGTTAAAGGCGCAAAAGCGGGTAAAGATGAAGCTGTAAAAATAGTTACTGAGGCCCCTACAACCATAGCGACAGAGTATGTAAAAGCTGAGTTAAATAAAGCAATCTTTGGTGAAGAAGAGTTTGAGCCTGTTAACTACGACGCTGCTCAAGGAAATCAATACGTAGGGTTTGACGGCAGTAACATAGCACGAACAGGGACTATTCAATCGTATTCTCAACCTATAGATCCATCCCGTTTTACTTCATCATGGCAGCCCAACCGAGGCAACTGGGGATATAGTGCAACTCAGTCAAACATGTACGGTCAGCGAATGTCACAATTATATAACCCTCAAAAAGTATAGGTAGGTATTAAAATGTCTGATCTTCAAAAACAAATAGAAAAACAAGCTGGCTCTAGGAAAAGAGCAATTCCCGGATCGTCATTAACCAGTGATCCAAAAAACCCTATGCCTTCCAGCCTACCTCCAAAGTTTGTAGATGTACACGAAGCGTCTGAGTTTGTGTGGGTAAAACTAATCCAACCAAAAGCTTATGTTTCGATGATGCAAACTATAGACAAAGGTGTCCCTATCATGAGCATTACCCAAGCATTGCTTACTGATGGCTTTCAGAAAGGGATGTGGAACCCAGATCTAATGTTAATGCTTATTGAACCTACTGCTTACATGCTGATTGCTTTAGCAGAAAGAGCAGATATTGAAATGGTTGTATATCAAGGACAGTTAGATGACGCAGATGAAACTGAAGAAATCCTTGGTGTAAGTTTTGAAGAAGAAAAAATTAGAAACATGATGCAGTCTTCAAAGTCTGGTAGTGTCCCTACAAATATTGTTACACCTACAATGTTAGAAGAACTAGAAGGCTTACCAGACACAGAAAGTATTTTAGCTGCACCAGTTACTGAAGCTGCACCAGCTCCTGAAGCTGAACCAGCTCCTGAAGCTGCACCAGCTCCTGAACAAGAAAGTTTAATGGCCCCCCCACAAGTTTAAAGGTATAAAATAATGACTGACTTGAGTAAACGAAAAGATATTACACAATTTGCTACATCAATGCTTGCCGATAGCCGCAAACGCCGTGACGATATGTATCAAAGATCTGTAGACGATAGAGATCGTCAAGCCTCGGAAGCACGTAAGCGAGAAAGAAAACAACTTTTGTACGGATATGGCGCAAAGGCTTTACTGTCTATTGGTAACTCTATGGTTAGATCAGCCACAGAAAACTTCTTGAATCAAGAGCCAGTGCTTCAAAAGAACATTAAGTTCAAGTCGGCTGTGCAAGGAGCTACTGGACGAATGAACGACAGGCAGCAGGCGCTTGTTTTCGAAGGTGGCGAAGAAGAGTTCTGGAGACAGAAAGCCGCTGCTGAGTTAACAACTTCTTTTAATAAAGCGGTTCCAACATCATATAATGCTACTCAACGTGAGCAGTTGCTTTATAATGAAACTATGAAAGCTGGCAAGGAACTTAAAAAACTATACAACTCGTCAGCCGATCAAGATAAACTGTTACTAGAGCGTGTAGGCACAGATGGTGCTGACGCATATACTAAGGCTTTAACCACTAGCCGAGGTACAGATGTCGGCAGCGCCATTATGCGTAAGTTTAAAGGTTTGTTTAGACAAGGTGGAGATCCTTTAGACAACAGTGTCAAAGCTAATGAGCTGTTCAAAAGCTCAGAAAACGTAGCAGCCTACGGAGAGTTGCGTCGAGCTGGATTATCGCCATTTAAGTCTGAAGAAAAAATAAAAGAATGGACTAAAGCAGCAGGCGGAATGAGTGTTGGAATTGTAAGCAACGAAATTGTCAAGATAACAACCTCAGTGGGTTCTAAGTATGGTGAGCCTAAATCAGTTGATCAGAGCTTCAGAGAAATTAAATTAGCTGATGGCACAATTAAAATTATGTCTATAAACACTGGAAGTGAAGTAACTCCTACTGATTTAACTTATGTTGAGACAGCCGCTAAACTTATTAAAAATAATCCTGATCAAGTAGAGCAGCATAAAGTTGCGGTAGCTCAAGTTTTAACTGTAGGTCAAAGAGATGTATTAGGTAAATATAATTCACTTCTTGTTCAAGACGCTACCGACGAAGACAGGGTTAAAGCTGTTGCCAATAATCAGTATGCAAAAATAATGATTACTCAAGATTCTTTGTCTGAAATAGGTTTACGTCCAAGACAATCTCAGGAACTAGCAGCCGTAATGCACGTAATAAACACAGAAGGAATGTTAGATGAAGCAGGTTGGGGTACATCTATAAGAGAAGAAAATAATCTTTTAACAGACTCAAAAGGCTATCATCCTTTAGTAGCTTACATGGCTGCAACAGATATTGAAGACGGTGGTACATCTTCTATTTCTTTTAATGATAATGTTAAAAGAGGCTTCTTAACTGATTACGCTCAGAATAGCGCTTTCTATGATTCTAAATTAAGTACGCAAGCGAGATCAAGAGTTCGAACAATGCTCGGCGACAGACCAGAAGCTGCACTGGCGCTTGAGAATATTCTTGGAGTACCTGAAGTTCCAGAACCTGTTGTATCAACATCAACTACACCTGTAGCTGCTCTTAAAACATATACTGAAGATGAAATTAATAAAGCTTTGAAGTATCACTTTAGAACAAACGCATCTAAACAGAAAGCTGCTTTGGCTGGAAACCTTGACCAAAAAACACAGATCTTTAATGCTGTGGGTGGACAAAGTATTTTAGATTCAGATAGTAGAAAGCAAGCAAGGACTGATAAACTTGTTAAAGTTTTTAAATCTGCTAGTCAAAAACAAAAAGCAATTAACCGTTTAAGTGCTACAGATAAATTAGTATACGATTCATTAAAATCAAAAGTTGAAAAAGAAAAATTCTTAGCTGATAAAAGTGGAGCTGTTTAATGTCAGATACCTTATTAAGTAGAATGGAACAGATGCACTCTAGTTTAGATAACTTTGAGGGTGGGCCTACAGAGCCTTTATTATCTGAGGAAGAAATAAATAGAGTAACCTCTTACAAGCGCCCGACTGTAACCAACTTTGAAAATGATTCTGAAGTCGTTAGAGATTATGATATTCTAACCTCTTACTTAGGTGATCATCAAGACTTTGCAACTAAAATGCTTGACAGTGATTCAGGCCCTGCTGAGTTCTTGCGTGATGATTTTTTACGCATCACTGCTGTAGCGGGTAAAGCTGCTGCTTTGTCGGACGCACCTGAAGATGTTAAACGAGCTTATAGAGATCTCAGAGCTAAGTGGGAAGACACTGAAGTTACAGGAACAAAAGAAACGATTGACGCTGCTAAAGACTACGGCATGGACGTACTAGCTAACTTCGAAACATTACCCACTGCTCTTTCTTTAATATTCGGTAATGTGGGAGGCGCTACGGCGCAAGCTTCTGTACGTGCTGGGGCTAAAACAGCGCTTGCTAAAGTCTTAGCTAAGGCATCATCCAACCCCATTAAGAGCACTGCTGCTTATACAGGCGCTATTTCAGGCATCCAAGACTTAGCAGTTCAAGATCTTGAGGTTGAAATTGGCGAGCGTAAAGATGGCATTGATTTAGGTCAAGCAGCTACGGCAACTGGAGCAGGTGCATTAATGGGTGGTGCTCTTTCATACGGTATAGGTAAAGTAGCTAGTAAGTATGCGACTAAAAGACTTGCTGATGATTTGGAAAAAGCGCCTGTAATGAGTGAAAGTAAAGGTATGGTTTTGTTTGATGAAGGCATCGACGGTGAATGGATACCGGCTAGTGGTAGTAAGGTTGTCAACGCTGCTGATCGTTTACTAGAAGGCCCTGAAGGGTCTGTGATAAACATGAAAGACGTGGATGTAGATAATGTTGTTAACGATTTTGTAAACGACATAGGTGGCGGTGATGCCACTAAAGAAGAATTTAAAGCGGTAGTAACTGGAGCATTAAACTCTGGCGCTACTGGCGAGCAGATTAAAAATAAATTAGCTTTTAGTGTCTGGCAGTTTACTACAGACTTAACTGGTAATTTATTTGGTAAGAGTGCTGGAGTTTTAACTCCATATACTAAGTTCTCTAAAACAGCTAAGACTTTACAAACACGTTTAAGTCATGAGTTTGCAGAAGGCTTTGGAAAAACTAAAACACGTATTGGGATGGATTTAAGCGAAGCTCAAGCACGATACACGGGCGAGTTTAATACACGATACTTAAAAATCGTAGAGCCTTTAGCTTTAAATACAATTAAAGGTGATGTCTCAGACAAGGTTAATGATCTACTAAACCAAGCTATTCGTGGAGACTTTAAAGGCGTACCAAAAGAAATAGGTATTGCAGCTAAACAGATTCAAGGGCTATATAAAACTATAGGTGATCAATTATACTCTGAAGGCGTTATAGCTAATAAAATAGAAAACTATATTCCCCGTATGTGGAATAGGAAAGCTATTGAATCTGACCCTGAAAGATTTGAATTACTACTCATGAAATCTGGTGAAGCTAAAAATGCAGCCGAAGCTAAACGAATTACAGAGAGCATGTTAGATATTGAAAATCAACTCGACGGCGGTTCAGGCGGTCAGTTCTTTGCGGCTAAACGTAAGTTTACATTTGAAGATGATTCTGTATTTACAGATTTTTTAAATACTGATTTAATTGGCATGACTGCGGATTATAACTATCAAGCTGGTAAAGCTCTGGCTAAAAAGAAAGTATTGATGGCTTCTAATGAAAAAGAATTTATGAGTCAGTGGATTAATCCCATTGTAAAAGAAATGAAATCTGCTGGTAAAACTCTTGATAAGAAAGAGCGGGAACAAATTCGAGAGCTTTATAGATCTGCTACTGGTGAAAACATGGAGCGTTATGGTTCAAAGATGCAGACAGCAGCAGATACCTATTCACTCGGTACACGTTTAGCTCTACTACCTTTAGCGACTATTGGTAGTTTAACAGAAGTATTTATTAACATCGGTAAAGCTGGAGTGTTAAACTCTGTTAAAGGTTTTGCTGAAGCATCTGAGTTAAGCTTTAAAAAGATGACAGGCGATTTACATTCTGAGCTAATGACCAAGAAAGGCATGACAGCTAATGAAGCTTTTAGAGAGTTAAAGAAACATAGCCTCGCAATGGAGCAAGCACAATCTCAAGCAGGGAACCGCTTAGGTGGTGACGATTTTGCTTCAGACACTATGCAGAAAGTAAGTAATAAGTTTTTCCGCATGAACTTCCTAGATCAGTGGACTAAGTTTGTACAGACAACTTCGTATATAAGCGGTAGGAACTTGATTGAAGAAAATATAGAGAAGCTTGCAATCCATGGTAATCAACCTCCTACACCACGCATTGAGACTTTAAGGGGCGAACTCTTGGAACTTAACATCGACCCTGATGACGGTATTGCTTGGTTTAAAGGAGGCGCTAAAAAAGAAGACGCTTTTACTGATCAAATAAATAATGGAGCTGCACGATATACTAACTCAGTAATCTTACAGCCCTCTGCAATGTCAGGTTTAAAGCCGCTACTACACACTAACCCTAGAACTACAATAGCTTTCCAACTATTAGGCTACCCAGCAGCGTTTACAAACACAATCCTTAAAGGGGCTGCTAAAGCTGTAACAAAAGACGCAGGACGTAACGTACCTAAGTTGGCAATGGCTGGTTTGTTGATGACTGAAACAGCTCGCATGACTAATTACTACCGCAGTAACGGTAAAAGTGAAAGAGACACCACGCCTACAGAGGCTCGTCTTTCAGCTATAAAGCGTTGGGGTGGTAATGGTTTACTTTTTGACAACTTACAACGGGCCGGTGATGCTGCAAAGTATTCAGGCACGATAACCGGATATGCTACTGCACCTTTTGGGCCTATAGCTACTGACGCTTTAGGTTTAGCTTACGGTAAATATAATCAAGTATTAGGCACTAAGATTCCTTTCTTTGCGGCAGGCTCTACTGTAGTTGGCCCTGAGAACATGCGTAAGTATAAAACCATGTTGCGTGAAAGAGATAAAGACTTAAAAGGTTTTGTTCCTAAGTTTGAGTATGACATACAACGACAACAGTTCCTTAAAGGCGGTGTTGTTGAAGTACCTAACGCTCCTAAAGAACCAGATGAAAGAATTAATAAAGTCACTGGTTTGCCGTACAACTACCAAGCTGGCTCAGCTTTCATGGACGAACTCGACCCTCAGAAAGTAGAGCGACAAGGCTTTAGTGTCGGTTCACTTGTAACTAAAGGGGCTACAAAGCTTTCAGGTTACTTAGCTGAGACTATTAATGATGCAACAGATGGCATCTTAGATCCTCGATTAATTAACGATGCTGTCGATAGTATTAAAGAGTCTGCTGGTTTAAGCGGCGCTAAAGGACAGGCTGATGAGTTTTACGACCCAGACCAAGCTGACTTCGGAGCTATTGCTGGCTCACAAGCAGATGAGTTTGGTGGTGAAGAAGAGCTTGAGGAATACATAGCGTTAAGTATGAAGACTATTTTAAGGGAAAAGGATCAAGATGTCAAGCCTTATTCTAAAGAAACTTTAGCTATACAGGAAAAGAGTAATGGAGAATACGGCGAAGACTTCCAGATCTCTCGTGGATACACTCAAGATGAGATAGACGATTTTAGTTATCAAGCTGAGATGGGCGCTGAAGCTGATCCTGACCAGAGCTTGTTTGCAGATATTGCTTTCTATCTAACGGAAGCTCGTGAAGCGTCTAAAGCACACGTAAGTACGTTAGCGCCTTCAGATAAGTTAGAACAGGTACAAGGACTAGAAGACGTTATAGATATTTTTGCTAGGAATAGTAAGTTTATACCTTCTGATGAGATTACCGATGAAGGTAGACGTAAGATTATAACTAACTACATTGCTAACAATTCTGATAACGCTGAACTGATGACAACTTTAAAGTCTATGCAAGCCGATTCACCTAAAACTATGATAGGTCAGGAAGGCGTAATAGCTGAAGACGTAAGGTTAAAGAACCTAGAAGGCTTTTTAGAATCATCTATTGAAAAGACTCCTAAGTTCCGAGGCATCTCTGACTTTGCAGAAAAAGACTTTGAGGTAGCATTTGTATCCCCTAGAGAAATGGGTGTACACGTAGGCACTGAAGGCCAAGCAAACTACATGGCAGCTAAAGGAATCAACGACCGTAAAGCTGAAGACGTATTATCAATCCCCGGCTCTGGTGGTGGTAAAATGGAACGTTCTGAAATGGATAGGTTCTTTGCAGATGAGCAGGCTCGTCGTGAGGGGATGACTATGGAAGATGTAGACTTTGATAACATAACTTCAGATGAACTAGATCAAGTAGGCTCAATGGACTTAGCGCCTTCTAGTGACATGCCTAGCGTTAGTATAATGAAAGGCTATGTGAACGTTAAGAACCCATTGGTCTTCCCTACAGACGCTTCTAACTGGTCAGCAGAGAACCTTTTAAGCTCATCTTCTGATCAACTTATGGACGCACTCAAGTCTGGATTAGGGAAGAAGATACCTAAGAAATTCCAAGATAGATTAAATGTTTTAATGGTAGATGCTTTAGAAGTTCCTGCTCTCCCTGACATCTTTAACAGTTCAGAGCAGTTACTAACAAGCAGCTTACGACAAGTGACGCTAACTAAAAAGCTACAAAAGCTTTTAGAAGACATGGGTTTTGATTCTATTAAGTATCGTAATATGGTCGAGCCTTCATTGAAAGGTGAAAAGACTAGCGACTCTTATATCTTATTCCGACCTGAGCAGTACAAATCTATCAATGCTAGTACGTTTGATAAGGCAGATAAACGTATGATGTTTAATGAAGGTGGTCAGCCAAGTCAAAGAGATTGGTCAATGCTCTGGGCTAGAGATTATAATGCTGAAGATCGCCCGCTTGAAGATCGAGTTGCAGATTATAATGCAGCTCAGAATATTGAAGTCACAGATGAAGTAGTGAATTCTGTAAACTCAGCCTTAGAAAGCGGAGCTTTTGATTATGAGATGGCTGATTTAAACTTACCGAAAGAAGAGTTTAAAACTGGCATGGTTGATATTTCTAAAATTGAATCTGCTGGTGGTAACTTACCTAAAGAAAGTCAGGTTAGTTCAACAGGCGCACAAGGCTTATTCCAAGTAATTGAAAGTACAGCTAGAAGTGTATTAGAGAACAAACAGTTCGGCCCGAAGGCGGCTCAGGCGGCTGGGTATACTTTAGATGAACTTAATAATATGAGTAGAACGCAGTTACAAGATAAATTATTAAACGATGATAAACTTAATGCTTTGTTTTCTGCCGCTGTAATAGTACAGAAACTACAGCATACACGCAATATGGAACGGGGAGAATAATTTGCCTGACATTAAAAACATAAAAGACCACAAAGCCTTTGCACGTACAGACGGAAAGACTGACGCAATGTATATGGCTATATTAGAACTTATAACAACTCACGTTGAGGACGGAGCAATCAGTCCGACAGAAGCGGTGGGAGTTTTAGACTGGGTTAAATCAGTTATAATTTTTACCAACACAGACTTTGATATTTAATAACCAATAAGAGGCAACACATTATGGCAACACAATTAGCAGTAGGTACAGAATTTAACCCTAACATGAAAAATGCAGGCGGTCAAGGTATTATTCAGATCGTAAAAGGCGATACCAATGTACACCTTTACGCAAGTTTAAACGGTACTGATTATGTACTCATTGAAACTTTTTCAATTGACACTATTAAAGAGCTTGTACTTTGTGACAGATTCAAAATTAGTGGATCGGCTACAGATCAGACTACGACAATCGGCACAAGCAAAGTATACATTAGCGAAACTCGTTTCACATAAGGAGTCATCATGACTGATTTTTATATAGCAAAAGACGGCAACGACTCTAATGACGGGCTGTCGTTAAGTACACCTAAAGCTACTGTGGCTTCGGTTCAAGCAATAGGAGCTTTTACCCCCGCAGATAAAATAGTCTTTAGGGC
>Ga0115560_1003265_pt1 | contig 10162 bp, 7 predicted proteins | sample COGITO_mtgs_1105_5_FD_87278 | JGI IMG/M metagenome (GOLD analysis project Ga0115560, IMG submission 87278) | Pelagic marine microbial communities from North Sea - COGITO_mtgs_110509 | ecosystem: Environmental > Aquatic > Marine > Epipelagic | place: Germany:Helgoland, sampling site Kabeltonne... | reverse complement strand
TTTGGACTGACAGTGCTAACCATGGCCTTCGCTTTAGGACATATCTCTGGCTGCCATCTCAACCCTGCAGTTTCACTTGGTCTTTGGTCCGGTGGTCGATTTTCGATCTCTGAAGTCGGCCCATATATAGGGGCACAGGTTGCAGGCGGTATAGCCGGGGCAGCGGTGTTATATATCATCGCGACTGGGCAGGCAGGATTTGATGTTACAGCTGGATTTGCGTCGAATGGTTATGGCGAACACTCACCTGGAGGCTACAGCTTGATTGCTGCTCTGGTCACTGAAATAGTGATGACCTTTATGTTTCTAATCATTATTTTGGGTGCAACCGATAAACGTGCACCACAGGGTTTTGCCCCTATCGCAATTGGTTTGGCGCTCACGCTTATTCACCTTATTAGTATCCCCATAACCAATACCTCGGTTAATCCAGCGAGAAGTACGGGTGTTGCTCTGTTTCAGGGTGGCTGGGCGGTATCTCAACTGTGGCTGTTTTGGGTTGCACCTATCGTGGGGGCTATTTTGGCGGGGGTTGTCTATCGGTGGTTTGAGGCGGGTGATAATAGCTAGGGAGGAATGAGGAATTTAGGGGTTGGGCTTGGGGAATTCTAGTTTTTCTTAGCCTAACGCCCACAACACCGGGCAATTTGGAGCGCAGCGGAAAATTGTTCCGAGTGCTTGCGCTTGTTATAGGGCAACACGCGAACCTTGCTAACGTTTTTTACTAAACTAGTACTTTCCAAGCATGAAACCCAGCGCGGCACCGGCAACCAGCCAGCCCCATGAAAATGAGCTCTTCTGATAGAGTTTGCCTAAATGCTTTCCAATCTGCTGAAGCTCTAGTCGTAAGTCATTGAGTATACTGTTATCACCAAATTCATTAGACTCTTTATATACATCTTTTTCGCCTAGTAGAGCTTTATGTAGCTCGGCAACTTGAGTATTCAAATACTCTAAACGTTTCTCTCGCCGCTCTTCTGCATCTTCAATTTCTTCAAATGGTAGCTCTCCTGACCAGCTATCCTTGAACCATTCAGGATGTTTAGTAGAAAGATATTCTGCTCTAGAGTTGAAATAATTCGGGTAATCCATTGTGCTATGCTCATCAGGTGCATCCCAGCACGCCTGTTTTAAAGCACTTCTTGTTTCCTCGTTTGTGAAAAATGAGTCATTGTAAATGGCAGAATCCAGAAATTCTTTCCCGTCTTTTTCAAAACCATCAGATACATCATCAGGTTTTGTCCAGTTTAAATTGGCGTAATATCCCTTCCTGAGGGCTACATCCTCGTGGCCTTTTAAATCTTTAAATTCATCACTATAGTTCCCAACAATCTTTACGAGAGCAGTACGTACATATGAGAAAGTCTCATCATCTTTCTCATCGTTAGACCGCCAGCGGTCGACTACATCTAGTGCCTTCATATCATGTGGGCCATCAGGTTCCAATCTATCTGAAAGATAACTAAGGACATGTGCAGCTTTTTTATTTACAGGAAACTCTTTAAAAAGACGCCAAGCTGCTGAAAAAACAGCGTTGTATCTATACTCATCATAACCATCCATCCAAGTACTATTGTAGGGGGTGGACAATCGTTCATTTCTAGCGCTCATCGCCACCATGCTTATCCATAAATTGTCATCCACATCTGAAAAGTGGCCGGATTTCTCGTATACAGCCTCTAGTATTTCAGAGGGTAAGAATTTATTATTTAGGAGCTCGTTTAGTAGCGTAATTCCATCATCGTCAGTGTCAGATTTTGCGTTTTGCCTTTCTTCTTCTAGCAGTGCTGGAAGAACGTCATCATTCAAGACCCAGCTTTCGTCTAGAAATATTGGTCTAACAGACCTTCCAGATAAAGCCGCTCGTTTAATTATTGGGTCATCTGATTTGAAGAGTGAGTAGCCAACAGAAGGTACCTCACCATAAAGGGCAAGGCTTAAATTGATTAATTTTTCATTGCGTGACAATAGAGAATTTTCAAGTTGATCTCGCTTCTCGTCACCCAAAGTATGCTTTTCTACTACATTATTCTTAAGCCACTCAAATACATATTCCGGTGCGGCATTAACCAACTGATATTTAATTGCCCATAATTCCATTCGCATACCTTTAATTTATTACTTTGGTTAGCTCAACCGCACTGGCTTCAGCAGCCCTATAACGCCTCAAACACCGGCTTGGTGAAGATGGCGGCTTTTTTGGAACAAAAAAGGTGACAGCTTTACCAAGTCCGCGTGCTTTGACTTGTTATATTGCTTTTTGCTGCGTGAGGCTCTTAGTCATGCTTTCACAATATGAAGAAAATTGGATATCATCGTTTTCATCAAACCAAATAATCCCAATATGTCTGTCTTTACACAGGTACTCCTGCAACCACGGAACGGCAACAGGTTCTTCTGGATAAACCAAGAATAAATTGACATCGTAACCTATAACGTCTTTGTATCTATATCGATATTCATAAAGTTGACTCACCCCTTTTCGTGTTTGACTCAACAAATTATTTACAGTGATACTTTTCACCTCAAATACGAATTTATCTTCAGGTGAAAGTTGAGCAAATAAGTCTATATGTTCATTTTCTAGTGGGGTAGCACCAAGACTCGAAAGATGGTCATAAAGTTTTTCTAGTAAAACTTTATGACTGAGGTTGGCTCTTTGCCTTCTAATTTTGGTAAGTTCTGGATCAGTATAAACTGATTTACTCTTAGATTTTGACAGTCCATTACTTCTTGAAAAATCAACATCTTTTAGTTCATAAATACTATTAGACTTAATGATTTGTAGGTCACTACCTTCATCAGCTTGGGCTGTTTCTATTTCTGAGTAAATGTCAGGATTTTCATTAGTTAAGATACTTACGATATCAGCATTCAGTGTTTTTACTCCGTCAAAATACCTTCCCCAGCTACAGGTACGAATTTCATCTAATAATTCATCGTTATTTTGAATATGATCAAATCCAGAGAATTCGTCTCCTATCGAGTTAATAGCGTCAAGTTTTTGTAATAGCTCGGTCGAATCTGTTTTAGTTAATGCTGGTCTAATGGAAATGCCATCTCTAGTAGATATTAGAAAATCTGTATGTTTCAAGATATGGAATCGACTTTCATACCTTTGAGGTGGAGATAAATCTCTTGAGCGAGCCTCAAGTAATATATTTTGTACGTCCTCAATAGTTGGGTTGGTACTAGTGTTAGTAGATGGCTGGTTTGCAAGAATAAAGACTTCATCAAGTGATAGCTTTGCTTCTAAAGGGCTCACACCTCGAATAATTGAATCAGCCTTTAACCCCTTACAAATTAAGCGAAAGGGTGAAAGGTGTATACTATTTGATATGAAACCTAAGGTCCTTTCTCGCGTATTCGATTGAACTCTAACCCCACTAGTTTTTGCATTGTAGGCCGCCCCCATACCATTTGGGTATTGAAATAGTGTCATCTGGAGAAGCATAAAGGCTGAAACATTAGGCTCTTCACAAACTAAAAATTGCTTTGCGGTGCTGCTTAAAAATATATGCCATACGCCATTCACTAATTCAACTCGATAGAGGCCTAGGTATGCTGGGTATGCACTAATTTCATCTCGAAATTTTGACGGGTCCCTAGCTACGGAGGACGACCTTGGGCTTATTTCAGATAAGCGATGTTCAATTGCCGCACGATCATATGGCTGCCCATCGAATTCAGAAAATATTGATGCAATATCTATTAACTTGTTGGGCCAATCATCACCACTTGAATGTATTTTGTGACTAAAGAGATCTGTAATTTCCATTATTGTAGATAGCCTAGTTTCAATTTATTTATTAGGTCATCCAAATTCGGCTTCTTGCGTTTACCAAAAATTTCTTTTGCAACATGCTGAGCAAGCATAGCTGCAAACAACGGGGGAACCGCATTACCTACTTGTCGAATGATATGTCTACCAGTACCGTGAAATTCCCACCAATCAGGAAAAGTTTGTATTCTCGCACTTTCTCTGGGAGTGACTTCTCTTGGCTCATATGGGTGAACATGCCCTTTACCACCACCTGCATCCGAGCCTACGATAATTGTGAAGCTGGGCCTTTCGGGGTTTAATTTATTGATTCTTGTTTTATGGTCTCGCTCCCCAAAACTTAGTGATTCATATCTATCAATAATTCTCTGACTATGCTTTCTACCAACATGCCCATTTAAAAAGGGTTCTCCTTTCCAATCGGTTATGGGGGTCGGTAAGTCAACTAGAATTTTTGATACCGTGTTAAAGGGCTTATGTGCGTTGAACAGCGAATTTGGTGGCGTATGTGTTGATTCCATCTGAGGAATAGATTTGTTAGTTTTTGTCCCAATAAAAAAAACTCTCCTACGAAACTGAGGGATACCAAATTCAGCTACTTCATATTCGTGAGCTGATATTGCATATTTTCCACCGATTGACAACGTATCAAATAATTCACTATATAAGGCTCCATCATGAATGGTTTTTAAGCCTGCGACATTCTCAAATAGAAACCCTTCAGGTTCAGTTTCTTTTATTATCCGTGCATATTCATATACTAAGTTCCCTCTCGGGTCATCGAGCCCCTTTCTTTTACCAAATACAGAAAAAGCTTGGCATGGAGGACCTCCAATTATGAAATCTACACTTTTAGTCCCAATTTCTTTTTTAATGGAATTGTATGAGAGATTATTTATATCCTCACAAAGAACAGGGTGCTTTGATAAATAAGTTTCTTTACCTTGATTCAAGCCAAGGGTTTTACACGAATGAGAATCAATATCAGATGAAAGTACTGTATTAAAGCCAGCTGCAGAGAATCCGAGGTCCAATCCACCACCACCGGAGAACAGACCAAGTACATTTATTTTGCTCATAAAAAACCACTCATAACCAACACCAAAAACTGAACAAATATACAGTATTCATCATCATTCTTAAAGCGATTTTCTGGATGGAAACTCTGGCAATATAACGCCCCGCTCAGGCGGCGCTTTGGAGTGTAGCCGCAGGCGCAACGGAAAAGCGGTCGTCCTGGAGCGGATTGTTATGGCTGAACTACACACTACTGATGCTTACCTTGTCTTGATGATTTAGATTTTTAGTATTCAATAGGAGAAGTCTCTATTGGTACACTATTTGTATTTTTATTTGCACACTTAAAGGCCACACCCTTTGAAATATTCAGCGTGATATCCGCTAGATCGTGGACACTAGCAATGTGTTCTTTCGCTTCCTTTAAATGCACTATATCTGCACCTAACTTCATAGCCTCTTCTTTTAACATGATCTTAGAATCAGCTATTGAATTTTGACTCATTGATTCTAGTTCCTTGATTTTTACACAATTTTCTGGCGCGACATCACTAAACTCTACTGCCAAAGCAGTAGTAGATATGAGAGCTAGAAACACCGATATTACTTTAATCATGGTTGTCCATAACAGTCTAATTATGAGGCCTGTCGGCCTCATAATAATTATTATCGGGGCGCCCTTCTAATATATTATCAGGGGCATTTTTATATCTTTTAACTAATTGATTTATATTTAAAAAATGATTAAGGCTAAAGTGCATGAGTTTATTATCGGGGCACTTTTTTGTGGGGTGTCGTTGATTTCTAGAAATAAACTGGCATACTGTATTTATATACAGTTCTGTGAAAAGGGAGTTTCGCAATGTCGTCATCACCATTCCTTTGGTCTATCCGCGAATATATGCTAATTCGGCATTATAGTATTCGTACAATAAAGTCGTATTTATACTGGATCAAGTACTTTATCCTATTCCATGACAAGACCCATCCCGAATCTCTTTCGAAGAAAGATGTTGAGCGGTTCTTAACCCATCTGGTTGTGGAACGGAATGTTTCCCAATCGACTCAATCTGTTGCTTTAAACGCATTGGTCTTCCTTTATTCAAAGTTTTTAGGTCAGCCACCCATAAATCTTGATGATTTTAGGAAGGCGTCGCGTCAGCGAAAGCTTCCTGTCGTTTTAACGAAGGATGAGGTATCGCTTTTCTTTAGGCAACTCAAGGGCGTACACAAATTGATGGCTTCTTTGCTGTATGGCTCAGGGTTGCGTCGAATAGAGTTGGTTCGTTTGCGAGTAAAAGACGTTGATCTCGATCATATGCAACTGCAGGTTTGGAATGGTAAAGGTGGTAAGCACCGATTAACAACGTTGGCTCCTGAGTTAGACTCTTCTTTACGCGCTCAATTCGACTTGGTTGAGAGCTTATTTCAGCAAGATACAAAAGTAGCAAAATATAGCGGTGTATGGCTGCCCCATGCTTTAGCGAGGAAATACCAATCTGCACCCTATAGCTTAGGCTGGCATTATTTATTCCCGTCCTCAAAATTGAGTATAGAGCCTGGTACCAATAATCTTCGTAGGCACCATTTTGATGAATCCAGTGTTAATCGTTTTATTCGGGCTGCTACTCAACGATCAGGTATACGAAAGCAGGTGACCAGCCATACTTTGCGTCACTCCTTTGCTACACACTTATTGCAGTCGGGCGCTGATATTAGGACAGTTCAAGAGCAGCTGGGACACGCTGATGTTAAAACTACTGAGATATATACCCACGTACTTAATCGGGGGGCAAGAGGAGTACGAAGTCCCTTGTCAGATTTAAATTAGTGGGCAGGTTATTCCGTTGTATATATTAGGTTCAGACTCGAATTTACTGGCTAAAAACATAAAGTAAGATCAGCTAGATTCTTTGACTGGCAGGCTACCGCAGGTTGCAAGGCTTACTTCCCTGCAATCCTGTAGTTGGAATTTAGCCTCCATTTAACAATGGCTAAAATACATCTCACTTCCCTGTTTTCTCTCGCTGTAGCTGTTGATTATGTCTGTTGTTGCCATTTTTTTAGACAATTTAATTAACGGGCGAATTGCCTAAACTTATTGCATTTATTCGCCCCAGAATTTCCACCATTTTTTACTATTTTCTTCTCTCGACTCTTTTCCTTTATCGGAACCTTTATCAAGTTCTTTTTGAGGCTGCTCTGATTTCTTGAGGCTTTGCTTTTCAATGCCCTTTAATTCCCTAGACTTTTCTTCTTTCTCTTTCTTTTCTTTCTTCTCTTTTTCTTCTTCCTTCTCTTTTATTCGATCTTCACTGTCGTCAATATCTTCTTTCGCTTCCATTGCGGCTTGATGCGCTGCCTTTTGCTCATCACTTGGTTTACCTTTACCAGTCCACTCAGGTTTATCTGCTATGGCTGGCGCTACAAAAACACTGGCTAAAAGTAATGCTAAAAGATTTTTCTTCATGTGAAATACTCCACTTTGATTTAAATTTAACAGGCTAATTATTATCGGGGCACCCTTGTAATCTGTTACAAGGGCACTTCGATATTTTTTAACTAATTGATTTAAATATAGAAAAGAATTAAGACTAAAGCGCACGGCTTTATTACCCGCGCACTTTTTTGAAAGGTATCGTTGTTCTAGAGAAATATGCAGAAATGCCATTTTTTCAAACAGCATTTTAAAAAAGAAGTTTCGCAATATCGTCATCACCATTCCTTGGTCTGTAACGCGAATATAGTTCCGTTAGGCGTTTAGGATTTACACCATAAAGTTATACTTACATTGGTTCAAGTATTTTTACCTAGTCAATGATAGGAGTCATCTCAACAACCAAACCATAGCCCCTTCCAACATCGCCTGATGCTCGGGCTCATCATAAGCACTGGCCTGATGCCCCAGCGCCGAATAAAACACTGTGCCCTCGCCCACTTTATGATGCCAAATCACTGGATGATCCTCGCCCATGGCAATCTCGTCCTTAACCTCGTACTCCGCTTCATCAACCGTCGCCAATACAGTCACGCGATCGCGGGGTGACTCGGCAAAGCTATACCACTCTTCCTCACGCTGCCAATACTCGGGCAGGAATGCCATCGCTGGATGCAGGTGATCTTCAATATGGATAGTGGCTTCTCGAAACTGGGGAAACATGGGATGACCAATAAACTGGGCGCGGATTAGCTGCTGTGGATGCCAGGACCAGCGGTATTCCGGATCGCCGCCAGTGCCGTGAATCGCCAATACAGAACCGCCATTTTCCAGATAGGCTTTAAAAACTTCGCGCTGTTCTGCGGTAAGAACATCACCGCTAACATTGGACCAGATCAGCAGATCAAACTGAGCTAGGTCTTCACTGTTATGGATGGCGGCATTTTCTGTGTAGAAACTGTCCCAGCCATTTTTAATCGCAATATTCTCAAATAGCTTTCGCGCGGCGGGAATAGCATCCAGATGGCGGAAGCCATTGGTTTTGGAGAAGATCAGTATTTTGGTCTCTAACTCAAGTGACGGTAGCTGTGGGGCTACCTGATCATAGGTGGGCTCGGGAAATAGCGCGGCCTGGTATTTGTAGGCCATAACAGCAAAGACGCCAATGGCTACGAGGATCAACAGGGCCAGTGCTTTAAACCAGCCTCTGCGCCAGAAAGGGATTTTATCTGCAGTCATTTGAATATACCTTTTAAAGTGCGCCTTTTTTAAGTTGTGAAACCGCGTAATCGCAGGCTCTTGCGGTTAATGCCATATAGGTGAGCGATGGGTTTACGCAGGACGATGAGACCATACAGCTGCCATCGGTAACAAATAGGTTGGCGATATCATGGGTCTGGTTCCATTTATTCAGCACTGACTCGCTGGGGTTATCGCCCATTCGCGCTGTACCCATTTCATGAACACCGGCACCGGGTGGATTGGTCTCTGAGTTAGTTTGATAAAACACGGCGCCGGCGGCGCGGAAGATTTTCTCGGCTTGAACGGCCATATCGGCGCGGGCTTTAAGTTCGTTGTCTCGAAATTCCATATCCACGCGCACTTGGGGTATACCAAAGCGATCGGGTTTTGTGGCATCAAGAGTTACGCGGTTTTCTTGGTGGGGCAGACATTCACCAAAACCAGCGATTCCGACGGCCCAGTAGTTGCCGGGTTTGGTCAGTGCGTCTTTATAGGTTTTGCCAAAGCCTTTTTGATTGGCCAAATCTGCCCAGTGGGGGCGCAGGGAGTTGCCCTGAAAACCATAGCCGCGAATAAACTCGGCATCCTTGTCCTGCTTTTGGTTATTTCTAAACCGCGGGATATAAAAGCCATTGGGGCGGTTGCCGTAATAATAGCTATCGAGATTATCCAGAAATACCGCCGAGCCAATAATGCCGGTGGTATGGTCCATCAGGTATTTACCCAACACGCCGCTACTATTGGCCATGCCATTGGGGAAGTGCTCGGAGCTGGAGTTAAGCAGTATCTGGGTGGAGGCTATGGTGGAGGCACATAAAAACACTATTTTGCTACTGTATTGCAGACGTTTGCCACTTTTAGCATCAATAACATGAATGATAGAAACACGTTTAGTCTCAGGATCGTACTCTAATCGCTCAACCACGGAGTCGGGACGCAGGGTTAGTCTGTTAGTGGCGCGGGCCGCCGGCAGTGTTGAGCTCTGGGTGCTGAAATAGCTGCCGGTGGAACAGCCGCGTTCGCAGGGGCCACAGTAATGGCAGGCGGCGCGGCCGCGATGATTCTCGGTGAGGACGGCGGTGCGGCCAATGGTCATGGTGATTTCTGGTATCTTTTTCTCGATACGCTGTTTGACGGTTTTTTCGATACCGTACATTTTCATTGGCGGTAAAAACTTGCCATCTGGCAGTTGCTCTAGCCCTTCGGCCTGTCCGCTGACGCCGATAAAGTCTTCAACATAGTCATACCAGGGTGCCAGATCGCTATAGCCGATTGGCCATTGACTGCCGTGGCCATCGTCGCTATTTGCCTTAAAATCTGCCTCGCTAAAACGGTAGCACTGGCGATACCAGAGAAGTGAGCGCCCACCTACACCGCCACCACGAATCCATTGAAAGGGCTTTTGGGGGTCATATTGATAGGGGTTTTGGCGGTCGTTATTAAATAGATGACGATTGGAGGCATCCATTACCCCGGAGTGCTGACTTATAAAATAGTCGCGCTGATTTAGCTGGCGCTCGTCTTTGCCATAAAAGGGCAGCTTCCAGGATGGCACATGTTCGCCTTTGTAATCGATACCATGTTTTACATCGGGGCTGCGGTCGAGGAGCAGGACGTTTAGGCCTTTTTCGGTGAGCTCTTTGGCGGCCCAGCCGCCGGTAATGCCGGAGCCGATAACAATTGCG
>Ga0115560_1003252_pt1 | contig 10189 bp, 8 predicted proteins | sample COGITO_mtgs_1105_5_FD_87278 | JGI IMG/M metagenome (GOLD analysis project Ga0115560, IMG submission 87278) | Pelagic marine microbial communities from North Sea - COGITO_mtgs_110509 | ecosystem: Environmental > Aquatic > Marine > Epipelagic | place: Germany:Helgoland, sampling site Kabeltonne... | reverse complement strand
TTTACCGGCCAAGTGGCGTGGCGAGCGCTGGTGCCGCGCCAATCTCAGGCGCTGGCGCAGGTGCAGCTTTACATGGGGCCAGGACGCCATTTGGTGACTTACCCGCTGCGCGGCGGACAGTTGGTGAATGTGGTTGCGGTGCAAGAAAGGGCTAATTGGGCGGCCGAGGGCTGGCAGCATCGCGATGATCCGCAAAATTTGCGCAGGGCTTTTGCAGATTTTTCTCCAGATGTGCAGGCCCTGTTGCGCAGTGTGGATAATGTGCATCTATGGGGGTTATTGCGCCATCCCGTTGCTCGTAACTGGTATCAAGATCATGCCGTTCTGTTGGGGGATGCGGCCCACCCGACGCTGCCATTTTTGGCGCAAGGGGCGAATATGGCGCTCGAGGACGCCTGGGTTCTGGCAGACTGTCTTGCCAATGCTGAGACCACACACACCGCGTTGGCGCGGTACCAAAGCCGTCGTGAGCGGCGGGTGCGGCGGGTGATTGCGGTCTCGGGACGCAATGCTTGGAAGTATCATCTGAGATTTCCGCCGCTGCGTTTGGCGGCACATGCCGCGCTGCGATTTGTTAGCCGTCAGGCACCACAGCATCTAATGGGTCAATTTGATTGGCTGTATAAACATGATGTAACCAAGCGCCGCTAGGCGGACCAGCGCGTGCGACACATACCGAGGCCGAGATTTAATTGTTCAGGCTCAGCCAGACCGGCACATGGTCAGAGGGCTTTTCGCGGGCGCGGATATCGGCATCTATTTGACAGTCTTGCAGCAGGTCGGCACAGGCTGGCGTCAGCAGAATATGGTCGATTCGAATGCCGTCGTTGCGGTTCCAGGCCCCGGCCTGATAATCCCAGAAACTATAGAATTCGGGGGCGGGATGACAGCTCCTGAAGGCCTCGGTGAAGCCAAGGTTCAAGATCCGGCGGTATGCCGCGCGGCTCTCGGGTCGAAACAGCGCGTCCTCGCGCCAGACCTCAGGACGGGCGGCGTCTTCAATTTGTGGAATGATATTATAATCTCCGGCCATCAAGGCGGGCATCTCATCCACAATCAGATCCTTGGCCCGGGTATAAAGCCTTTCCATCCAAGCCAGTTTATAGTCGTATTTCGGTCCGGGACAGGGGTTGCCATTGGGCAGGTAAAGACCACATAGCCGCACGGCCTGTTTGCCCACCACGGTTGCTTCAATCCAGCGTGCCTGCACGTCTTCATCATCACCGGGTAGGCCCCGGCTGATGTCTTCGAGCGGCAGTTTCGACAGGATTGCCACGCCGTTAAAGGATTTCTGCCCATGAGTTTCCACTTGATACCCAAGATCCTCAAAATGCGTGCGGGGAAAGGTTTCATCGGTGGATTTAATTTCTTGCAACAGCGCGACATCGGGCTGCGCCTCGACCAACCAGTCGGTCAGTGCGGGAAGCCGTGCTTTTATGCCGTTGATATTGAATGTGGCTATTTTCATGCGGACGTCTTTCGCTGTGTTGTGCTGAATGTGATGTTGCGGGCCGACAGGGCAGTCGTGCTGTGCCTACATCGAAAAACTCACACCGCAGCCGCAGGAGGAACTGGCGTTGGGATTGTTGATGACAAACCGCGCGCCGATTATTTCCTCTTCAAAGTCAATGGTCGCGTTTTGTAAGAATGGCAGCGAGACCAGATCGACAATCACGCTTTCACCTTTGCCTTCCAATACCAGATCATCTGCTGCGGCCTGATCGAGTTTGATGTCATACTGAAAGCCCGAACACCCGCCGCCCTCGACCGCGACCCGCAGTCCCATACCCTGACCGCTGGCACCGATTTCGGCCAAACGCTCAAAAGCGCGCTCTGTCACGATGGGGGGCATTTGCATTCGCCAAACTCCGGCAGTTTTATTTATCTTTGGGCTGTAATATAGGTGTGAACCTGTCAGGGAACAAGGAGCTTCGAAAATGTCAGCGCCATTTGCATCGGATCACCGGCGCTCTCGGGGTCGTTTGATCTGTGAACAAGAAAGTACTTTCCGTTCGTGCTTTCAACGCGATAGGGATCGGATTATCCATGCCAGTGCGTTTCGGCGGCTAAAACACAAGACGCAAGTATTTATTGAACATGAGGGGGATTATTTCCGCACCCGCCTGACCCACTCGATCGAAGTGGCGCAGGTCGCTCGCACCATATCCGGTGTGCTGGGCTTGAACGCAGAGTTGACCGAGGCGATCGCACTGGCCCATGATTTGGGCCATACCCCGTTCGGCCACACCGGAGAGGAGGCATTGAATGCTCTCATGGCGCCTTACGGGGGCTTTGACCACAATGCACAAGCCATCCGTGTTGTGACTGATTTAGAGCGTCATTATGCTGATTTCGATGGGCTTAATCTGACGTGGGAAACACTCGAAGGGATTGCCAAACACAATGGCCCAGTGCGCGGTGACGTCCCCTATGCGCTGGCCGATTACAATGCGGTGCATGATCTTGAGATAGACACTTATGCCAGTTGTGAAGCGCAGGTTGCGGCGCTGTCGGATGATATCGCCTATAAAAATCATGACCTGCATGACGGGCTGCGTGCCGAGTTGTTTTCCACCGATGAAATTGCCGAACTGCCGTTGCTGAAGGGATGTTTCGCCACTGTCGATGTCTTGTATCCCGGTTTGAATTACTATCGCCGCCGGCATGAGGCGCTTCGCCGGTTCTTTGGGGTTTTAGTTGAAGATGTTATCGCTGTTGCACAGGAAAATCTGGCGCAGCTGGCGCCGCAAAACGTCATCGATATCCGCCATGCAGGCCGGCCAATGGTGCGGTTTTCCGATCCGGTTTGGGCCGATCTTAAAACCATACGGGCATTTTTGTTTGAGCGGATGTACCGCGCCCCGGCGGTGGTGACGATGCGCCATGAAGTAACGGATGTGGTGCAAAGTCTGTTTCCGCTGTTTATGAAACGCACCAACCTGCTGCCGAAACAATGGCGGAAAGATGTAGCTGCAGCCACAGATGAGGTTACACTGGCGCGCATTGTGGCCGATTACATTGCAGGTATGACCGACCGGTTCGCGTTGCAGGAGCATAAAAGGCTCTCGGAGAACGGTGAGATTTAAGCCAGATACCCACGGGGCCGCGCAGGCAAGCGCCGCGATGTGCCAGATGAGACCGCATTGGGGCGGCTTTTTCGTGGTCAGAACGGGGTTTTCGTAAATCGCGCCGTATTTGGGTTTAGCTTTTTTGTGCTGTAAGTTATGTGCAGCGCCCAATCTCTTGGGGCGTCACAGGCTTGACAGTGGCAGACATCTCATACTTGCGCCAATTTATGTAAAATTGATTTTGACGGGAATTATTATGCATGTTTTTAGAGGATTACTTTTGGTTGGGCCGCTTATGTTCAGCTTGACCGGCTGCGAGCAAATCGGCTTTCCAATTGCTTTGGCGATGCACAGTGCCAAGGCTCTGGCAGGGTCCAATCGTGATAAAATGCCCGATATGGCCTCGACCAGCCATCGAGATGGCGAAATTAATGTCAATTTTTATTTGGATCCTGACAAAATGAAATTTTGTTATGTTGATACGCGACAGGGTCGCATTCGTCTTGAAACGCTGCCTGGAAGTCTGACATTTCCAATTTCAGATCGCGATGCGTCGGCGGGATGCGAAAGCTTCAGGGGCGACCGGTATGCGCTTGTTGCACATCATGCGGTCCCGCCCGCAGCCACTGCCGCGACGATCAAGGTGACAGGGGGTTCTGCCTTTGTTGTGAGCAGCACAAACGGTGGCGAGAAAACGGAATACAGCTTTTATCTGGATGATGGGTTTCACATGATTTTCGATTGATATGCTTACATTGGTTGATTTAATTGAGAGAGGCCTTCCAATTTTATACACCTCTGCGTTGCCGATTTATTGAGTTGGGTTTAAAGTCAGATTGACCTTGGCTCTGTGCATGCTACACCGCTCGCTTACAACAAGGATACCGACGGATGAACCTGTTTGCCGAAATGCGTGTTCTGGTGACTGTGGCGCTGGACAAGATGATCACCGAAGGGCAACTGCCCCAAGGTCTCAGCTTTGAAAATGTAGCGGTCGAGCCGCCGCGCGACGCGCTTCATGGTGATATGGCAACAAATGCAGCTATGGTCTTAGCCAAGCCGTCGCGACAAAAGCCGCGCGATATCGCTGATAAGTTGGCAGCGCATCTGATGCAGGATCCGCGGATCACCACCGCTGATGTGGCAGGCCCTGGATTTCTTAACCTGCGCCTTGCCCCAACCGTCTGGCAAGGGCTTGTTAAAAACATTCTCGAACAGGGCACAGCATTTGGCCGGTCCTCGATCGGGGCCGGCAAGCGGGTGAACGTGGAATATGTCAGTGCGAACCCCACCGGACCGCTACACGTTGGCCATACCAGAGGCGCTGTGTTCGGCGACGCCTTGGCGGGTTTGCTGGATTATGCCGGATATGAGGTGACGCGCGAATACTACGTGAACGATGGCGGCGCGCAGGTCGATGTTTTGGCGCGCTCGGTCTATCTGCGCTATCTTGAGGCGCACGGCCAAGAGGTTGCGTTCGAAGATGGCACTTATCCCGGCGATTATTTGATTCCAGTTGGGCAAGCGCTGAAAGATAAGGTTGGAGATGCCTTCGTCGGTAAGGGGGAACAGTACTGGCTGGCGGAATTGCGCGAATTTGCCACCGAGGCGATGATGATGCTGATCCGTGCCGATTTGGCGCAGCTTGGGATCAAAATGGATCGGTTTTACAGCGAGAAATCGCTTTACGGCACCGGGCGAATTGAGGCTGCGATCGAAGACCTGCGTGGTAAGGGGTTGATATACGAGGGTTATCTAGACCCGCCAAAAGGCAAAAAACCCGAAGATTGGGAACCGCGCGAACAAACCCTATTCAAATCGACCGAACATGGCGATGATGTCGATCGCCCGGTGATGAAATCTGATGGCAGCTGGACCTATTTTGCCCCCGATATCGCTTATCACTATGACAAGGTGAACCGCGGCTATGATCTGTTGATCGACGTATTTGGGGCGGATCACGGTGGCTATGTCAAACGAATGAAAGCAGCGGTTTCGGCGCTGTCTGGCGGCACCGTACCTCTGGATGTCAAATTGACCCAATTGGTCAAATTGTTCAAAAACGGCGAACCGTTTAAAATGTCGAAACGCGCCGGTACCTTTGTGACTTTGCGCGACGTCGTGGATCAAGTGGGCCCTGATGTGACCCGCTTTGTAATGTTGACGCGCAAAAATGATGCGCCGTTGGATTTTGACTTCGATAAAGTTTTGGAACAATCACGCGAAAACCCGGTGTTCTATGTGCAGTATGCCCACGCCCGCGTCTGCAGTGTGCTGCGCAAGGCCACAGAGGTGAATATCGAGGTCTCAGACGCGACCCTGTCGGCGGCAGATCTGTCAAAGCTGGATCACCAAGCAGAGCTGGCGGTGGCGCGCAAACTGGCCGAGTGGCCGCGTTTGGTAGAGATCGCAGCCCGCACTAATGAACCGCATCGGATCGCATTTTACCTGTATGAACTGGCGGCTGATTTGCACGGTTTGTGGAACAAAGGCCACGACGAACCCAGTTTGCGCTTTGTTCAAGAGGGTGATTCGACCACTTCGCAAGCAAAAATTGCACTTGCAAGGGCTGTTGCGGTTGTTATTTCCGCAGGTCTTGATATTCTGGGCGTGAAACCAATGGATGTTATGCGCTAAATAAAACGTCTTGCGGTGACAGCAGTCTAAATACCGATGTGGCAATGTACCACGACGGACGTGAGGCGACGATGGCTGAATACTCAACAGACGAGCGCTTTGGTGCTGCGGAAGAGGCACATGGTGGCTCCCTAGCAGGCTGGCTTGGTGCGGGCGTTTCGTTGATGCTTTTGGTTGGCATTACGATCTGGGGCTACCAGGTGGTGATGCGGGATGTAAACGGTATCCCCGTGGTGCGCGCAGTGCAGGATCCGATGCGGATTGCCCCGCTTGATCCCGGCGGTACGCCCGCAGAAAATCAAGGGTTTTCGGTGAACTCTGTGGCAGGTGATAGCCAGTCGGCACCGTTGGCCGACAGTGTTACTTTGGCCCCTAGACCTTTTGTTTTGCCTCAAGAGGATGTCTCTGAAAGTCAGCTGCTCGAAATTAAGCTGACGGAAGAAAACAGCAATGCGGTTGTCAAGTTGTCGCCTGGGTCAATCGAAGATCTGGTGGCACGCATTGCATCTGGTCGAGAGGAGCCTGTTCCCGCCGGTGGTCGATTGCGTGAGGCCGCGCCTCTGGTCGCTTTGGATCTTATCCCACAATCGCTTGGCGGTGTCAGTCGCTCCTTGCGTCCACAAACTCGCCCTGAATGGTTTCAGACCGCGCGGGCCCCGGTGCTTGCTGAAGTGGTTGATCTGGACGCGGCCAATCTGAAGGCCGATACGCCGATGGTACAACTTGGTGCCTTTGACAGCGTCAGCATTGCCAAGTCTGAATGGGTGCGGATCAGCAAACGGTTTGTAAGCTTCTTTGACGGCAAAAGTCGGGTGGTACAGCGCCGGGCCACGAGCGGTGGTAAAGTGTTTTACAGGCTGCGGGCGGTTGGCTTTGAAGATATGGATGCGGCACGGCGGTTTTGTTCGGCGTTAAAAGCGGAAAATACGGATTGTATTCGAGTCGCGGCGCGGTGAGCTTTGGCCAGAGCACTCGGGCATGTATTCTGGGCTGCAGCGGATTACGCGTCACATCTCAAGAGAGACTTTTCTTCTCATCAAACCACCCTTTAGGGTTCATTCTGTTTGCTCGTAACATCAGTACGGGTCCACAAATACAAGCGCTATGCGATGAACTGCGCGATTGTGTCGGCTGGAATGCCCCTATTTTGATCGATCAAGAGGGGGGGCGCGTACAGCGTTTGCGGCCGCCGTTGGGGCGAGATTTTCTGCCACCACTTGAACAGTGCCAGCGTGCCGGGGGACAGGCCCGTCAGGCGATGTATCTGCGGTTCCGGATCATCGCCGCAGAGCTGAAAGCATTGGGCATTGACGTCAACTGTGCTCCGGTTGCGGATATTGCCCGGCCTGATACGCATCCGTTTTTACGAAATCGCTGTTACGGTGACACCGTCGCAGAGGTGGTGGGCCTGGCTCGCGCGGCGGCAGATGGCTTACTGGATGGTGGGGTGGTGCCGGTGGTCAAACATATGCCGGGACATGGGCTCGGAGCGGTAGACAGTCATCACACGCTGCCCCAAGTCACAGCCACGGCCGCCGCTTTGGAACAAGACGATTTTGCCGCCTTCAAGGAGTTAAATGACTTGCCAATGGCCATGACAGCTCATGTTGTCTACTCTGCATGTGACAGCCTGCCGGCCACGGTATCGGGTCGTATGCTGGGCATTATGCGCCATCAGATCGGCTTTTCCGGTTTGATCATGACCGATGATATTTCCATGCAGGCCCTGCCGGGTGAACTGGATGTCCGCGCACAGGCTGCTATTGCAGCAGGATGCGATGTGGTTTTGCACTGCAGTGGTGTGCTGGAGGAAATGATCGCAGTGTCCCACGTGGTGGGCCGCATGGGGATGACAGCGCGACAGCGGGCGGAGGGCGCGCTTGCACAGCGCAATAGCGGGGGGTCAGTTGACATTTCAAATCTGGACGCGCAGCTTGCGATCCTAGTTGGAAAGCAGGCCTATGACTGAGGATATCTTTGAAAATAATCACCGCGAGATCGTCGCGGAACGGGTCGCCGCTGAAACTCTGATCGTGGATGTTGATGGTTATGAAGGGCCTTTAGACCTGTTATTGACGCTGTCGCGAACGCAGAAGGTTGATCTGCGGAAAATATCGATCCTTGATCTGGCAAAACAATATCTTGAATTTGTTGAGCGCGCCAAAGCCCTGCGAATTGAACTGGCTGCAGATTATTTGGTGATGGCGGCCTGGCTGGCGTTTTTAAAATCGCGATTGCTGTTACCGCCAGATCCCAGCGAGGAGGGGCCGTCTGGCGAGGATCTTGCGGCGCATCTGGCGTTTCAATTGCAGCGGTTACAAGCTATGCGGGACGCTGCCGCGCGTCTGATGGCGCGCGATAGGCTGGGACGAGACTTTTTTCAGCGAGGGATTCCCGAAAGCGTTGAGCGCAAAAGGCGCGTGACGTTTTCGGCGAGCTTACTGGATTTGATGCAGGCCTATGCTCGTATTCGCACCCGGGATGAGTTCCGGCCATTTGTGATGGACCGCGAAAATGTTTTTACCATGGAGAGTGCGCTTGAGCGGATGCGGGAATTGATTGGGTTCGCGGGTGACTGGACCGATATTGCGAGCTATCTTCCCGAAGGCTGGCGCGCCGATCCCCAGCGGCACCGTTCGGCCACTGCGTCGCATTTTGCCGCAGCTTTGGAATTGGTCAAGGAGGGCAAGCTAGAGCTGCGCCAATCCGAAACATTTTCGCCGATCCAGTTGCGCAGAAAGGCAACCCCATGAGCGTCGAATATCCCGACCCCGTACCACAAAAAGAAGAAAGTCTTTTTGAGGCGCCGCCGATGGCCGAGCAAGAGCGGATGGTCGAGGCTATTCTGTTTGCCTCGGCCGAACCGGTAACCGTTGCCGAGCTTCAGGGTCGTATGCCACATGGATGCGAGGCGACCGAGGCCTTGGTGCATCTGCGCAAACGCTATGCGGGTCGCGGCGTGCAGGTGGTGAAAGTGGGCGCGGCCTGGGCCATCAGAACTGCGGGCGATTTGTCATTTTTGATGCAGAAAGAGACGGTTGAAAGCCGCAAGCTAAGCCGAGCGGCGATCGAAACACTGGCCATTATTGCCTATCATCAGCCCGTGACCCGCGCCGAAATTGAAGAAATTCGCGGGGTAAGCGTATCGCGTGGCACCGTGGATCAACTGCTTGAAATGGACTGGATTCGCTTTGGTCGCCGCAGGATGACACCCGGCAGGCCAGTGACCTTTGTTATGACCCAGACGTTTCTTGATCACTTTGGACTTGAGACTACGAAAGATTTGCCGGGCCTCAAAGATTTGCGGGCCGCGGGGCTTTTGGAGAGCCGCGTGCCCCCGGGGATAATGTCCGGTTCGGACATTGAGGATGAAGACGACGACAGCGCCCAAAGCGATATGTTCGAAGACGAATGATGCGTCTGCTAAGTCGCGGCTGCGGGCGGCGGCAAGGGTTTGAAGTGCTTGCTCAGTTTGAGACCTTGACCCTGATAGTTTGACGCGATGCCCGCGCCATAAAGCTGATCCGGCTCGGCGCGCATACGCTCATAGACCAGTCGGCCCACCACCTGACCGTGCTCAAGCACGAAAGGCGCTTCGTGACAGCGCACTTCAAGCACTCCGCGCGATCCGCTGCCGCCCGCAGCGTAATGACCAAACCCGGGATCAAAGAAGCCTGCGTAATGAACGCGAAATTCGCCAACCATCGCCAGATAAGGCGCCATTTCCGCCGCATAGGCAGGTGGAATATGCACGGCTTCTTGACTAACCAGAATATAAAAAGCCCCGGGATCGAGAATGATCTGTCCACTGGTCGTGCGAATCTCTTCCCAAAAATCCTTCGGGTCGTAATGGGATTTGCAATCGAGATCGATCACGCCGGTATGCGGTTTGGCGCGAAACCCCACCAGATCGGTTCCGTCGGGTTGTAAATCAACTGAAAATCCAAGCCCGTCGCCGATGACCGCCTCGCCCGATACCAGCCGCTCGGCCTTATGCAATGCATCTAATTCAGCATCGGTGAGAATGGCTTGTCCAGCACGAAAGCGGATTTGGTTGAGACGCATTCCCGGACGTACCAGCACCGAAAACGACCGTGGGCAAATCTCGGCATAGAGTGGGCCGCGATAACCCGGCGCAATTCGGTCAAATTCGGTGCTGTAGTCAGAGATGGTTCTGGTCAACAGATCAAGCCGGCCGGTGGAGCTTTTTGCGTTGGTGACAGCATGTGTACCCGCAGGTAAATCGAGCTGCTCCATCAAAGGTACGACGTAGACACAGCCTTTTTCCAACACGGCCCCTTGATGCAGGTCAATTTCATGCATCTGGAACTCTGCCAAGCGGCTAGAAACTGTTTGATTTTCACCCGAAAGAAAAGACGCGCGAACGCGATAGGCGCGGGTCCCGAGGCGCAGGTCCAAGCTGGCAGGTTGGATTTGTTCTGCAATGATTTGTGGCTGGGCATTGATCACGCCCTCTTTAATCA
>Ga0115560_1003234_pt1 | contig 10223 bp, 13 predicted proteins | sample COGITO_mtgs_1105_5_FD_87278 | JGI IMG/M metagenome (GOLD analysis project Ga0115560, IMG submission 87278) | Pelagic marine microbial communities from North Sea - COGITO_mtgs_110509 | ecosystem: Environmental > Aquatic > Marine > Epipelagic | place: Germany:Helgoland, sampling site Kabeltonne... | reverse complement strand
CGCGACATCTTCAATTTTTTCTCTGATGATTGCCTTCTCGAAGTATTTCTTGAGGTAATCCATATATCCTGAGTCGCCACAGTAGAGGGCAATGCAGGGGAGGTTGTGCTCTCTCCAGAACCGCCGATCAATCGGCTTGTCTGTAAGGTGGGCATCTGTATATGCGATATACAAATCCGCCTCGGAGAGCTCTTGCTTATGTTCTTCCATTGCGTCAGCAAATCCTTCGACTCCGCCGGGGACATCCATCCTGCAAATTACCTCGTCACTTAGAGGCAAATCTAATCTTGCGTTTGGACCGTAGCAGAAGATAACACTGCCTTCGATGTCTCTCGATCTAGCTAACCGTGACAGCGCCATCAGGAAGATCCTTCCGTTGGTATGATGATGACCAGCCATAGAACCGCTTGCATCATACATCACGACGATCTTGCGTCGCCCATCGCTGGCTTCTGCACGTCCTCGGAATGGTCGATCAGACTTTCTAGCCCAGGCCGCCGCACTGAAGCGTTTTGCTGGAGTCCTCTTTTTTACCTTGTCAGAGATTCCGCCATTCAAAGCCCGTCGAAGTAGTGGGGCGAGAGCTTTGGCTCGCCGTATCGAGGATTGAGACATGGTTGATTCCTTGTTGAGCAACTTGCGATGCCCTTTGACGTCAGCTTTTTCTTCTGTCGTCATCGGAGTAAAATCAGAGTCTGGGGTCGTATCTTCGCCATCTTTTGATTTGTCTCTCTCGCACTTGTCGTGGTCGATTCCTGTTGCTTTCGGGCCGCCACCTCGTCCATGTCTTGGAATAGAGACTGTCTTCTTTCCTCCGGGTTCGCCTTCTCCCGATCCGTCGACCGTGGTGAGTCCGGAATCTTCAGCGGTCTTGATCGCCTCGGAGAAATCGTCCCCATGATGACCACCTGCTCCGAGTTCTCCAGCTTCGCCTTTACCTGGGGCTGGGTCTTCTCCGATAATGGACGCCTCTGGAGGAGTTCCGAACATCCTCACCCAACTTACCATCAGTGGAATCAGCGCCCAAGTATCCTTGGATTGCTGGGCTCTTTTTACGAACCATGAGATCTGGTAGTAGAACGCCGCTGCGTTAGCTTTGTCTCTACCTTTGTCGAAGTGCCCCGGACCTGCTGCGCTTCTGCATGCATCTCGAAGATCGTTGAGCCGCTTCCGCTCGCCCTCTACATGGTATATTCCGTGGAAGATGGATTCTGGTCGGAAGTCAGGACTGCCCAGTGGGAGGATATTGCGTTCTGACTCGGGGAGCTTCGCCTCTTTGCGGATCTTTTCCATCAAGTCTAGCTCATGCACCATCCACCCGAACTTGCTGAAGTTCCGCCGATACCAGTATTCGATTCTGGCATCTTCAAAGAAATTCAACAGCACCCAAGGAATGTTCTTGCCCTCCATCGCTTTTTGTAAAGCGGTGAAATCTGGCTCAGTATAGAGCGAGTGAGCATCTTCATGCCTTTTTACCTTCACTGCGAAGCTACCTGCATAGGGGGTGACAGCGCCCTTGCGGACTTTCGTTCTGTCGATGCAGTGTTCGTCGATTGCCGAGTTGATAAGGATTACGTTCTTCCCTGTGTCTGCATCCCAGCGCCAACATCCTGTTTGGCATGAGTGAGCTTTTGGGACAAATTCAACCTCATACCTTTTGTCTAGTCGACCTTTAGCACGCGCCTCTATGTGGTCTTTTAGGACCTGATTTTTTTGACTACGATTTAACATTGTATTATTTTGTTGGGGTTATGCCTACTTACCAGAGATAGCTGTTTCGATTGCGGATTTAAGCAACCCAGCTTGCTCGGCGTTTCTGCGCCCATCGGCATCCCATGAGATCCAACCTTCAGAAACGACTTCCACAGCAGTTCTGAAATCGTCTGTAGACGCCTTCTCGGGCAGTAACTGAATGATCCGAGTCAGAGTCCGAATCGTAGCAGCGCCACGTAGCAGCCCATCGTCTTTCATCGTGGTTGTGCGGGTATAGACGCCCATTAACCAACTAGAGAGTTTGGGTAGTGATTTGCAGTCTTTAGCAGCGCCTTTGATAATCGCTTCGATTTGGGCTATGTCTGGCTGGACAGAACGTTCTATCCACCGCTCACGCCCAGCAGGGTCATCATCGTAAGTGTCGAATTCCATCCCGACGTTACCGGTCGCCACGATCGAGAGATTCTGGCATGGCACGTAGATGATCTCCTCAGCAAGAACGCCTGACTTAGATAATACGGCTCGACCAGTTCTCAGTTTGTAAACCGGAATACCGCCACCGATATGAGAGTCTGGACTCATGGAGTTAAGGAACAGGGAGCGTTCGCGCCCCGGCATCCTGTTAATCTCGTCGATTAGGAGCATGACGGAAGTTGTGCCAGCGCAGGTCGAGATCAGCTTCGGATCATCAGTCCCCGCAAGGCGGTATGCCTCAGCAATCGGACCGTCTTTCCACGCATCACCTTTCCCGACTCTACCGGGATCAACACCGCCAAGCAGATCAATGGATTCCATCCCATTGCTACAACCGACTTCTATGAAGTGGTCAAATCCTGCCGAGTTACCGTGGCGTCTACATTCGTATGTTTTTGATGTCCCCTGTGTGCCAAGGAACATAAGTCCAGCTTCGGGAGCTTCTCGAGGAACTGCCAGCAGTGAGAGGGTGTCTCTGACCACTGACCCACTTTTTATGGTTGTGCCAGACGAGAGGGCTTTTCTTACAGCGACTGCTTTTGATCCGCCACCAGCTATAGCTTTCTCAACTTTGCGGGTGAGCTCTTCAATCATTGCGAGGGACTTTACGCCATTGTCGTTGGCGGAGTTTGCATGAGTTTGAGAATCGGTGCATATGCCCTTGAACTCGTCTAGTTTAGCTTTCATTTCAGAGATTGGCTTTTCGACCAAGCGTTCTACCGCCGGACGAACATCCTCGTCTTTGAATGAAATTTCTACTTCTTCTAGGACATCTTCTACGATGCCTCTTATGTCTTCTTTAGTCGTCATTTTTTTTGTTTTGTTTGGTTTGCCAGTTTGGCTACCCCGATTGGGCGGCTGTTTCTGAGCTGTTTAAATCATAGCAAGAAACAACCGAAATGCAACACAAACTTAACCCACTGCCAACACTTAATCAACCCACCGCCAGAAATGAAGACCCCGCCCTATCACTATCAACCTCGCCCTTAATCCAAGGGCGCAAAAAAGCCGCCCCAGGTAGGAGCGGCTTCTTGTGTCTTACAACCAGAGCGCCTCTTTGACTTCTAGTTCCCCAGGACGCCATCCGTGTTGAATGTAGCACTCGTCAATGACGGCATCCACAAGCGCCGGTTCTTTCACTTTGCTTACCAGGTCTGCCGCGATAACGATTATCTCACATCGGCGCATTTCCATTTCATACGCCCAGGCTAGCTCTCTTTTCTCGTCGTCTAGGATTCCCGCCCATTCAGTTTCAAGGTTCATGACTGCCCTCCCTCCGTGTCTAGCTTTACAAGGTAGTTGACGTATTGGGAAAAGTTCCCGCCAAACCTTACTCTGGCTTGTTTCTCTGCAAATGCCATTAAGTTGGTATCTACAAAGTTTACGGTCTTTATCGTCCGCCGAGAACGCTTGCAGTCTGTTGGTATCTGGCTTTCTGGTAGCTTGCACGCCTTTTGGAGACGTGAAAGCTGGGCTGATGTGGGGGCTTGTCGTTTGGACTTGATCTGACCCCATGAGGCGGTAGAGATTCCCGCCTCCCGGCAGAGCTCCATGTTGCTCCAGTCATTATCGACGCAGGCGTGGCGCACTGCCTTGATGAATGTATCTATTGTCGGTGTTTCTGTATTCATGCCTCTAGGATCTCTATGATGCGCTTCACTGCTCCGGACGCCGACTCTATCGAATCGTCTGATGGCTCGTGGTCGAGTTTGACTAGCTCGATGACTGCCTTTAGTTTGGCATCACAAGAATACGTGTCTCCCGATGGAATCGTCGGAAAGAACTTGCCCTCTGGGGCGGGTTCTTCTTTCGGGGCTTCCACAGGCTTAGATGCCTCTGATCTGCTCAGCTTTACTGGCACATCGGAGGGGTCTGCCGCAATGATGTAGAATGTCTTGTCTCGTTTTTGAATCCGATATCCGACTTCGCGCATTGCCTCTTTGAAGTTAGTCTTTTTGTAGTATGACCAGAACTTGCGGTCCTTAACCGCCGCTTCTGCGTGGTCCGGGTGCTCTTCGCATTCATGCCAGTCTGCTTCTTCGATCCATTTTTTGGCGAATCCATCGACGTCTGCATCGCCTGTAATAGGGGCAGCGAGTGGATACGGTTCATATTCCGCCTTAGCGGGCTTAGTGTCTTTTTTAGTTTTTAATGTTGCCATTGTTTCAGTTGGTTGTGGCTCGGGCTTTTCCCTTACCTTGACTAGATTATGACTCATTTTAATAATATTACAAGAAGAAAGGTAATACCCGCCATGTGCCCTGTAAACAGGTTGCTGAAAAAGAAACCCCGCCCTATCACTGTCACGCCCCGCCCAGGAAAAAGAAATGCTTCCGTTATTCAAGGGCACAAAAAATCCCCGCTGGGTATGCCAGCGGGGATTCTTCTTTGTTTTACTTGCTCAGCTTTTTAAACATTGCCTCGACCATGGACTCGATTTTCTTTTCTGCCAATTCCTCGACAATGAAATCGACTCGGGCTTGCATGGACGCCAGAAGCTCGTCGTCAAATTCGACTGGCAGGGTGATCTTGTTTTCCTCAGTGAGAACTAAGATCGCCGTTTTCAATGCTTCGGCGGAAACCTCACCATAGAGTTGCTTGTCAGCTGCGACCGCCACTTGCTGTTGCTCAGCTTCTGGCAGCTTGTCGCGTGCTACTTCAATACCTCTGGTCACGGTTGCCTTGCAGGTCATCATGTCGAGCACCTTAGATTCTTTAAGACCCAGATCTGCCCGAGTTTTATTCAGTGTCGACAGCGCAGTTTTAGCTTTGCTGAAACTGCCGTCTTTATTCAGTGGCAGCTTTACTCCGAGCTCGTTTGCGATTGCCCAGAGCTTTGTTCCAATCTCGAGGCGGATGGACTCATTTTCTTGGCAGTCCTTGCCACAATTCAACTTCTGCTTTTCTTGGAATAGTTGGACCAGACGATCGCCCGATCCTTTTTTCGCTGGCTTCTTCGAAACCTTAGCACGAGGAACGGCTGGCTTCTTCGCCTTTTTGGTGACTGCTTTTTTAGTAACTGCTTTTTTCGCCACCTTGGTAGCGCCTTTTGTTTTTGTTTTTGCTTTCATTTTTTTTTTTGGTATGGCAAGCGCTTCATCGCTCTTACCTAGGAAAATATATTACCAGAAAAGGCGATTTTTGCAAGCGAATAAAGGAGCTCATTTCCCTATATACCACAAGGGCTATCGGGCTCTCTAACGGATTAAACCCCTTGCCCAGTTGCTATTTGTCAGGGGCTCAAACGGGGGGGGACGTCCATACCTATTTATGTTTAATACTTTTAAACACCAGGCCGCCGGCAGGACCGCCAAGGACCGCCAAGGTCCGCCGGGTCCGCCGATTCGGGGTGACAGTGATAGCGCGGATCACTTTCTGAGTTTTAGCGCCGCCTGGTGTGACACGCAAGTCACAGGAATAGTTGACATCACGGCTGTTGTTATGGCATCACTTAAGAAAAGACGTCCTGGATTGAAAGGCGGCGGAAAAGCTACAGCAAAATCAACAAAGAAGGGCTCTGGCTCCCTCAAGAAAGCGGGAGGCGTAAAGGCTGCTGCTGGTAGCCGTAGCGGCACAGGTTAATTAAACCTTGATCTTTGGTTGACGATTGTGTTTTATTTCAGGCATGAAGCTCTGGAATGACACCATCAAGCAGCTTGAAAATTGGGCTGGGGAATCCCCCTCAGTCCTCGTTGCGTTTTCAGGGGGCAAGGATTCCCTCTGCGTGCTCGATCTTTGCTGTCGTTCCTTTAAAGAGGTCCAGGGGGCATTCATGTATTTTGTCCCGGGCCTCCAAATTATGGAGGATCGCATCAAGGCCGCCGAAGATCGGTGGCAAATACCTATCTTCCAGGTCCCTCACTTTAGTTTTATCGACTATCTTCGCGATGGGGCCTACTGTGATACGACCCCCGAAATCCAGCAGTTTTCTAAGTTCACGGTCAAGGACGTCTACGCGTGGCAGCTCCAAATGACGGGCATCAAGTATCTCGCTACCGGGGCGCGTTCAGCGGATGGCATTCAAAGACGTCAGTTTTTCGAGAACGTAGACCGCCAAGCAAAAAAGGGCGACCCTGTGTGGGAGTCCCTGATTTACCCCATTCAAAAGTGGAAAAAGCGTGATGTCATTTCTTATTTGAAAACTCACAAAATAGAGGTCCCGTCGCTAAACCCAAACACGACGACGTCTGGGGTCGGTTGTGATCCTGACTTTATTCTTTGGCTGAAAGAGGCCTATCCAGCGGATTACCAGAGGATGCTGGCTTGGTTCCCGTATCTAGGGGCCATCAGCGCTCGCAAGAAGTTCTTCGATATCCCAAACACTCTATCTAAAGCATGAAATACGGAATTTATTCTTACGAACAGGGATATTGGTCTAGCTGCGGCTGGTCAATGAATCCAGCGAGCGCTCAGTGGATGCGAAAGGCCGAAGCTGAGCTAAAACTAGAGCAAATGAGAGCTGACGGGCACTTCGTGAGCATTCATGAGAAATCAAAGTCTTTGCACGGGGTCTCAGGAGTAAAAAGCCAAGTATGAAAGAGCTGCTAATCCTAGGAGGCGTTTGTTTGGCTTGTTTTTGGTCTGTTAGCGTCGTTGTATTTTGCGCTTCCCTGGTCAAAGATTTGCTGGAAGACATGAACGAGAACAATCACTAAAATTATGAGCAAAAAATCGAAAATATCCAAATACGAGAAGTTCGTTATCAAAGAAGTCCCTCGAGGTAAGCTTAAGGGGGCCCCGTATAACCCTAGAATCATAGATGACAAAGCCAAGGCTAAGCTTCGGGCAGGACTCGAGGCAAAAGGACTCGTAGAGCCTATTGTTTGGAACACCCGGTCTGGATATATTGTCGGAGGGCATCAGCGAATCAGCCAGCTTGACGTTCTTGAGGGCAATCCGGACTACTCGCTTACTGTCGCAGTTATTGATGTCGATGATGCTGAGGAAAAAGAGCTTAACGTCCTTCTCAACAACCCTTCGGCCCAGGGAGACTGGGATTTTGAGAAGTTAAAGGAAATTTTCGAGGACGATGATGTCTCTGTCGAAGGGACCGGCTTTGATATGGCAGAGGTTTATCAGCTTTTCGGAAATGACCCAACTGCCGCCCCTTCAAAAGTCTTGGGCGAGCTAAATAAACAGCTTGAAGAAGCCAAGGATTTGATCTCCAAAATGGATCGTGAAGCAGCAGACACTGACGACGAGGATTACTATTCTGTCATTGTCTTTAAAAACCACGAGCAACGAAAGAATTTTACAGACTCGCTCGGTCTTGAGGATAACTGCTATATAGACGGCAGTTGGCTGGACAATTATGTCTTTGAAGACAACGAAGACGTTCGGAAAGAGGGACCGGAAAAAGAGAATAAGGAGGCAACGTCAGAATGAGCTACTCTACTTTATTTTGGTGGTCTGAGGTTGGGCTGCTTGTTTTTCTTTTTGCAGCTTACCTTTGGCCTCAGAAACGGGAGGCTTGGCTGCTAGTTCCACTAGTTTTGTGCGGACCTTCGGTTTGGATAGTTTGGCTTTTTCTTTCAATTTCGTGGTATCGAAGTAGAATACTCCAGGCTTGCCCACCAGATCAAAGCGCTTCTTCTCAGGGAGAAGCTTTGGCTCCTCAAGAACAAACCCCTTTGGACCCCCAAACCAAGGACTCGGAGACTCCTCAATAATGTCAGTCAAAACCGCAGACCCAATGACTCGTCCAGTCTCCATCTCTTCAAGTGGCACAACAATCCCATACTCCTCCCGAACCCAGCGAATATCCTCAAACAAGTTGCGGACGTCTTTAGATGTATGAACCAAGAACTTTCCACGGTATTTCATCGACCAAGTTCGGTTCTCGATCGGCTTATGGCCGGCGCAAATAAGCCAAGCCCACGGTTGTTTTATACTTAGTACTGGAATTTTCAAAGCAAATCGATTCTATGGCAAAGAAAAGGAACGTCAACCCAGAAGGTGAGCAAAAAAAGCTGCTCAATCAGGCTCATAATACATGGGCCGTAAACGTGCTTAAACGCGTCAAAGAGGGCTCAAAAGTGACAGCCAAAGACATCGAAAGGGCGACTGATATCCTCGGCGCGGGCATGGATAGCGGAGATGAGGAAAACGATAAAATAGCCTCAAAAGCAGTAGATAGTCTTCCTCGATTTGCGAAAAACCAAACTGAGTTGGCTGGGCTGCTTAAGATCGAACGTAAAACGATTCAGAGATGGCGGAAAGAACCGCATTTTCCAAAGCCAGCTCCAAATGGCACTTGGGATGCTCATGCTGTTCGCGATTGGGCTTTGTCTCGAGGGAAGAAGACGGAGACAGGGGAAACCCAAGAAGAGGACAAATATAACCTCGAGGTCAGGAGATTGAAAGCTATCTGCGAACGTCTGGAACTCGGCCTTGAAGTAGAGCGTGGCGATTATATCTCTAAAGACGATGTTTATCGACAAGTCGCGACAATGCTTGTTTCTGTAAAGTCCCAGCTCCTCCGCATCCCCTCCATGCTGGCCCCACAGCTCGTCGCTATCGAAAGCCCCATAGAAATGCAGCAAAGGCTGCGCGAATCTGTTGATGAGGCCATGAGGGCTCTTTATGAAGACCCTTGGATGGAGGAAGCGATTGCAGGCTCAGTTGACAAGGGGATTGATGACGTATGAAAAGAATTCGTATCACTCAAAATCGAAGCGACATAGCCGTTTCACTCCGAAAAGCAGTCTTAGATACCGGAGCTTCTGTCTCAGAGCTCATTCGTGACCTTGATGACACCCCAAGCCCTGTAACAGACGCTTTTGTTTTTGTCACCGACGCTGATAACGTAGAGATCCCAGCTGGCGTTATAGGCATAGTCACAGTTCGTGAAGCTCGCGATACTGACCCAAATCCTAGTGAAAAAGGAAAGGCGAAAGCAAGCCCCTCAAAAAAAGCAGCTAAGAAGAAAGCTAAATAGTCCTGATGAATATCAAAGGTGGCGCTAAAATAACGCGAGCCCTGGGATCAGCAACCGATCTTCGGCGGCTGAAAGAATTGGGGCGAAAGGGAAAAAAGAAAAAGCGATTCGACCCCTTTCGTCGTGCAAAAACACGGCTCAAGAAGGAGAAACGCAGGCTCGTTTATCGATCAGCCCTGCTTGGAGGAGTTGCTGGCGGCGTTGCTGGTGGAGCTACTGGATACGCTATGGAGAGCTTGCTTGAGGATATCAACGAGTTTGGTATCTCAGCAGCCCGCAGATTACGTCACCTTAAGAAATGAGCCAAGACAAATACGCATACGGAGGCAAAGCCGACCCGAGTGGGTTTCGTCAGGCAGCTTGGGCCAATCTTGGCTTCACAGGCGAACCGACTACCGTTGAGTATGGCGCGGATGGTCGCTTCACTTTAGTTCACAATCCTATCCCCGTCGTTCTTGAAACAACTCAGTATCTCAGCCCTACCGGATTTAGTTACCTTCAGCCAGGCGGAACAGCTCACGATAAATACATCCATTCACACTAAAATATCATGCCAAACGTAACCGTAACCACAGACGTAGACAACCTTTTAAAGAGTGCTGACAATGCAGCAGCAAGGACGAGCCTAGGCTTGGGCACAGCAGCCGAAGCCGCAACGGGGGACTTTGCAACGGCAGCCGAAGGAATCTTAGCTGGCACAGCTTTGCAAGACGCATCTGCATTTGCCACAGCAGCCGAAGGAATCTTAGCTGGCACAGCTTTGCAACCAGCAGACCCGACTCTCGATTCAGTCACAACTAACGGAGCAACCACTAATAATGATGTTAATTTGGGCAGGATTACCACTGATAACAACACAGCCACAGGAACAAACGCAATAGCCATTGGAGGAACAAACAACTCCGCAAGCAATAACTCTTGTGAGGTGTTGGGTGGAGACGGATCAACAGCCAGCGGTCAAGGTTCTACAGTTGTAGGAGGTAATAATCACCAAAACTCTGGCAACTGGTCAGCTACTTTGGGTGGACTAAACCACACTGTTACAAGTGTGCGTGGAAATATTCTTGGCGGTGCAAACAATACACTTCAACATAATGAT
>Ga0115560_1003228_pt1 | contig 10237 bp, 5 predicted proteins | sample COGITO_mtgs_1105_5_FD_87278 | JGI IMG/M metagenome (GOLD analysis project Ga0115560, IMG submission 87278) | Pelagic marine microbial communities from North Sea - COGITO_mtgs_110509 | ecosystem: Environmental > Aquatic > Marine > Epipelagic | place: Germany:Helgoland, sampling site Kabeltonne... | reverse complement strand
TGGTGAGCTGGCGATCGCGCTCCTCGCGGATGGCTTCAATGCACGACTGCTCGATCGCCGCCTGCAGCTCGCGCTCCTCCCTCCGACGCGCCTGCTCCTCCGCCTCCTGGCGGGCGCGGACGGCGGCCTCACGCGCCGCTTCCTCAGCCTGGCGCTGCTTGCGGCGCTCCTTCTGCGCCTGCTTGCGCTCCTTCTGCGTAAGCGTCGACATGGGCGGCTCAACGGGTGAGGAGCCAGACGAGGAGCCGGCCATGGGCTCCTCCGGGACGACGACGCGCTCGGGCACGGGCGGTACGGTGTTGGCCTCCTCAAGCCGCGCCTGGTCGCGCTCCTGACGCTTGCGCCTCTCAAGAGTCTCCTTCTGCGCCTGAACCAGGCTGGCCACATCGTCCCACACGTACTCGTCGCCCGGGCGGGGCGTGATCTCCTGCAGCCGCTTCTTGGCCGTCTTGGGACGCGACGTTGCCTCCTTGAGCGCCTCCTCGTCCAAGAAACGCGAGGCCTCCCACTTTTCCCACGCCGTGCGCGCCTTGATGATCGTATCTCTGATGTGAGCCAAGAACTCCTTGTACTCGGCGTCCTTCTTCTCCTGCACCGCCTTGAGCTTGCGCGCCGCCTCGTCCTCCTTCTCGCGCTTCTTCTTGTCAGCGAGCACCTTCTTGAGCGTGACGCGCGCGTGGGTCTCTAACTCAATGAAGCCTACCCACGCCTCGCCGCGCACCTTGTGCTCGAACGTCCCGTGCGCGCGGTAGAGGGCCTCCTCAAACTCGGTGACCCCGGTCTTGATATCTGAGTGCTTGGTATCGCAGTCAACTGCGGCCTCCAGAATACTGGCAAGCCACGTCTTGAGCGCCGGCACGCGCCTGGTGCGCAGCTCGTTAGTCGTCTCCTCCAGCTCCATGGCCACGAGCGACGGCTTTGGTGCGGCGGGTGGCTTGGCCTTGGGTGACACCTTCTTCTTGCCCTCGGCCTTGCTGCTTGGCGGGTGCGCGGACAGCGCGGGTCCCACCAGACGACGCACGTCATCCTGAGACATGGAGAGCAGGTCGTCGACTTCGGCTCGCGAGACGCCTGGGACGTTGGAGGGAGGTGTGTACTCCGGCTCGTCGGGCATGCGCTCCTTCATGCACCGTACGTACACGTGCATCAGGTAGTCGCGCCACTTGTTCCTATCGCTCAGAAGCCCAAACAGCGGACCGTGCATGAGGTTGTCGCGCTGGCGCTCCTCACGCTTATCCTGCACATCGTTGCTCGGCTCCATGTCTGCGAGCAGTTCGTAATCGCCGTGGTACAGCACCTCGAGGTTCATCGTGGCGGCGAAGACGTGCGAGGGGATACGCGTCGCGGTGATCGCACTGCTCACGACACCCGGGTACTTTTTCACGAGGAACGCAAAGGCGTCCATGGCGTCGCAGTTGATGGCGAGCTTGACGAGCACGATGGCGGCGCGGTTCTCCTCCATGGGCGCGGTGTCCGTAAAGGGAATGCATTCCTCGCGCCTCTCCCAGGAACCACACCAGGACTCCGAGTGATGTTTTTCCGGCTCCCAATAGCCAAGGTTGTGCAGCGAGTTGTTGAGGAGCCCGGCGCATACCCACACCCACCATTGCAGGCGGTAGCTGACGAGGCTCGTCTTTGGCGCGGTCTTGGTGCCAACGGAGGGCGCCAAGAAGTGCACGACTGCCATCCAGTCATTACAAAAGAGCGAGAGCAGGTCCTCCTCCGAGCAGAAGAAGCGGCCAACGATGGTGTACATGAGGTGGGTGATCTGGTGCAGCTTCTGGTGTGGCGTGCCCATTGCGCGCGCGAGCGCCTGCACGGCGCTGTGCACGCTCACGAAAGGCGGCTCGATGTCGCGAACGCAGTCTGCGCCGAGCATCTGCACGCAGGTCACGCGCCGCTCCCGGTCCGCCTCGAGCGTGCACGCCATCTCCTCCATGAACTGGTCCGTGTCCCCGTTTGTCATCGCAATGCGCAGGTTGTCAAAATCAATCGGACCGGTGCCGTTGGGCTTGTACTTGGCAAGCGACTGGTCGACCCTCTCCTGGATCTCATTGAGCACGCTCTGAACGCCCCACTGCAGCTGGAGCGAGCCGTACCAGTCGTCGTGAAAGATGAGCTTGCTCGGGCGATGCACGGTGAAGGGCATGAGCATGCAGTTGAGGCCCGCCGTGGTCTGCGGCGCCGCTGCCTCGCGGTCGATGCGCAGCACGTACGTATGCAGGATGTCGATGACCATCATGCGCAGCCACTTGGCGGGCACCGGGCTGGCATGTTGGTCATCGTGCTGCCAGTGCAGCAGCTCAATGGCACGGGTGGTGCGTGCCCACACGTCCATCGAGAGGCCACCGTCCATGCTCGAGATGAGCGCCAGCAGCTCGCCTTGGTCTTCGGGCAGCTCCTTCGTGATAACCGAACAGCACATGTGCAGCAGGCGCTGGTCGGTGGACTCGCTGAGCAGCGCAAGCGACCCAGGAGATAGTTCCATAATGTTGATTTCCGCCTTGCCGTCAGACCGCACATCGTTCATAGCAGGGAAGGCCTCCGGGTAAAGGTTGCGCGTGGGGCTGAGGATCGAGTTCATGTACATCACCGGGTCGATATTGTGGATCAAGACGGCGCTCTTCCGCAGGGCGTCGGGCGTGGTCACAAAGGCGGAGTCAGAGTACACGCTGCGTGGCTCGATGGACGGATTGATGGGCGCACACTCGTGGGTGCCGCGGCCGTAGTTGCAGTAGATGGCGCGCAGCTTGAGCGCGGAGTGGAAGATCACGTCGCGCACAAGCGAGCGGAAGAAGGACGGGCTGTCAACGGCGCCGGCCCCGTACTTGTAGCCCTTGAGGTCGAACTCGACAAAGAGCGACTGGATGGCGCGGTTGCGGTACCCGGTCAACGCAGGCTTGCTGCCGCCGGGCGCGGCGTACGCCTGGCCCTCGACAACATCAACCCCAAGGCCGTTTTCGTTGGCAACCTTCTTGATCTCCTGTGGTGCCACGCGCGCGCCGTCGCTGTCCACGAGCCAGGGAAACGGCTCATTGCCCGAGACAACGCCCTGAATGTACTTGGCAAAGTCCCACACAACGGAGACGTCCTCGTTAAGCGCGTTAGCAACGAATCTGACGTGCCCCGGGCGCTTGGCCTTGAGCAGCGCGTGCTGCCATGCCTTGTTTTTGCCAACGCTGCGTTCGATACGCGTGATCACGGCACGGTCGAGGGGTGGGCGGGTGCGCGCGCTGCTGGGCGCGCCGCCATCCGCCCGGTGATCGATGAACTGCTCCTTGGTGCGCTCCTCGTCGCACTTGCGCTTGGCAGCCGCCACCATCGCCTGTGCCATGGAGTCGCGGTCCGTGTCGGTCATCGAGCCCACGATCTCCGTTGCCTGAGCCACCGGCTCCATGTGCTTCTTCATGCCTGCCGCGAGCGCGGCGCCAAAGGCCTTGTCCGACTGCTTCTCCTTGAGTGACAGGTCGCGCAGCTGCCGGGCAACGTCGCGGCGTAGATCGGGATCGTTGCGCACCGCCTCAAGCACGTCCTTGGTGACCAGCTGCTCGCGCCGCGGGTTGAGGTCCAGCGCGTTCTCAAATGTGGAAGAGAGTAGCTGCTCGCGCTTAGGGACGTGGTCCTGGCGCGCCTTGGCCATCGGCCACATCGCAGAGTACTCGGACGGCGAGAGGGTGCGGTCGTAGAGCGGCAGCGGCGCGTCGACGGTGCCGCAGACCTCGTGCTTGCGCAGCATCTCGATAGAGTACGAGGACATCACCGCAAGCCCCTTGTCGTTCATCGTGTTGCCCGGCGGCGCGTCAGGCTGCACCTCAAGGATGAGCACCGTGTCGTCGGTGGTGGACTTCTTCGTCTCATGATACGAAATAACTCGGGCGTGCTCGTCGCCACCCGACTTGGTCGACGCGAACACGTTGAGCGTGTTGACGATCAGGCGGCGCACTCGGCGCAGCTCTACGATTTGCACGCTGACCAAGCACAGCATCTTCCAGTTGCACTCGTGGCCGGCCTGCAGCATGACGATGTCGCACTTCATGCCCACACCCGGCATCAGGCGGATGGTCTGGTCCTGAAGCCCCGGCGTGCCGCCCGGGGTGCACTGCCACATAGACGGCATACCCTTCTCCCTCGCCGCCACAAAGCTGTTGGAGAGGTGCTGGAGCACGTTGGCGTAGACGATGCGCACGTCGTAGTCCGCGTACCAGCAGGTCGTCGGGTCGCAGCTGGTAGCGTCGGGGTTGAGCGGGCTGAGCTTGATATCCATGACGCCTTCCTGGTGCAGCATGCGGTAAAGGACATTGATGTTGTTGGGCTTGCTGCTCAAGAAGGTGCGGATGAAGTCGTCGAGGGTTCCGTTGAGCCAGCCTATAGCCTCCCTTGAGACGCGAGTGTGGCCAACCTCCTTGCTGCGGGCGTCGTGCCGTTGGTACGAGGCGACGGTCTCGACTTGGGTCATAAAGTACTTGGGGTTGGGCGACGTTGCCATAACGACTAGATTGCTCCTGGGCTGCCTGGTGCGCTCACGCTATCCGTAACAACTTCAGAACGTGCTGCTCACACTGTGTGGCCAAGGTGGTGGGTGTCATTGTACATAGCGAGCTCTAGTCAGTGCACGCCGTCCGTAGTAACGGTGGCACCGGCAGGGGTCCGTTGAGCCCAGGAGCAAAGGCGCAAACATGAGTGGCAACGTCGCCCAGGCGGTGGCAACGGCTTGGACTCCACTACAAGACCAGTTCCCGCTCGAGTCGTTTGACGACCTCCCAGAGGATGCGCTGTGCGTCATCTGCCAGATGCCGGCCCTCGACAACGTGACCATGTGTCTCAAGGGCCACAACGCCTGCCGCCCGTGTGCCAACAAGCTGGTCGCCTCGGAGCACGGCGGCTCATGCGCCAGCTGCCGAGGCACGCTACACCGCCCCCACGTTGCGGGCATGGGCCAGACCTGGATCTCGAATACGGCGCTGAACAACATGGTCAAGGACTTTCAGATCAAATGCCCCAATGTCAAGCGTGGCTGCAGCCATAGATGCAAGGCCACCTCAATGCACGAGCACATCGAGGCGTGTGAGTACCGCGAGATTGCCTGCAAGTGCTCGGGCTGCACGTGGAAGGGCCCGGCGTGCAAGTGGCACCAGCACATGCAGGACCAGGACCACGGCAAGTACCTTGTTGACATGATGCTATTCACACAGCAGGTCTGCACCACCATGTGCGACAAGTTTGACAAGTCCGAGGAGGAGGCTGCCAAGTACAAGTCAGACGTGGTAGGCCCGCTGAAGCTGCAGATGAGCTGCATCGGCACTGGCCAGAATAACATCCAGGCCACTCTCACGGCACTCGAGGGCAAGGCCAAATGGAACGACGGCTCTAGTAGTCGCTCCAAGAGCCGCGATCGTAAGAACCAGAAGGACGTCGACGCCGCGAACGAGGCGCAAGCGACGGCTGAGAAGGAGCGTGACGATTTCAAGCGCAAGCTCGACGATGCACAGGCAAGCGACAACGGGTTGACCGAGTGGGAGCGCGGCCGATACGAGGCAATGGAGAAGGACCTGCGCGATTTGCCAAGCGTGGTCGACTGGAAGGGAACGTGCGAAGCGCGGGACCGCTTCTTCCGCGAGCGCGACGAGGCGCGCCACGAGTCGCACATGGCGCAGAAGCGCATCCACGACCAACACTCGCTTCTGAAGAAGATGATGCCGCAGGCGTCGGGGCCTTGCCCTTGCACCCTTGGGACGTGCGGCGAGGGCGGCGGACATGGTAACATGTGCAAGTACGCGCGCCGCGAATCGCGCCGCGTGATTGACGATGACAGCGATTGAGCGCATTGGTGAGTGGGTAGTAGAGGGTCTCGTGTGGACTGTGTCTCGCTAGACCTGTTTGTGAGAGTGAGAACGCTAATTTGGCCACCGCCTGCCCAGGAGCATTCATGGACGTAAGACCAACGTCGCCTGTTGGAGACGGCCTGTTGCAAGCCAAGATGCAAAACCAGACCGCGTCAGCACCCGCTGGCGACGCACCAGTCAACACGGTCCAGGCGCTTGGCGAGGCCTTCCCCGGCTCCAAGTGCACGTACGAGCAGCTTCAGAAGTGGCGTAAGATGCCCGGCTGGAAGCCCGACAACGACCCCTTTCTCAACGGCATGATCAAGGGTAAGGAGCCGCCGCCACCGGAGGACGACGACGAGCCCAAGCGCACACCCGAGTTCGAGCTGTCGCGCATGCTCGACGAGTGCATGCGCAAGGTCTACAAGCACCTGCACGACGCGTTCACCGACAAGACCTGCGACGGCCAGGACCTCTACCTGGGCCGCGCGTACCGCACGATCAGGCAGTTTCAGATGGACCACGTTGGCAAACTCACAAAGGTGCAGACCGCCTCCATCGCCGTCACGCGCGACCAAGTGGCCAAGTTCCAGGTGGACCTGGCCGAGTCCAAGCCCAATCCGCTTAGCATCCCTATGGAGCTGCTCGAGAAGTCGTTTGCGCGCATGAACCAGTGGCGCCCGGACGACGACCCCATGAAGACGATGGCTCTCTCGCAGTACGTCGACAGGGAGAAGCGCGAGGCGCACGCCAAGGCGGTGGCGGCCAAGCCGCCTCCACAGCCTGTCAAGAAGGCACTCGCGTCGGGTATCGAGGTCAGCGTTACCGAGGTGATCGCGCAGATCGAGGCGTTGGCGCGGGCCAACGACGGCTTTGGCGACAAGGGTCTCTTCTTTGGAGTCAACTACACGACGCTCTGCCGCAACGGCGACGTCATGCCTGGCGAGCGTATCATCGATTGCAAGACGGAGGAGCAGTGGAAGGCGCTCGAGCCGAGCTTCGCGGCGATGCAGCTCGTGGCTTCCGGCCAGAAGCTGCCCGGAGAGCAGAGCTACTTCACAGAGCTCACGGACGTGCGCCACGACGGCCTTCAGCTGGTGGTGCAGTACTTTGTGATTGAGCTCGACGACCGGCGCCACGAGAACCCCAAGCATAACGACACTCGCGCCCAGCTCCTGCCCGAGGTGCTCAGCGGCAAGACCTTCCACGGCGACGCAATCGTTCAGGTGTGGGCGCACATCAAGCAGCTCAACGCCGTCGACAAGGACCGCAAGGAGGTGGGCGAGGCACACGAGGAGCACGACGCGCCCGTGCGCTGTTCCTCACCCAACCCAATCCGCTCGGCCAAGGATGGCAGGCGCGGCTCGAGCGATCTATTTGCAAACGTCGACAGCGAGGACGACGTGGTCGATCCCAGCATGGTTAAGTGGTCGAAGCCCATCGTGGCCAAGGGCGGTGTATCGACGCTGCGCCACGAGGCCAGCAAGCTGATGGAGCGCGCCAAGGCAGTGGCTGAGCTTGGCGATCACAAGACCGCCTACGACCTGGCGGCGCAGGCGCACGCGCTGCGCACGCAGGCGGACGAGGTCGAGGCCTCCACGGGCAGCGCAACCAGCGCCTCGCCGCTTGGAGACGAACCCAAGGTCTACAAGCCCGAGGTCAAGTACGAGTACCCAAGCGGCGAGGTGCGGATCATCGAGGCGGGCTACTACTCTGAGTCGGAGCACTTGGCCAAGTCGATGTACGAGCAGGACCTGCTGACGGCGGTCCGGACGGCTACCGCTGCGGGCGTGGCCTCCGCCAAGCTCACGCCCGATCAGATGTCCAAGTACGAGGCGCCGCTCATCCGCAGCGAGTCGCAGGCCGAGGCTATGACGAGTGCGGAGAAGCTGTCGGATACGATCCGCGACCAGGCAGAGCGCGCGCGAAACGTCATGTCCGCTTCGCGTGAGGGCTCCAAGCAGGCATCGCCCCAACAGTCGCCTAAGCTGGCCGACTCGACCCCTCCGGAGGGCGCCATCAGCTTCAAGCTGCCAAAGGACGTGCTCACCGCGGCGGAGCGGGAGCTTGCTCAGTCGCTGCCCCAGCCAAAGTCGCTGCAGCCTGGCAGCCACCTCTTTGCGCCCAGCCGCGAGGCGGTGCTGCAGCCCCTCGTGTATGGCGCGCCGCCGGACGCACCGGACGCGCCCACCATGGACGAGCTGGCCATGACTGACGCCGAGCGCGATTACCACGACTTTTCGTGAGCTTGTAGGGTGGGAAGGGGAATGGGCTGGTGTATGATCGAAAGAGGTGAACGTGGAAACGGTGGACCGGAGTTTGGCAATTACGCTTTTTAAGTACCCCGTACACCCCATAGACTCAGACACACGATACTAAGAAGAAGAGAGCAATTTTTGTTGCGCGGGTAGGGAACGCTCGGCGGATGCGCGGTCCGCCAAGTGGGGGGAAGGATCAGTCTACTTGCTGAGGAAGTTGTATGCGATCGCGAGCGACATGTGCATCTCGAGCGGCTTGTGGTCGATCTCGTGCTCGATGGCCTTCTCAGCGGCGTCGTACTTGGCACGGATGCCAGTCGCCTCCGCATCGCTGCCGGCGGCCGCAACCTCGGCCGACATCTGGGCCTTCAACGGCCGTTTCGCTTCCACCATGAGCTCTGTGGGGGTAAGGCACGCAACGAGGTTAGATTCGCTAAGCAAGGCACGAGGCACGATCGGGTTGGAAGCAAGTGACAATGCTTACCGTTGCGGGCCTCCGACCACGAGCCGAACTCGGCCGGCTGGATGTTGACCTGGGCACGCGAGAAGTCGCGGACCTTGATCTGGCTGTCGACCTGCGTCTTGACAAGGGGCAAGATGGACTCGTAGAGCGTCTGCGAGACTGCGAGATGAAGGTACAGAAAAAGCGGTCAGCGTCACCGTCATTGGGATGGGCAGAGAGAGGCGGGTATTCAGCCGGTGCGTTGCTTACTCTTGACGAGGCCCCTGTTGGCAAGGTATACAAGATCACACACAGGCGGTCAGGCATATCGTATGTTGGGCTCACGATCCAGGCGCTCATGAATAGGTGGTGGGGTCACACGGCCCCAAGCAGCCTGGAGAAGGAGAAGTGTGTGCTGCTGGCGCGGGCCATCAAGAAATATGGCAAGGAGGCCTTCCGCATTGATATCATTGAGGATGGTATTCCTCTCTCTCAGCTTGCCGACCGGGAGAGGGCGCTCATTGCCAGCCACAGGACGCTGCACCCGAATGGGTACAACGTTAACCCGGGTGGTGAGATGAGCCCCATGCTCAACCCGGAGACGCGGGCCAAGAGCAAGGCCAGCAATATGAAGCCAGCGGTGCGGGCGCAGCGCAGTGCAAGCTGCAAGGCGGCCAAGCCGGGCAAGTGGTTGCGCAAGTGCTGGCAAGATCCCAAGTATCAAGAGATGATGCGCGATGCACGAGTGGCGGGCTGGGCGGCCAAGCGCGAGGCTAAGCTGGCTAAGCTGCCGCCCGAGGAAGCAAGGCGCAAGCGACGCAAGGCAGAGACGAACAAGGCACTCAGAGAGCGGAAGCGTACTCTGGCATCATCTGCGAGCAAGGCAACGAGTGGCAAGGGTCAGTACGAATCGAGTGACGAGGAGTGACAGGCGGTGGGCGTGTGAGCAGGGCGTTGCGTACCGAGATCTCGCCCATCTGTAGCTTACTGTGAGCGATAAGGGAGCGAAAAGGGGGACGGTGGGTGTTAGCAACACGGCGAATGCACAAGTTGGGCGGGCATATGGATCGGCGTGGTGAGCAGCGTACTCGGCGTTCTCTGAGATAGCAGAAACTATCGGATGGTCGGCTGCGACAAGCACAAAGCGCCTTTGCGACACTTCGTGGACCCCCTTTTCCGAAAGATTCGAGCTCGTGTAGCCGGGGAACTTCTTGGCGAACTGCGTGACGAGAGTGGCAAAGAGTCAGCCATGTCCACACACAGTACAGGAGCAACAATGCAAGGCGCGGCAACGCACCTCGTATGCAAGGCTGACATCGTCAGCCTGCAGGTCGACAACGCGGTTGTTCTCGGCGTTCGGTAAAACGATCGACGAGAAGCTCTCGCCGGTGGAGGAGAAGGTGCAGTCGTCGACGCCGGTGATGCGCGCGCCTGTGATGAGAGATGGGGTGACATTGTGAGTACGAAGTCCGGGGTGTGGTGTCTAGAGTAGATAGCATGGCAAGCCGCGTACCGAGCGACATCGGGAAGGTCGACTTGACGTGGTTGACCTCCATCTTGTGGAGGACCATCGACTTGAGGTCGCCCATCGGCTCGGCGGAGCCATCGAGCGTGGTGAACTTACGCTGCTGGACTGCGAAGGGAAGGGCATTGTACGTCAGTAGAGTCCGGATTGTAGAGTCTGGGTTGTCGGTTCGACGGAGCAAGCTTACAGA
>Ga0115560_1003196_pt1 | contig 10288 bp, 11 predicted proteins | sample COGITO_mtgs_1105_5_FD_87278 | JGI IMG/M metagenome (GOLD analysis project Ga0115560, IMG submission 87278) | Pelagic marine microbial communities from North Sea - COGITO_mtgs_110509 | ecosystem: Environmental > Aquatic > Marine > Epipelagic | place: Germany:Helgoland, sampling site Kabeltonne... | reverse complement strand
GTAAATTCATTTAATTCAAAATATCCATCACTAGAATTAATTTCTAAAGGCTGTGGGATAATATTGATAATGGGAATTGAATTTTCATCATTTTTACAATTTAATAACATGCTCATAAAAACTAGAGCGCCGAGTATATTCTTGTAGTGCATTTTAGTATATTAGATGCTTTAAAGATAGATAAAAAGTTAACTTTTTTTCAAGTAAATTAATGAAAATCGAGGAGCAAATTAAAATTCTTAGTAAAGAGCTACGTCAGCATAATTATAATTATTACACCCTTGATAACCCGACTATCAGTGATTATGAATTTGATTTAAAATTAAAGCAATTGCAGCGTTGGGAAAATCAGTACCCAGAATTTGCAGACAAAAATTCACCAACTCAGCGTGTTGGAGGAGAAATAACAAAAAATTTCGAAACTGTAGTTCATGAGAACAGAATGTATTCTTTAGATAACTCTTATTCAAAAGAGGAACTTTATGAGTGGGAAAAGCGAATTAAAAAATTAATCGATGGTGATATTGCTTATGTCTGTGAACTAAAATATGACGGAGCTTCAATAAGTTTAACCTATGAAAATGGTGTTTTAGAACAGGCTGTTACACGTGGTGACGGCACTCAAGGTGATAATGTTACGGCGAATATCAAAACAATAAAATCTGTTCCTTTAAAACTCGCAGGTAAGTTTCCGTTGAAGTTTGATATTCGAGGAGAAATTGTTTTACCATTTGAAGGGTTTAACAAAATGAACGAAGAGCGTTTAGTAAAAGGAGAGGAGCCCTTTCGAAATCCAAGAAACACAGCATCAGGAAGTTTGAAATTACAAGACAGTAGGGAAGTTGCCAAACGGCCCTTAGAATGCTTACTTTACAATATGGCAGGTGTAAACTTAGGAGTTCAAACACAATTCGAAAGTTTACAATTGGCAAGACTCATGGGATTTAAAGTTCCCAAGGCTGCTCAGCTAGTAACATCAATAAATGAAGTTTTTGAATTTATTGATTATTGGGACACACATCGACATGCTTTGACTTATGAAACAGACGGTGTCGTTATCAAGGTGAATAATCTACAACAGCAAGAAGAATTAGGCTTTACAGCTAAAGCACCACGTTGGGCAATTGCCTATAAGTATAAAGCAGAACAAGTTTCTACACGATTGAATGAGATTTCATATCAAGTAGGACGCACTGGGGCAATAACGCCGGTTGCAAATTTACAACCAGTTGAGCTGGCGGGTACAACTGTAAAAAGAGCTTCTTTACACAACGCAGACCAAATTCAAAAATTAGATGTTCGAATGGGTGATGAGGTGTTTGTTGAAAAAGGTGGTGAGATCATACCAAAAATAATTTCGGTTGATCTTACTAAACGACCTAAAAACACTAAAAAAACAAATTACATTACACATTGTCCAGAATGTCAAACACCGTTGGTTAGACAAGATGGAGATGCTAAACATTATTGTCCAAATTATCAAGGTTGTAAGACTCAAATGACGGGAAGAATACAACACTTTATTTCCAGAAAGGCCATGGATGTTGAAGGCTTAGGAGGTGAGACAGTGTCTCTGTTAGTTGATGAAGGTTTGATAAAAGATTATTCAGATTTATATGGTTTAACTTTAGAGCAGTTACTTCCTTTAGAGAGAATGGCGCAAAAAAGTGCCAATAATCTAATAGCCGGTCTTGCGGCATCTAAGCAGATTACTTTTGAACGTGTTTTATTTGCATTAGGTATTCGATATGTTGGTGAAACAGTGGCTAAAAAATTAGCGAAACACTATAAAAATATCCAAGCTTTGGCAAATGCCACTTCTGAAGATTTAATTAATGTAGACGAAATAGGAATAAGAATAGCTGAAAGCGTTGTTGATTTTTTTAATTCACAAGAGAATAACTTGATTGTAGAAAAGCTGACCAATTTTGGCATTCAATTGTCACTTTCAGAACAATCATTAGCCAATCAAACGGATAAACTAAAAGGAAGTAGTTTTGTTATCTCAGGTGTTTTTGAGCGTGTTTCTAGGAAAAGATTGAAGCAGTTAATAGAAGATAATGGTGGTAAAATATCCTCTTCAATTTCCTCTAAAACAAGTTATTTAATTGCTGGCAGTAACATGGGGCCAAGTAAGTTGTCCAAAGCAAATAAACTTAATATTCAAATGATTTCGGAAGATGATTTCTTGGATAATATAATTTAGATTAATTCTAAATTAGTTTATTTCATCGATAAAATACACTTTTTATCGATAATGTGTATATTTTATTATATATTTGGCTCTAACAACTGCGCGAAATATGAAATCTAAATTAATTGCAGGTATATTAATATCCCTATCAATAGCAACGGTCTTCTTCGAGATAATTGAAGATCCAAGCGGTAATATAACACGAAGTTTTATTGTACCATTGCTAACATTTTTATACTTTTTTAAAAACAAGGGAAAAACTTCTTATTTTTTCTTTTTCTTATTATTCTTTTCAATCGCCGAGTCTTTAGTTTGGATGGAAAACTATGATAATTTTAAAATAGGAACATTAAATGTGTCTTTTTATCACTTTTACATTGGTAACTTATCATCTATTACGGCATATATATTTTTAATTTTAGAAATCTTAAAATCTTATAGTTTTAAAAGTGTGATTGATAAATTTCCTGTTCATATCATGATACTGTTTGTTCTTGATATTTACACAATATATCTCGTGAGTGAGACTGCCTTCCGAAGTCCAAATTTTGTTTATAATGTGGATAAAATTATCGAAGTTATATACAATGGGGTTGTGATGTTTTTGTTGACGGTAGCGCTAATGGGCTATATCAATCGAGATTCTAAAAAAGCAATGAACCTGTTATTAGGTTCTTTGTGCCTTGTGTTTTCTGAAATACTACAAGTGGCAACTTTCTATGTCTCTGAAAACAATACCCTTCTGGGAGTTAGTTACATTATTCTTTTGATTTTTGCCTTCACATTTTTGTATGTACAGTCAGATATGTCTTACTCTAGAAGAACTCATTACGAGAGCGTTCCCTTTTTAAAAAACATTGAATAGTTATACTAAAATGGTGGTTCCTCTTACTTTTTTTGATTTATTAGAATCGAAAAAGAAATCTATTTTCCCCATGTATAATCCGTAACATCCTACTTGATTTATTAAAACATTTTCACCCAATATATTTTTTTCAATGATTGGTTTTTTTAAAAAAGTGTGTGTATGGCCCCCAATGATTAAATCGATATGTTTGGTCGCCCTAGCAAGCACTACGTCAGATATTTTGTTAGGATCTTTTTTATAATAATGACCAAGATGAGACAAGCATATGATTAAATCGCATTGCTCGTCTTCCTTTAAAATTCTACTCATGTCTTGAGATATCTCAATTGGGTCTCTATAAACAGTTTCTTTGTATTGTTTTTTTAACACCAACCCATTTAGTTCTATACCCAATCCAAAAACACCAATTTTAATTCCATTTTTTTTAAAGATTTTGTAAGGTTTTACATGTTCATTCATGACCGTTTTTGAAAAATCATAGTTCGCAGAAACAAATTCAAAATTGGCATGTGGTAGCTGTTTGTATAAACCTTCAATACCATTATCAAAATCATGATTTCCTATTGTTGCAAGGTCATATTTAAGCATGCTCATGAGTTTAAACTCTAGCTCTCCACCATAATAATTAAAATAGGGAGTACCTTGAAAAATATCTCCTGCATCCAATAGTAAAGTGTTTGGATTTTGCTCTCTTAAGGACTGAATGAGTGAAGCTCTTCTAGCGACACCTCCTTTATTGGAATTTCGTCCACTTTCCGGACCAAATGCATCGATATGACTGTGTACATCATTGGTGTGTAAAATTGTTATTTGACGCGAGTCAGTTTCAGGTACAAAAGACGTTAACGAAAGACTGCTCAAACTCAAAAGAGTAGCAGAGGCACTAGATTGACGCAAAAAATCTCTTCTTCTCATAAATATCTTAATTTAATTTATTCTAATGAATCGTTGGTCAATCATAGGGCGGATGGTATCATTTTTTGAAAAATAATCGATCAGAACATTTCTTATTTTATAGTTGAGAATGTGAAGAGTATCGCTTTTTTGAAAAAAGGACATGTTATCCCCACCATTATACAAGTAATCATTAGTGGCAACATTATAGTAGTGGTCATCGTTTATAATTTCTCCATGAATCTTTGCTTCCAATAATTGAGAATCTTTATCCAATTTAATTGTTAATCCTGAAATAGGATGTGCTCGTTTTGCGTATTGTAAATAATTCACCAATTCCTTGACAACGATACCTTTAAGTTTTGCAACCACAACACTATTTTCAAAGGGCATAAGTTGATATGCTGAGCGTGTTGTAACTGGACCTTTTGGTAAAATAGATCTGATACCACCATGGTTTAACAATACAAAATCAATTGACTCTTGTGTTTTTGATTTGAAAATTGGATTAGCTTCTTTAAAAACAGCATCAGCCATTAAATTTCCAATCGCTGTGTTTAATTCACCGTCATTTTTAGAATAAGTATCAATGGAAAAAGCGAGCACACTGTCTAAATTTTTATTGACGTTTAACCGGTATGGCTCCATGAAATTATTGATCAACGAATCCTCTTTGATTTGAGAATTTATTTCCAATCTTGAACCTTCAATTTTATTGAGGTGAAAATTGTCTTTACAGGAAAAAAAACAAAGAACTAGCCCAACTAAAATGAGTTTGTTCTTGATTAATATATGATTTTTCAATACCATTTTTAGGACATGTTTCTTACTTTTGCTAAAAGTATAAATTTAAATGATTTTTAAACGATTAAAGAAAAAATCTAATCAAAAATATTTAAATAATAGTTTAAATAATAGAAAGCCATTGGTTGATGAAAGCGTCATTCAGTCTGTGGGTGTTATTTTAAATAGTAACGAATTTAAAGATTCGGATCAATTATTATCCCTTTTAAGATCTCTGGACATAAAAGAGAATAAAATTAAGTTTATAACTTTTATCGATGACCATAATCAAGGCCAAACAGCTGGGATGCTTATTTTTATCCTGAAAATTTTAAATGGAGGGGAAATATTGAAGGTGTTGATTTAACAGATTTTGTCAATGAATCATTTGATATGCTCATAAGTTATTATCAGATAAATCAATTGGAATTACATTTAGTTACCACGTTATCAAAAGCAAAATTTAAAATCGGAATTTCTAATGTAGATGAAAGACTGCATGATTTAATTATAAGTATTGACCCTAACCAAGTAGAAATATTTAAAAAAGAGTTGTTAAAGTATTTAAAAGTTTTTAATAAGATATAGATGAATGCATTAAAAGGAACCGGTGTTGCATTAGTGACGCCTTTTAAAAAAGATTTAAGTGTTGATCATGATGCGCTCGAAAGGGTTGTTAATTATAATATTGATAATGACATTGATTACTTGGTTGTTATGGGTACCACAGGTGAAAGTGTCACTGTGTCAAAATCTGAAAAAATCAATATACTCAAAACCGTATCTCGCGTAAATAACGGTAGATTGCCTTTAGTGTTAGGTATCGGAGGTAACGATACGAGAGCAGTTATAGAAGAAATTCAAATGACTGATTTAAGCGAAATCACAGCAATACTCTCAGTTTCTCCCTATTACAGTAAGCCAACACAAGAAGGGATTTATCAACATTTTAAGGCAATATCTCAAGCGTCACCAAAACCTATCATTGTTTACAATGTGCCGGGAAGGACCTCAAAAAACATGTTGCCTAACACCGTGCTACGACTTGCTAGTGATTTTAAAAACATTGTAGCGGTGAAGGAGGCAGGAAATAACACTCAGCAGTATTTGGAATTACTTAAAAATAAACCAAAAGATTTTCTTGTTATTTCTGGAGATGATGACCTAGCCTTAGGCACAGTTTTAGCGGGTGGAGCAGGAGTCATTTCTGTTTTAGGCCAAGCGTTTCCCAAAGAATTTTCAAAAATGATTCGTTTAGGAGTGTCCGGAAACACAAAAGAGGCTCACGAGTTACATTTTAAATTGATGCCAATAACCTCATTAATATTTCGCGAAAATAATCCAGCAGGAATCAAAGCTGTACTTAATAGCTTAGAGCTTTGTTTGGATGTGGTTCGCTTGCCATTGGTAGCTGCATCTAATAGTTTAAAGACAGAGATCAAGTCATTTATTATCAATTATGGGCAATGATAAAAAGAAAACTTCGTTAGCCTAATAATAAGTTAATAAACGAAGGGTTAAATATTTATTTTAATATTCGTTTGAAATACTTATTTTTGCATCCTCAATTGAAATATGAAGAATTTACTTTACATCACATTTATCCTGATTATCACAAGCTCTTGCAGTGAATACCAGAAAGCTTTAAAGTCAACCAACATTGCTGAGAAATTTGCAATGGGTACGGAGCTGTATGATGACGGCAAGTTTGGGAAAGCGAATCGCTTGTTCGTTCAGATTGTGCCAAAATACAGAGGTAAGCCACAAGCTGAAAAACTCATGTACATGTACTCCAGGACTTTCTATGAAATGAGAGATTTTTATACTGCAAATTATCAGATGGAACGTTTTGTAAATGCTTATCCAGAAAGTATAAAGGCTGAAGAAATTGCTTTTTTGGCAGCAAAAAGCTACTATTTTCTGTCTCCGGTGTATTCAAAAGAACAAAAAGAAACCGTCGACGCTATTGGTAAATTACAGGGATTTATAAACAGTTATCCTGATTCTGAGTATTTGGCTAGTGCAAATACCCTAGTAAAAGAACTGGATTACAAATTAGAAAAAAAGGCATTTGAAATAGCCAAAGAATACAACACAACAGGACCTTACAGTAGAGATTATCAGGCAGCCATTTCAGCATTTGATAATTTCATCATCGATTTTCCTGGTACAACATTAAAGGAAGATGCCATGTTTTACAGACTAGATTCTGCATTTAAAATGGCAATAAATAGTGTTGAGTGGAAAAAAGAGCAACGTTTGAAAGAGGCTAAAAGTTTATATGATACCTTTGTGAAGTTGTATTCTGAATCAAAATTTAATGAAGAAATCAAAAGTATGGGTGAAGAATTAGTCACTCAAATGCAACCTTACAGTTCAAAAAGTTAATACAATAGAAAAAATGGATTTAAAAAAAGTAAATGCTCCTGTAAATACTGAAACATATGACAGAAATGAAATAGATGCGCCTACAGAGAATATATATGAGGCCATATCAGTCATTTCAAGACGAGCAGAGCAAATCAATACCGAGATTCGAAAAGAACTTATTGATAAATTAGAGGAGTTTGCAACCTACAACGACAGTTTAGAAGAAATCTTCGAAAACAAGGAACAAATTGAAGTTTCTAAGTTTTATGAAAAATTACCTAAACCTCATGCTTTAGCTGTCCAAGAATGGCTTAAAGAAAAAATTTATTACAGAAACACAGATCAAGATTCTCAAGTAGAATAATTGTCATGTCAATCTTAAGCGGTAAACATATACTACTAGGCATAACTGCTGGTATAGCCGCGTACAAAACAGCCTCACTAGTGAGGCTTTTTGTCAAAAATGGAGCTCATGTTAAAGTCGTTATGACACCTGCGTCGAAGGAATTTATAACGCCTCTTACCTTATCTACACTATCAAAAAATCCAGTTCTTGATTCGTTTACCAATGAAGATGATGATAACGAAGTTTGGAACAATCATGTTGAGTTAGGTCTTTGGGCAGATATTTTTTTAATTGCCCCTGCCACAGCCAATACCATGTCTAAAATGGCTTCTGGGAACAGTGATAATTTGCTTTTAGCAATCTATTTATCTGCGAAATGTCCGGTTTATGTGGCACCTGCAATGGATTTGGATATGTACCGTCACGCATCATCCAAAACATCAATGTCGACACTTCAAAGTTATGGGAACATCATTATTCCTGCAGAAGTTGGGGAGTTGGCAAGTGGTTTAGTTGGTGCGGGAAGAATGGCCGAGCCAGCAACGATTGTAAAATTTATCGAGAGTCATATTTTAGAGGGGTTACCACTTTATCAAAAGAAAATTTTAATAACTGCAGGTCCAACCTACGAAGCGATAGATCCTGTTCGATTTATAGGGAATCACTCAAGTGGTAAAATGGGTTTTGAAATTGCTAAAGCAGCCTCTAATTTAGGCGCTGAGGTACGATTAATTACTGGTCCAACCCACCAAAAAATTTCATCAAATCTCATCACTGTCATACCAGTTGTTAGTGCACAAGAAATGTATGAGCAAGTGCATCAATTTTATGAAAATTGTGATATTGCCATATTATCTGCTGCTGTCGCAGACTACAAAATTAAATTTATATCTAATCAAAAGATAAAAAAGGAAGAACACTCTTTAACATTAGAGTTAGAAAAAACTCAAGATATTCTAGCATCTCTTGGAAAGTTAAAAAACAACCAATTACTTGTTGGTTTCGCTTTAGAAACTGATAATGAAATTACAAATGCAATTAAAAAACTAAAAAATAAGAATTTAGATTTAATTGTTTTAAATTCGTTAAGTGATAAAGGTGCTGGTTTTGGCACAAATACAAATAAGGTCACACTGATAAAGCGTGATCTGAGTACAACTAATTTTCCCCTTAAGTCTAAGGCAGAGGTGTCTAAAGATATTTTAAATGAAATACTAAAACTGATCGATGCGTAATTGCTTATTATTATTATTATTTATTTTGGCTATCATGAATGTCAGTTCTCAAGAACTGAATTGTAGCCTGATTGTCAATGCACAACAGACTGGAAATGAAAATGTCCAGGTGTTTAAAACACTTGAAAAGCAACTACAAGAATTTGTAAGTAACACTAAATGGACCAATAGAATTGTAGCATCACAGGAACGCATTAATGCAAGTATGGTGATTAATATTCAAGATTACAACAACGACACATTTAAAGCCTCTATACAGGTTCAGTCAGCACGTCCAATTTTTAATTCATCATATGAGTCACCGATATATAATTTTAATGACAAAGATTTTAATTTTAGATATCTAGAATTTCAAAATTTGAATTATAGTCCAACACAATTTGAGTCTAATTTAGTATCAGTTATTGCATTTCATGTGTACATGATTTTAGGAATGGATGCTGACACGTTTGAGTTAAAAGGAGGTCAAAAATATTTTGAGCAAGCTCGAACTATCGTTGGATATTCGCAACAAAACAATGCGGTTGGTTGGGCACCACCAAAAGGAGGGGATCAAACTAGAAGCCAGCTATTAGATAATGTTATGTCTACTACCTACAAAGAGTATAGAGAAGTGCTCTACAAATATCATCGAATGGGCTTAGATGGAATGCACGAAAATCCAAAGAATGGTAAGGTAGTTGTTGCGGAGGCATTGACAAGCTTACAGGTCATGAATTCTAGGCGTCCAAATTCTTTTATTTTAAGGGTGTTTTTTGACGCAAAGTCTGATGAAATCGAACAAGTTTTTTCAGATGGTCCGAGTGTGGATATTAAAAAACTAACAAATACTTTATCAAAAATAGCTCCAATGCATTCGAGTAAATGGAGAAATATAGGTTTTTGATATATTTGCTTAGCCTTTTTGATGCTCAATTTTCATCATTTAATTTTTATCACATTTGATAAATAAACTCACCATAAAAAATTATGCACTAATTGAAGAACTGCAAATGGACTTCAATAATGGGCTATCTATTATTACAGGTGAAACTGGGGCTGGGAAGTCAATTTTGCTAGGGGGGTTATCATTGATTTTGGGTAAGCGTGCTGATTTAACAGCGATGAATGACTCGAGTAAAAAATGTGTTATAGAAGCTACCTTTGACATCGCTAATTATAATTTAAAATCACTGTTTAAGGATAATGATTTAGATTACGATGCCGAAACCATCATTCGAAGAGAAATCTTACCGTCAGGTAAATCTCGCGCATTTGTAAATGATTCACCTGTTAATTTAAATATACTTTCTTTACTAGGAGTACAACTAATTGACATTCATTCACAACATCAAACTTTACAGATTACAAATGTAGACATGCAATTAGATATTTTAGATGCACTTGCAAACAACAAAGTGACGCTTCTAGAATATCAAGAAAAGTTTGTTGTTTATAAAAAAACAAAGGCATCCTTAGAGGAATTAAAAGGGCAAAAAAATCAAGCTCTGAAAGACCACGATTATAACGTATTTTTATGGAATGAATTAGAAGAAGCACAACTGTTGTCTGTCGATTTAAGCGCCTTAGAGGATGAACAAGCAACCTTAAGTAATATT
>Ga0115560_1003187_pt1 | contig 10310 bp, 10 predicted proteins | sample COGITO_mtgs_1105_5_FD_87278 | JGI IMG/M metagenome (GOLD analysis project Ga0115560, IMG submission 87278) | Pelagic marine microbial communities from North Sea - COGITO_mtgs_110509 | ecosystem: Environmental > Aquatic > Marine > Epipelagic | place: Germany:Helgoland, sampling site Kabeltonne... | reverse complement strand
TTATAATGATTGAGCCTTCAATAGTAGCTTTACTTTAGCGTTCATTCTTTTAGATACGTCTTTAGATACCTTTAAAATATTATCTATTTCTTTAATATCTACTCCTAACTCATTACCCCTCGCTTCTATTTCGCTTGCTCCTTTGAATATATTATCCATCATATTTCTAGCACGTTCTGATACATTAATAGCTTTTGCTATCTCTCCATCTGCACTCTTTGAGTTTGCAAACTCTTTTCTAAATGCTTTCTCTAAATCTTGAATAGCACCTAACTCTACTACTTCACTCTTAAGCTCTACGCTTTTTCTATTAAGCACTTTTAATATTTCACTCATCTTATTGGTTTATTATTTGTTTAATTTGCTCTACTAATTTCTCATCTTCTGTTAATTCCTTGCTAGCTTCTAACTGTTCAAAGCCTTGATACATTCCTTCAATTGAGAATCCTTTATAAGTTCCTAACTTAACTTGCTCCCACTCATCGTCGTTGTATATCTTCATCATGATAACCCAACTTCCAACAGGTGCTTTAAGATTGAATAAGTTAGACTTATCTTGTTTAGTATCTTCTACTATCCAACTCTCAATAACTGTAGCTCCCTTAATAGGCTTTTCATGCTCTGTAGTGACATTATTAGCGTTTAAGTTCTTCATGTAAAGCTCCTGTGTTTTCGCTATCGTAGGAGCAGTAAAAAAGACGTTAAATTCTTTACCCTTCATCTTACGAAAGATTCTCTTTTCTGGAACTAAAGCTAAACCTACTACTACTCTTCTTTCTTCGTCAATAGTTTTGAACTCTACCTTGTGAGAAGATAATTCTTTTTGAGAAGATAGGGCAATCCAGTTTTCCTCTATAGCTGGAGATTCTACTAATGACACAGCGAAAACGCCATCTTCTGCTTCGTTACGTATAAATAATTCTATCTCTTCTATCTTTGCCATAGTGTAGTTGTTAATTATTATTTATGAAAGAAACTTTTTTATATCAGTATTAAACTTTTCTATTTCTTTTAAAAGACTTGTTCTACCTTCGTAAATTTTATAAACAGGTAGTTTAGTTGGAGATATTCCAAGTTCAGATGCTTGCTTTGATAGAGTATTAAACGCTTTCTTGATATCTGCTTCTGCTTTGGCTATAAAAGTCTTACTCCCTTTTACTGCTTCTAAGTGTTCGTTCTTTTCCTTTAGTAATGGCTTTAACTGGTCGGACACTCTTTTTGCATCCATAGCACCACCTTTAGCTCCATCTCTTATGTTATCTAATTTCTTTATAGCTTGTTCTAAATCTTGTGTAGCTCCTAACTCTACTACTTCACTTTTAAGCTCTACGCTTTTTCTATTAAGTACTTTTAAAATTTCACTCATGATTTTTATTATTTGTTTAATTAAATGACTTTTAATTGTATTGTTTGTAATATATTGTTATCTTTGTAACTTCATAATTTAGTTTTAAGCCTAGATTGACAAAGTAAGTGGTGCTACTAAGTCAGTCTAGGCTTTTTTTATAGAGTGGCTGTATCTATTTTGTTTCTATCTAAGCTTTGTGCTGTAGTAACTTCTGTACTTACTACCATAGCCTTAACAGGTGCTTGCTCTTGTTGTCCTAAACTCTGTGCTAATTGATTTTCTGTACTGTTACCAGCTATGTTAAAAGTAGGTACTGTAGGAGCTGTTGCATCCATTCTTCCCGTAGCTGCTGTTAAACTACCACCACCTTCATAGCTACTACTCCTAATCTTTTGAATATTTGTAGCCGAAGCTATAGCTGCTTGTGCTGCCATTAAAGGAGCTAACACTAAACCACCTACAGGAGCTTTCAATCCAGCAAGGAATGCAGCCATAGTAGACTGAATACCCGTAACTATAGCAGTTGCAATAGCTATCTTTTTAGCTCTCTCGAATCCCTTCTTTCTTGCTTGCTCTTGCTTCTCTTGGTTATCTCCAGCAAGTAACAATTCAGCTTCCATTAGAGAGTTAGATAAGCCACTAACAAACTCTAAGCCTTTAGTAATTTTGCCTAGGTGCGTGTTGTTAAGTTCTTCTATTCTCGCTAAATGCTCTGCTTCGCTTTCTTCATCTCTCTTTCTATACTCATCTTTAAGTAGTTCGAGTCTACTCATTCTAATCTCTTCGGGTAGAACATCAGCACCCTCTAAATCGTCTACAGGTGCATCTGGCTCTTCAATAGCTTCAAACATTTCTTTGTCTAGCTTTTTACGTGCTTCTATCTCTGCTGCTATTTTAGCATCGTTAACAACTAGTAAAGCTTCTGCTTCTTGCTTATCATGAAGTAATTGTAGCTGTGCTTTCTGTGACTGTGTTAGCTTTTCATTAGCTAGTAAATCTTCTCTTTGAATTAAGAATTTGTTTCTAATAGTTTCGGTTTCTTTCTCGAAGCCATCCTCCATTAGTTCAATCCTACCAGCTTCTATTTCTCTAGCTACTGCTAACGCTGTATCTTCTAACTCTTTCTTCTTTGCTAAGAACTCTCTATACCTAGATACTCTTTCACTTTGTGAAGAACTCTCCTCTGCTTCTATTTTCTTATTGCCCTCTTGTGTAGTATCTAGTACATTTTGTTTATGGTCTTGAACTAATATAACTAATTCGTTATAACTCTCTCTCTTAGCTTTTAGTTGGTCTTGTATCTCTTTCGCTAATTCCCATTCCCCTTCTTCTCTAGCTTTGTCCTTTTCTATTCTTAAATCTTTTAGAGCTTGTTTAGTATTTTGTAAATCCTCTTTTCTGCCCTCTTGCTCTTTATCTAAGTTATCTAATACAGCAGCTAATCTATCTCTCTCGGAAGCTTCTTCAATGTCTAATCTACGCATCTTTTGATTATGCTCTCTTTCTCTATTAGCATTGGCTTTCTCCATTGCTTTATCTTGCTTCTCTAATTCAGAAGTCAATCTAGCTGAGGATTCTGCTGCACTCTCTTGCTCCTCTCCAAAGATATTGAACATTTTAACTAGAGCATAACCAGCAGCAATTAAAGCTGTTATAGCAACGACAATTAAACCAATAGGATTGGCTTTCATTACAGCGTTAAAGATTTTTTGCACTACAGTATTAGCCATTATGGCATTTTTCATTCTCTTAAATGCTGGTATAGATTCTCGAATCCCTTGGATACCTTGCGAGATAGCCATAGCACTCTGTACTCTTAATAGTGCCTCTTCTACCTTTGCACTATCTACTCCAAAAGCACCCATTGCTCCAGCGCCTAACTCAAAACCAGCAGTAATACCAGACAAAGCACCACCTAAATTCTGGGATGTAGTTTGTGACATGGCGTCAACTTGCATATCAGTATCTATAATTACTTTTTTATAAACACCAATTTGAGCAGACAAATCTTTGTACTCCTGTGTGTTTTGTTGCCCAGCAGCAGCCATACTATATAAAGCATCTTCTAACTCTCCTATTTGCCCACTTAAATTGTCGGCTTCTGTGAACGCTTCTTCAAAAGATAAGCCTAGCTCATCCATTGCTTTAAGTCCAGCTTTAGTATTTACATCTAACTCTATTGTTTTTTTGATAGCCATGCTTTCTTTCTTTTATGTTTAGTTCTTATCTCCTTAAATGTACTAGGTATTTTATACTTTCCTTTGGCTATATCTATAGCTTCACTTCTACCTAAAAAGTCATCTGTGCTTAGTAGCTCTAATAATTGTTCTATCATAATAGTATTCCGTCAAATGTATTCGTTAATATTTTACTAGGTAACATTATAGTGAAAGCATCTTCTCTTAATAAGTAATTTCTCTCAAAGTCTTGTACATAGTTAAAAACCGTAGCTCTAATAACATCTCCGTTAGCATTATAGTATGTTATTGTAAATTGATTAGTTCTAGTAATTCCTGTTGTATTGGCAGAAGCTGTGAATGTTATAATGCCCTGTGCCGATGAGGTGTAAGGTAAAGTTACAGAAGGTGTAATAAAAGAAGCTTCTGTAGACGTATCTGTAATTGTATAGTAACCTCCACTCTGTGGCTTAATAGCTTGTACAGGTGCCAATAATACTTCTCCAGCACTAATAACATTTATAGTTCTAGCTTGTGTTGTAGCACCCTCTGTAAAATCGCTTAGTAATTCTAAACTAACCATGCCACTGGTTAAGTCTGTTTTCATTGTATTAATTCTATACTTCTTATCTCTAAGTATTATAGTATCGTCTAAGGTTAACTCTGTAAGAACTTCTAAAGGTAACATACAGTCTAGCTTAACCATTCTAGTTTTATCGTTAAACAAGTTAAGTAGATATGGCTCGTAGTAAGTCTGGTATAATGAGTTAGGTATACTAATATTTTTAAGTGTACTAACATCTAAGCCAAAGTTAGATGAGTAATTATCTCCATTGTATACTGTATCTTGCCCTAAAGGTACATAAGAGGTTACCTCTGTAGTTGTATTACCATCGTTAAAATAGAAGCTACAATCTGTACTATTATCTAGGTACAAATTACAAACTTTAGGAATATACCCCTTATCTATTAAGGAATCTGTCATAGCATAAGCTACCTGTATATTCGTATCTGTGAATTTATTAAAATATAAGTTTTCAAATGGTAGTTTAATCTTAAAATCTCCACCATCGTAATCAAAGGTACTCTTTAAGCTTCCGTACTCTCTACCATACTCTCCAAAGAACTCCTCATTAATGAAAGACTTAGACTTCTGCCACTCAAAAGAAATTGACTTATAAAGTTTAGGTCTGTCTACCTTAATAGAATCTATAATTGTGTAAGGTGTAATATCTATTTCTCCTCCGTAGTCGTACCACTCATCTAAAGGCTCAATTTGAAACGTTGTGCTATCTTGTAATGGTGTACAGGTTAAGTTAAACTCTTTTAGTATTCCACTAAAGTAATCAGCTACTTTCATATCTGGAGCTGTGTTATTTAGGTCTGTAAATGCTGACAATATGAAAGGGTTATCTACATTAGGTAAATTACACCAAGTCTCAACTTCAAAAGCTTCTGTCGGTGTTGCAGCAGATACTCTAGCAGTAAAATAATGAGTATACTTCAAGTTGACATCGTAAACAGTAACAGCCGTAGAACTTCTAATCTGATAAGAGTAGTAATAGTCTGTAGAAATATTGTTAACTCTTGTATCGAATTGCCCTGTACCTTGACTACCAGCAGAAGTTACATTAAAAGTCATAGTATACTGTAAAGTAGCTTGTGACTCTGAGACATGCCTAGCATAAACATCTATATAATAAGTAGCTCCTACATCGTCACAGTAGTGGTATAAGTTCAGTCTAAAATAACCATTAGTAGTAAAAGCAGCATCATAGCCAAAGGGTGTATAAGACTTAGGAGATTGGTATTCAAACCTTACGAAGTCATCTGTGAAAACTGCTTCTGTAGCATTGTTAAAAGTTATTCTTTCTGGCTCTAAGTCAAATCTAGCAGTTTTCTTATTTTTCCACCAAGTAAACATATTTGTGAATCTAGTATCACTTAAAAAGTTACCTGTAAATATTAGGTTATATTGTGCTGCTATAATCTCAAATATCTTTGCTACTCTTACTGCTGGAAACAACTCATTAAAACTCATAGGAGAAGAAGCAGAGCTAATATCGTAAGAGCCACCAGCTCCATAATTCCAAGGATTGTTACTACTTATTAATGGGTAACGTATATCGTCGTCTGTAGTGCTTGTTAAACTTGCCAAAACCTCTGCACCATTATACTCTGTTTGTATAGATGAGTAGTCTAAATCCTGTAGCTTATCTTCTCCGAAGTTATCTTTAAGAGTAACTACATCTCCAAAGAATGTAATCTTGTAAGACTCTGCTTTATTATTCTTAATTTCAGCACCCTCTAGTTGTATCTTACCAACTCTAAATGGAGTGTGGTTAATTTCTATTCTAGCATCTACTCTATTCTTAGCTGAGAACGTTCCGTTTACATCATTGTTATAGTAGTGGTCAAATATACCATTGTTAACTTTAGAAGCTGGTATAGTGAAGCTTTGTGAGAAGTCTGTAAATACTTTACTAATGTCTTGAATATTTTGAGTACTAGAAGTAACTTCTATCTTTTCATCTTGGAATAAATCTAGTCTAATATCGTTTACATAAATTTGAACAGTTCGCATTATACAATATAGTTTAGAGTGTTAAAAGAATAAGCAAAGTCAATCTTATAATTGATATTCTTATCGTTAATACCTAGTTTTAAATCTGTACTCTTAGACATTACTTTTACAGGTACGTTGTCTAATCTAACTTCTTCGCTTAGCATAAGTTGTTTAATAACTTCGCCATAGTTATCATTTACCCAACCTGTATTACATGAGATAGAATCGTTACCGTTTGTATTAAAGCTTTGTTTAATGTTAGAGCCTACGTTATAATCTAAAGATGAAGGCATTAAGTTATACTCCTTAGAGTTTACATCAAACTTAGACTTAGAAACCTTAAAGAAGTTTATTCTATCCCAAACTCCGTAACGATTTACAAAGTCGCATTTAATCACATCAAACTTATTCTCACATACTGCTTCAAAGTATAAAGTCTTTTCTAGTGTTAAATTCCTATAAATATCTACTCTATTACCATCTTCTAATAGAGTTTCATATACATTAGGAAAGCAAGCCACATCAAAAGTCTTAGTAATAGTAGCTACTGAAAAGCCTGTTCTTAAGTTAGTGTAACCTACTGTAATAACGTCTGCAGAGTCATCAAATATAGTTATAGAGCCTTCTGAATTATTACCCTCTTTAATATAGAATGTCCCTTCATCATTTAGAACACTAGGTACTGTTGGATTGTTACCATCTAAGAAGTAACCGTAACCATCAAAAGCTATGAACTCATCAGTAGTTTGTAAGACATCGTCTAAGTAAGTCTTAGCTGTACAATAAGCATACTCTCCTACAGGTGCTTCTTTCTCATAAACAGCAGTAGTAACCATTGGCTCAAATGTAATGAAGTTAATATACTCTCTAATGTAAGGAGATATGTCAAAGTTTACTGTAGTAACCACAGAAGAAGGTATAGGCTTAGATAAGCTTATAGTAGCTGTAGTTGGTATACTATCTGGAGAGTTCCAAATGAATAAGTCTACTCTTACATCTTGATTAATCGTTCCTACTTGACTTATGAATCTAGGTGAACGTGTATAAATTGCTGTTGCCATTATTTCTTATTTAATGTATGTTTCATAAATTCCTCTACGTCTAGTCCAAACTTCTCTACTAGCTCATCTGGTAATCTCTTAAATGCTTTCTCAAAAGGCTTAGTAAAGAATAAGCTAGGCTTCATACCTTTGCTGTAAATACTTCTAGCTATTAAATACCCCATGCTCTTGTGACTCATAAACTTACCAGACTTCTTATCTTTCCATTGGAATCCTTTACGTCTTGCCCACTTCGCCATGATACCACTCATACCACCATTAGCTTTACCTATCTTATGTCTACCACTACCAAATCTAAACGGAGATTTTGGCGCTCTTGAACTGCTGTTATTTCCCTTAACTCCTTTATCATTATAAGCTCCGTATTCTTCCATTAGAAAGTCGAAGCTAAAAGAGTTTTTACTTACCTTAGACTCAAACTTCAAAGAATTGTAAAGTTCGTTAGTATCTTTGTGCTGCATACGAGTTAAGTTAGCACGTGACTGCTTTATAACTTCCTTGCCAAACTTACTAAGCTCCTTTTGTAACTCCTCTAGCATATTGTCATATCGTTAGGAATATCTACACTAAAAGTTAGCGCCCACCCAGCTAAGTAATTCTCAAATCTTTCTGTGAACGGCTCAAATGTAGGAGAGCCATTTAAAGCATAGTTAGAGTCTCTTAGAGCGCCTCTTTCTAATACTTCAACTAATCTAGCACCAACTGCTAACTGAGTGTTTAAAACGTCTTGTTCGTTATCGTTGCCTCTGAATTTGTCAGTAGTTTCTTCGTTAGATATATCTACAATATCCATAAGCATAACACTCATATTAAAAGTATATATGTTACCTGTTTTAGTTGCAGAGTTAACCATAAGATGAGATAACGGAAAGATAGTTTGTTTAGCTAAGTCTACATCAAATATATCTCCTGTGGTTACTGTGTTAACGTTAATATCTGACTGTAAAGAGTCTTTAATTGTTTCTAGTATATTATAGTATGCTTGCATTACTTAAGGTTTTTTTTAATCATTCTATTTTCTATCTCTATTCTTTCCTTCTCAAAACTAAGGAATGTTAAGCACTCATTTATGTTTTGCTTTGTCGCTTTGTCAATCCCTTCAAACTTTCCATCTGCGAGTGTATAAAAGTGCTGATACCACCCCCACTTCTTTCCAAATTGGACTGACTCGCTGTAAGCTCCTTCTTCACTTCCTTCAACTCCTCCTCCATAGAGAGTTGGATAGCGCTCAGTAAGTCGTTTGTTAAAGTGTAAAAAAAAAACATTGCACCCATTGCTACACCCAAGGGCATAAAATCCATAAGGTCTGCTGTTAGCTCTGTGCCATTGTATTCCATTATAGAGTAGTTATCTTTATCTTTACGTATTACAGGTCTATAAAGTACTGCCATAGCTTTGTTCATTGTACTCCAGTCTGCTATGTAAGTAGTTAAATCTGCATACTCTCCACTAGTCATTGATTCTAGCTCTGGAATAAAGCCAAGCTCTTGTGTTTGTATACTGAATACATTAGTAAAGGCAGCATCACTATCTAGCATAGCTGTTACATCTTTAACGATAGAGTTTATATCTATCTGCTTCATTAGTTTAACCTTGCCAAAAGGAATACCACAAAGAATCTCTACAAACCTTTGCTTGTAAAACTCCCCTTCTAAGTCTTTAGTAACCTCTAAGAATCTCTTATACTGTTTAAGTGTTATTTCGTTAAGGTTATCTGGAATTGTTATAGTTGCTCTCATTAGTTAAATAACTTTTATACTTAAAAAATGTACTTCGTATCAAAATTATGTTATCTTTACAATATGAAACTAATCAAAATAATAATAACAAGTGGAATCTTAATAGGGTTTATAGCACTTTGTAACGTATAAGAATAGGGAGGGCGCTTCCTTTAGAATAGAACGCAAAATTAACATTTCGGTTTGTTAAGATAAAGGGTAGGCTATAATTGTCTACCCTTTTTAACTTATGAAATATTGTCCAGCAGTTGGATTGTCTAAGTGGTGTATAATGTTATAACGGATTCCATCAATAGCATGGTTATAATCGTCTACATAAAGCTTACTACCCTTATCTGAATACTGATAGTTGTTTAGTTCCTTAGCTATATTCTTACTGTTAGGCTCTACTATAATCTGATAGTCTTGCATACGAGTTATACCACTCTCAATAGTTCCTTTCTTTACAGCTCGAACATTTACACCTTTTGCTTTTAAATCACTTATAAGTCTTGGCTCTGCACTATCTGCTATAATTAACTTACTACCTACCTTAGAAGTAACCATTTGAGCTAAGAGAGGTGTATTAAGTCCGTTGCTGTAGATATGTTCTTTAACGTAGATAATCATTCTAGCTTTATCTATTGCTACTTCTGTTAGTGTATCGGGGTCTACTGAGAATCCAAAGTCCATTCCACAAGATGTTTGCAAACCGTCTGGATTGAAACTACCAAACTTCCAATTAGTAAATACTACGCCCTCTGCTTTCTCTAACCAGCCACCCATAACGATATGCTCGTACTTTCTAGGGTTGTTAATCTTAAGCTGTCTAAAGTCTGCTAAGTAATCTTTAGGTAAGTTATCTATGTTATCTAAATAGCTTGTATGTATGTAAGTAGTATTACCTTTCACACCGTTGAATCCTTGCTCTACTCCTTTACTCTCAAAGAATCGTTTATAAATCCAATGCTCCTTAGTAGCTGGGTTTAATATTAATATGATTCTATTTTGCTTATTGTTACTTCTTATCGAACGTTGTATAGTATCGAACTTATCTTCATCTGTTAGCTCCTCTGCTTCATCTAGTACCCAAGTAGTTATACCCATTAAGGACTTAAGATTAGCTGTTTGGTCTCCACTACTTGCTTTCAATCCTCTAAACAATATCTCACTATTAGATGAGGTATTCTTAATCTCTGTTTTATTAGTAGAGAATGAGTTAGCAAGCTCTAGTAGTTCTATCTTCTCTTGAAATTCTGGAATGATTGATAAGTGAGCTGATGACATCGTAGCTCTTGTGTATAGTATTCTATGTCCTACTTCCTGTGAAAGCATACAGGAAAACGTAGTAACTCCAAAGCTTTTAGAACTACCACGCCCACCTGTCACTATAAAAAACCTCGAGTCATTTTCGTATAGTGGGGCATACTTCTTATTGAG
>Ga0115560_1003174_pt1 | contig 10331 bp, 10 predicted proteins | sample COGITO_mtgs_1105_5_FD_87278 | JGI IMG/M metagenome (GOLD analysis project Ga0115560, IMG submission 87278) | Pelagic marine microbial communities from North Sea - COGITO_mtgs_110509 | ecosystem: Environmental > Aquatic > Marine > Epipelagic | place: Germany:Helgoland, sampling site Kabeltonne... | reverse complement strand
AGGGACAATATGAGCTGGAGTAACCATTGGATTCGCTTCAATGTAATTGTCAGCGTGGCCTAAAATATTTGGTGAATAAAAAACAAAAAATGCAAAGACAATCATAAACATTAGCAATGCAAAACCAACCTTAATAACTATGTATGGATGAAATGGCACAGTGTCTTTTGATGGTTTTTTAATATCTATTCCAATTGGATTATTATTCCCAGGAACATGTAATGCCCATATATGCAAAACAACAAGACCTAAAATTAAAAAAGGAATTAAATAATGAAGTGTAAAAAATCTTGTTAAAGTTGGATTATCAACTGAATATCCTCCCCATAACCAAGTTACAATACCTTCTCCCACTAATGGTATTGCGCTGAATAAATTAGTTATAACTGTTGCTCCCCAAAAACTCATTTGCCCCCAAGGTAATACATAACCCATAAATGCAGCTGCCATCATCAATAAGTAAATAATTATTCCAATAATCCAGATAATTTCTCTTGGAGATTTATAAGATCCATAAAATAAAGATCGAAAAATATGAATGTAAACTGCTAGAAAAAACATCGAAGCACCATTTGCATGAATATATCTAATTAACCAACCATAGTTTACATCTCTCATAATATGTTCGACACTTTCAAAAGCCATATCTGCATGTGCGATGTAATGCATTGCGAGAGTTAAACCAGTTACAATTTGAGTTATTAAACAGAAAGTTAAAATTCCACCAAAAGTCCACCAATAATTTAAATTCTTAGGAGTTGGATAATCAGTTAGATGACTCGCCAATGTAAGTAACGGTAGTCTATCGTTAAACCATTTTCCAAATTTTGATGAAGGTACGTATTCGTGATCACTCATATAATTTAACCAATTTTGATTGTATTAGCGTTAACAAATTCATATTTAGGAACTTCCATATTTAACGGTGCTGGACCTTTTCTAATTCTACCTGAAGTATCATAGTGTGAACCATGGCACGGACAAAACCAACCATCATAATCACCTTTATCATTTAAAGGTACGCATCCAAGGTGAGTACAAACTCCAAGCATCACTAGCCATTGTGGATCTTTTGCTCTATCCTCATCTCTTTCAGGATGTTTTAAATCTTCCATCTTAACAGATTTTGCTTCTGAAATTTCATCTTGAGTTCTTCTTCTTATAAAAACTGGTTTACCTCTCCAAAGTACTGTGATGGTGTTTCCAGGTTTAACTGAACTTACATCAACTTCTGTGCTAGCTAGTGCCTTTACTGAAGCATCAGGATTCATCTGATCAACTAGTGGCCAAACAACTGCAGCAACTCCTACTGCTCCCACAGCATATGAGGCAGTAAATAAAAAATCTCGTCTTTCTGGTTTTTTATCTGACATCTATTTTAGTTGTTTATCTTGTCTAATATTGATTTAAATTACTTAATATACGAATTCATATAATATAAAATAATATTTTTACTACTGATAGAATGACACAGAATTCAACAATTCTAAGACCTATAATTGCACTATATGAGCCTGATATTCCTCAAAATACAGCAGCAATAATTAGAACTTGCGCATGTTTGGGGGCAAAATTAGAAATAATTGAACCCTGTGGTTTTCTTTTAACAGATAAACGCTTTAAAAGAGTGGTTATGGACTATATGGATCATAATCAAATTGAATTCTATCAAAGCTCAGATAAATTTTTTGAAGCTAAAAAGAATCAGAGAATTGTATTGATGACAACAAAGGGATCGATATCTTATACTAAATTTAAGTTTAATTCAGATGACACAATATTGTTTGGTCGTGAAAGTGCTGGGGTGCCAGAAAGTATTCATCAATTAATAGAAAACCGATTAAAAATACCAATGAATAATAATTTTAGATCTCTTAATATTGCATCTTCAGTTGCAATTGTTTTAGCTGAAAGTTTAAGACAAACAGAAATAATATAAATGGATTTGAATATTAAAAAAGACCTAGCTAGCAATTGGTTTAAGCTACTCCAAAATGCAATCTGTGATGATATTATCAAATTAGAAAAAAATAAATTAAAATTTAAATCAACTACTTGGAAAAGAAATAAAGACAAAGATGAAGGTGGTGGTGAATACAGAATTATTAAAGACGGAAAGATTTTTGAAAAAGTAGGTGTAAATTTTTCAAAAGTTCACGGAAAATTTCCAATACAATTTCAAAATAAAATTCCAGGAGCTAGTAAAGATCCTAGATTTTGGGCTTCAGGAATATCAGTTGTAATGCATATGAAAAACCCCAATATCCCAGCAATGCACTTCAATACCAGATATATTTGTACGACACAAAATTGGTTTGGAGGAGGGATGGATGTTACGCCTTCAAGCAAAGATATCAATGAAAAGAAAAAATTTCACAAAACCTTAAAGTCAATGTGTGATCGACATAATAAAAATTATTACAAAAAATATAAAAAATGGTGTGATGAATATTTTTACCTACCCCATAGAAATGAAGCTAGAGGAATTGGTGGAATTTTTTTTGATTATAAAAAAAAAAATTTTGAGAAAGATTTTCAATTTGTAAGAGATGTGGGTGTTACTTTTCAAATGATATTTAATGATATTATCAAAAGAAAAATTAAAAAAAAATGGACTTTAAAAGATAAAGAGATGCAGTATATTAAAAGAGGTCGATATGCAGAATTTAATTTGTTATATGATCGAGGTACAAAATTTGGCTTACAAACAGGTGGGAACGTAGAAGGAATATTAATGTCGTTACCTCCAATTGCAAAATGGAAATAAAAAATGGATAAAGAACCAATCACATTAAATGGTTTAAATAGATTAGAAGAAGAGCTAGTTTTTTTAAAAGAAAAGAAAAGACCAGAAATAGTGGCCGCTATATCCGAAGCAAGATCACATGGGGATCTCAAGGAAAATGCAGAGTATCATGCCGCAAAAGAGGAACAATCTCATAACGAAGGTAGAATAACAGAAATCAACGATATCATAGCTAGAGCAAACGTTATTGATGTTACAAAATTAAATAATGATGGAAAAGTAATTTTTGGTTCCACTGTTTTTTTAGAAAATTTGGATAATGGAGAAAAAATTAGTTATAAAATAGTTGGAAAAGATGAGGCCGATTTGAAACAAAAATTAATCTTTTTTCAATCTCCAATAGGTAGAGGACTAATAGGTAAAAACAAAAATGATTTAGTAGAAATTAAAACTCCAGCTGGAGTTAAAAATTTTGAAATTAAAGACGTAAAATATATCTAATTTTTAGCAATTTTTTCGACTTGTTTATCAGTAATATTAAAATTATTACCTACCCAAATTTCTTCAATCATTTTTAATTTGCTACCCAATGTTTTGCCTTCAGGAATATCATATTTATTCATAAGTAAATTGGCTCCCACTGGCATAGTTGGGATTACTTTATCTTGATAAGTTTCCATTAATTTAATCAGTTTTTTTTCCACTTTACTTGATGTAAATAACTTAAAATTAATAATATCACTTACAGCTTGCTTACCATTATAATAAAAGATCTTATTAAAATTTTTTTCTGTAAAATTTTTAATATTAACTTTTTCTTTATAAAAAAGATCAATTAATTTTAATCTTTTTTGGTCCTTTTTAGACATACTAAATTTATAAAAAAAGTAATCAGTATTATCAGTTCCATCAATTATCATGAGTGCTAGTAGAAAAATAAAATCAATTTTTAATAAATTATCATTTGCATAAGGATTTAATTTTTTAAATCTTTCTAAATTTTTTAATTGAGGAAATATAATTTCTATAAGTTCCAAACTATCTTTGTCTTTAAAAAGTTTTATAAAACCATCAGATTTTGTTAGTTTTTTAAATTCATCTAATAATCTCTCACCAGATAATTTAGATATTCCATCAATATTTCTTTTTATTACTTTAATTATTTCAGGGTCATGTTCATGTTTTGAATAATTGAGAAAAAAACGAATATATCTAAGTATTCTTAGGTAATCCTCTTTAATTCTATCCTCAGTATCTCCAATAAAATTAATTGAACCTTCATCTAAGTCTTTTTTTCCATTATTTGGATCAAATAAATTTCCTTCACCATCTGAATAAATTGAATTAATTGAAAAATCTCTTCTTGAAGCATCTTCTTTCCAATCTAAAGAAAATTCAACTTTTGCATGTCTTCCATCTGTTGTTACATCTTTTCTTAGTGAGGTAATTTCATATTTATATTTATCAATTATTGCAGTTATTGTTCCATGCTCAACACCAGTTTCATAAAAATTAATATTTTTTTTTTTTAGTGCCTCACAGACTTCATTTGGTTTTAAATTTGTTGCTAGATCAATATCATCAATGGTTTCTTTTTTTATAACCTTTCTGATACACCCACCCACGTATCTAATCTCACTACTTTCTGAATAGTTATTAATAGCTTCAAAGATTTTATTGGCAGGCGTCTGGTTAGTAATATCTTTTAGATTTTGACTTATATAATCAAGGTTTTTTGATCTAAAAAAAATTCTATCTAATAAGTTATTCATATGTGGCTGGCCCACAAGGATTCGAACCTCGGATCTCTGTACCAAAAACAGATGTGATACCACTTCACCATGGGCCAATATTTATTTCATATATCACAAAAAAAAAAAATTATATAGTTTTTGATGTATTGCACCAATAATTTTTATATTTCCTTTTAAATTGAACTTTTGCCAGTTCACAATCTTTTTTTGACTGGTAATACGCAATTATTACTGAGCCCGAACCCGTCATTCTTACAAATAATGGGTTTTTTAAATTTTCTAAAAAAGATTTAATTCTTTTGAGTTTTGGGTATCTAGAAAATGCAGCTACTTCCAAGGCATTTTCTTGCCTTGCCAAATACTCAGGATTAAACATTAATTTTTTTGGATTATTAAACTTGGAATTTGTAATTTTTTTTACTCTTGAATAAATTACTTTTGTAGAACAACCAAAATTTGGTTTAACCAGGAGTGTGTGAAATATAGGGCACTTAGAAAACTTTTTAACTATATTATTAGATTTCAATATAGCACTTGAATGATTGATTCCTAAAATTACATCAGAACCAATTAAACTAGAAATATTTTGAATTTGTTTTTGACTGATCTTTACAATTTTTTTTTCAATTAGGAAATTTAAAACACTTGATGCATTCATAGATCCTCCACCTAGTCCTGCTTTTTGTGGTATATTTTTTTTAATTCGAATCTTAAACTTTCTATCTTTTAATAATTTTTTTTTATCAAGAATTTTAAAAAGTTTTACAACGGTATTATCACTATCAATATTTTTTGAAAAATTTCCATAAAAAGAAATTCGATGGTCGGGTCCTTTAATTTTCTTAATAAAAATTAAATCACTCAAACTAATGAACGAAACAATACTCTCAATTTTATGTAATAATTTTAATTTACCTGTAACATTCAATGCTAAATTAATTTTAGCAAATGATTTAACTTCAATAAAGCTCATTTAGCTATTTTTAAGACCTTCTATGATTTTAATATTTATATTTTTTCTTATATCTTCATCAGTATCATCAAAGCTTAAAACATTATTCCAAAAATACCTTGCTTGAATTTTACGATTTAATTTCCACAAAATATCTCCATAATGATCGTTTACTGTTGGGTCTTCTGGCATTAATTCTACTGCTCTTTTTAAATATTTCTCTGCCTCAACATAATTATCTATTAAATAATAAGCCCAACCTATTGAATCTATAATGTAAGGGTCTTCACTTTTAGTTGCGTATGCTTTTTCTAACATTTGAAAAGCTTCATCAATCTTATAATCACGTTCCAACCAGGAGTATGCTAAATAATTAAGAGCATATGCGTCATCTGGATTAATTCTCAATGAATGCATCAGGTCTTCATCAGACTTTTCGTAATTACCCATTCTTTCATAGCTTCCACCACGTCTATAGAGTAAATCTGACTTCATATCAGACTTATCACTTAATGATGAAATAATCTGTGTATAATAATCTATTGCTTCTTCATACTTTTTTGCGTTTTTATAAAAGTTTGCAATATCAAAAACCATTTTTAAATTTGGATTTTTAATTTTATTAAACTTTGTGCTTAAATAGTCTATTCCATCTTCATAACCATCCTCTTTAATAATCATTTGAGCTTCCTTTTTAACTCTAAACCAATAATAAAATTCATCTTCTTTATTAAAGTTTTTCAAAACTTCTTTAACTTTAGTATACTCTTTATTCATATAAAAATTTTCAGCTACAAGAGATAAATTAAATGTGAAATTTGGATTTAAATAATTAGACAAATTTAAGTAAAAATTTGAATTTTCAAAATCATCCTGAGATGAATAAAGATTTGAAACTAAAAACAAAAACTCACTAACAATATCATTATGGTTGTTGCATGAAAAAATTTTATTAAACTCTTTAAATTTTCCATTTTCAACCCAGCTTCTACTTTGAGATAATAATAATGTAGAATTAATATATTCAAGTTGTCCAGCAATCTCTTTAGCTTCTTCTATTTTTTTATTTTCTATTAAATAGTTAATATAAAAAAATATATATCTTGAATAATCTCCTTGTTGATTATTAATCAAGTTTACAAAAAAAGACCCGGTATTACTTTTCTTTAGATAGCATCTTTGAAACATTTGAGATATTAAAGATAAGTTTCCAAAATTTTGTTTATTAGATAAAATTTTATTATTTTTAAAACTGTAAACATATTGTTTTAATGTTTCAGAAATTATTAAATTAAATCTTCTTTGATTTTTAAATTTTAAGCTTTGAATTAAATATTCTTCAGCTTTTTTAAAATCATTTTTTTTTAAACTATCGACTACTAAAAGGATATAAGCATTAAAAAAATCTGTGTTATCTTTATTGTTTCTATTTTTAATTACATTGATGGCTTGAGCCACTTTGTTTTCTAAAACTAAAGAATACACATATCTTTTTAAATATATATCATGTTTGTTTATTAGGACTTTAGAAGCATTAAAAAATTTTAGTGCATCTGTATTATCTTTATTTTCATATGCAATTATTCCCGAAAAATAATTTGTTAAATCTCTTGAATTAAAGTCATTAAAACTAGCACTTTTAGAATATACAGGTGTCTGATAGAATATTACAAAGACTACTAATATTTTAATTAGTTTATTAAACATTTGATCATTCTATGACTAAAAAAGTGATAAATCAAAAAGGCAAATTCGACGAGGAATTAATAAATACAATAGAGCCAAACTTTATATTTAAAGATAAGCCCATAAATAGATTTAATATTGTTGAAAATAGTCATGACAATAATCAAACTGATAAATTGGAATTATTAGAGAAATTAAAACAACAAATAAATTCAATCGAAAATTGTAATTTAAAAAATAATTCTCAAAATCTTGTTCTTGGTGATGGGAATATAAATAGTCCAATTATGTTAATTGGTGAAGCTCCAGGCATTGAAGAGGATAAATCCAGCAAAACATTTAAAGGAGAGGTTGGAGAATTATTAAATAAAATGCTACTAGCAATAGAAATTAAAAGACAAAATATTTATTGCAGTTATGCAATAAACTTTAGGCCTCCTGAAGATAGAAAGCCTACATCTCAAGAAATAAAAAGATACTCGGTTTTCTTAAAAGAGCATATCTCAATCATTAATCCAAAAATTATTATTTTAATGGGTAGTTCGGCAATGGAAGCTGTAACAGGTATTAATAGTAAAATATCGTCTGAAAGAGGAAAATGGCAAGAAACAATATTAAAAAATAAAACTTATCCTGTGATGATATCGTTTAATCCATCTTACCTAATTAGATTTCCAGAAAATAAGAAATATTCATGGGAAGATTTAAAAAAGATTAAAAAGAAAATTACCGAAATGAAGATTGTCATTTAAATTGATATGATTGAATTACATAAAAGATATATTTCTTGGTGGGGGAAAAAACTTAAAATTTCTAATTATGGTCTACTATGGGTTTCTTTTATAAAGGGAGTGTTGGTTGGACTATTAATTTATCACTTCATAATGGTTTAAATGAAAATTACAGCTGGTGTCGACGAGGTCGGAAGAGGAAGTCTAATAGGACCAGTTTATGCAGCAGCAGTAATTTTAAATAAAAATATCAATAAAAAATTATTAAAAGACTCTAAAACTATCAGTAAAAATAAAAGAGAATTATTATCAAATTATATACAAAAAAATTCTATTTGGTCGGTTGGCAAAGCATCAGTCAAAGAAATAGATAAGATCAATATCTTGCAAGCAAGCTTACTTGCAATGAAAAGAGCTATCAAACAACTTAAAAAAAAACCATCGCATGTTTTAATTGATGGAAATAAAATTCCTGATTTAAAAAATTATGATTTAAAAGCAATAATTAAAGGTGATCAAAAAATAGCTTCAATCTCTGCAGCATCAATTATTGCTAAAGTTGCTAGAGATAAATTCATAACTACATTGGCTAAGAAAAATAAAGGATATGGTTGGGATCAAAATTTTGGATATGGAACAAAGCAACATTTAAAAGCTATTAAAAAACTTGGTATCAATAAACATCATAGAAAAACCTTCTCTCCTATATCAAAATTTAAGACACACAATATCTAGTTACCTACTTTTAAATTAGCACAAATCGAATCCAATTAATTCAATCTCAGGTTGACCCAAGAATCCAATTGGAGTCTAATTATTTTATACAAATGAAAGCTGATTTTAAAAATAAAATTATTAACGGAGACAGTCTCGAGGAATTAAAAAAAATTCCAAGTGAAACTTTTGATTTAGTTTTTGCAGACCCTCCATACAATTTGCAGTTAAAAGGTGAGCTTATTAGACCAGACAGATCTAAAGTCAGTGCTGTAAATGATAAATGGGATCAATTTGAAAATTTTAAAAAATATGACGAGTTTACATACGCATGGTTAACTGAGTGTAAAAGAGTTTTAAAAAAAGATGGAGCCATCTGGGTCATAGGTAGTTATCACAATATTTTTAGAGTGGGTACTGCCATTCAAAATTTAGGATTCTGGATTTTAAATGATGTAATATGGAATAAAAATAATCCAATGCCTAATTTTAGAGGAACAAGATTTACCAATGCTCATGAAACATTGATCTGGGCATCAAAGAGTGAAAAATCAAAATATACTTTTAATTATCAATCATTAAAATGTTTAAATGATGACCTGCAAATGAGATCTAACTGGAATTTACCAATCTGTAGTGGCCCAGAAAGACTTAAAAAAAATGGCAAAAAAATACATTCGACCCAAAAACCAGAGTCTCTGCTACATAGGGTTTTATTAGCATCATCCAATAAAAATGACATGATTTTAGATCCATTTTTAGGATCAGGAACAACAGCCACTGTAGCTAAAAAATTAGGTCGGAATTATTATGGTATAGAAAAAGAAAAGAATTATTTTAAAGCAGCTGAACAAAGATTAAAAAATACAAAACCTATTGAAGATAATTTCTTAGATACTTTAAAAAATAATAGATCTAAACCAAGAATACCTTTTGGCTCACTAGTAGAGCTTGGCATAATTAAGCCTGGTACAAATATTTTTGATAATAAGAAAAAAATTACAGCAAGAATTATGGCTGATGGAAGTATTAAACATGAGCAAACTGAAGGATCTATTCATAAAGTTGCAGCAACAATTTTAGGAGCTGAAAGCTGTAATGGCTGGACTTATTGGCATTGTGATATTAATGGAAGAATACTTCCAATAGATTATCTAAGGCAAAGATTAATTTCCAAAAATTAATTCTTATAAATTTTACCCAAATAATTTTCTAAGAATTTCTTATTCTTTGTTAGTATCTTTAAACTGAAATTTCTAAAAAAAACTATGATCGGGTTAGATATCTGAAAAGCAAATTGATTTAGTTTTGATCTATTATTAATCATTTTTACTTTTGAAGCTCTATTTTCATAAAAATTAGTTTTTTTATTTATAATACTATCAAATAACTCTGAACCACTTTCGATAGATTGAGAAGCTCCTTGAGCAAATGAAGGTGGAAAAGCAAAAAAAGCATCTCCAATTAAAAAGATATTGTTACCTGGTTTAAGGTAGCCTTTGCTAACAAAAACTGGAAAACATTTAATATTATTAAGATTATCTAAAATATTTGCTGATATTTTATTTTGTAATTTATCTTTAACACTCTGAATGAAACCTTCCTCTTTAAAAAGACCATAATTATCAAGCTCATTTGTTGTTAATTTATATTTTAAAACTCCAATAAAATTAAAAGCTTCATTATCGTTATTTACTGGATAAATTACGTAATGAAAATTGTTCCCCATAAATAAAGAAATATTTTTT
>Ga0115560_1003170_pt1 | contig 10348 bp, 8 predicted proteins | sample COGITO_mtgs_1105_5_FD_87278 | JGI IMG/M metagenome (GOLD analysis project Ga0115560, IMG submission 87278) | Pelagic marine microbial communities from North Sea - COGITO_mtgs_110509 | ecosystem: Environmental > Aquatic > Marine > Epipelagic | place: Germany:Helgoland, sampling site Kabeltonne... | reverse complement strand
TTTGGATTTTATTTTTGAATTCATTTGAGGGAGAATTATCTATTATATAAAGTTTTTTTGAAAGTGGAGAGCCTAAAAAACTATCAATTGCGTTTTCAAGAACTTTGAGATTTTCTTTGTAAATTACTATTGAAGCTGTTATGTGTTTTTCTTCTTGCATTAATATGCGTTTTCTTCACCTTTGAAAACATTAAAAACTGTCATTAAAATAATTTTAATATCTAATAAAAAAGACCAATTTTCAATATAAAAAATATCTAAGCGCACCCTATTTTTAATATCTGACCTCTTTTTTATTTCACCTCGGTAACCACTTACTTGAGCTAAGCCGGTAATTCCTGGTTTAACAGCATGTCTTTTAAAATAATCATCAACATCTTTCTGATATTCTGAAGATAAAGAAGGCAAATGAGGCCTAGGACCAACAACACTCATATCACCTTTTATCACGTTTAAAAATTGAGGTAGTTCATCAATACTTGTTTTTCGTATAAATGAACCTATTCTAGTAACTCTAATGTCATTTTCAACTGCGTGAACTTTATCTGACAGGGTATTTAATTTCATAGATCTAAACTTATAACAAACAAATTTTCTACCATCCAATCCTTCACGTTTTTGTGAAAAAATTAATGGCCCTTTAGATTCAATTTTTACAAGAATCCAAAGTATTGGGACTAACCAAGTTAGAATAAATAAACAAACTATAATAGAGAAGATAATATCAAAAATTCTTTTAACAATATAATTCTCACTGAATTCAAAGGGTAATTTTTTTACGTTTAATACCACCAAAGTATCGTCGTAAAACTCAATATTTTGATTCTTACTGTAGAGTTTATTTGAATCAGGAATTAATTTTAAAATTATATTATTAGAATTCGAAAAAGATCTAATCTTGGCGATAGTAGAGGTATTTAACTCTTTTAAAGAACAATAAATTTCATCGACCGTATTATCCAATATAAATTGAAAACTGTCTTCAATGGTTCCTAATTTATCAGTATTGACTTTGTTTGTAAAATAGCCTAAATATTTATATCCTAAAGTTTTGTTTTGATTGAAAAGTGAAATGATTTTTTTGGATGAATCATCAACACCAATTACAACAACTTTTCTGAAATTTTTCCCAAGATTTCGATACCATTTTAATGAAAAGTAAAAGATGATTTTTAGTGAAAATGTTGTTAGTAATATTGACGTTAATATTAAGAATTGATTATGAACAACAAAACCTTCTTTGTAGATTCCAAAAAAAGTAAAAAATCCAAGAATAAAGATAAAAAAATGTCTAAAGGTTAGACTTAGCAACCTGAGAAACTTTGTAAATCTTAAAACCTTATAATAATCTGTTAAAACTGAAGATAGCGCCCAAAAAGAGAGTATGTAGGTTATAAATATTAAATTGTAAAACTCTTGGTCTGATACAAAATAAAGTATCATAAAGATTGATAAACAATCAATAACTAATTGCAGAGGGGTAATTAAGAATGAATATCTATATTTCACATAAAAAATTTAAAAACAAATATAGTATTTAACTTATAACCTTACCAATTAAACTATTAATGTTAAAAAGCTTTTGAGCTACACTTTTTTGATTGTTTGTGTCAATTTTTTGATCTAAGAGCTCTCTAATAGAGAGATTAATTACTTGTTTATCCCAAGTGGTAATAACTTTTTGAAGGTTATATTTATTGAAAATAAACTCTAATTCGCTATTTTTATCTGTAATAACTAGTGTTTTAGTTCCTGATGCTAATATATTTGGAATTTTGGAGGGTAGTGAACCATTGGAGGTATTTGGTGATTGAGGTACAATTTGAATACTACTTCTAGCATATAATTCCTCTATATCTTCTTTTTTTACCAATGGATAGAATTGTATTCTTTTATTATTATTTATCTTTTTTAATTCCTCAAAAATAGGGCCTTGAGAAAAAAAATAGCAAACGGTATTATCTATATTTTTTGAAATAATAGTATAGGCATTGAGTAATTCATAGGGGTTTTGTTTTTCCCCCAAAGCACCTGAATAAACAATATTGTATTGATTGTTAGGTAAAATATTTTTGAGATTATTAGAGATCGGTAAATCTTTAATTGTTATAAATGGATATTGGACCTCACATTTTTCTTTTTTTATCTTATAGATTTTTACGGCTTCATTTTTCATTTCGTCAGATAGAAAAATTAATTTATCACAATTTTTAAAGCAAAATTTTTCTACCTTTCTAATAAAAAAACTTATTAAATTACCCAAAAACCCTTTTTTGTGTAATGAATAAATAATTTGCAAATCATGAATAATTCCTATTTTTTTAATTCCTTTTTTGATAAAAAAAGATGCAAAGTAAAAGGCAAGGCTGGGAGGAAAAATAGGGATAATAATATCTATTTTACTTTGATGTTTTTTGATGTTTTTAAAAATAAAATAAGCATACCATAATTCAAGGACTAACCTCCTTAAAGTGGCTTTCTTAGAATACTTAATTTTTTTACCTCCTCTAATAATATTTATACCATCCAAAGTATCAGATGAAAATTTTGTTTTCCATTCTGGATAAAAAGGATGAGAACATAAAACAGTAACTTGATGACCCTCTTCTTGAAGTTTTAAAGCAAAGTCTGTATTAAATTTACCTGTTGATATTGGTTCAGGGTAAAAAAAAGGAGATATGAGTAAAATTTTTTTTTGTTTATTCACGAATTCTCTCTCTTATAATTTTTGCTGGGGTACCAACACATATTTTGTTTGAAGGGATATTTGTAAAAACTGAACTTCTTATACCAACTAAAGAACCCTCATGTATTGTAACGCCTGGAGCAATAAAAACATCGGTAGCAATCCATACTTGATCATGAATTTTAATAGGTTTTTGATAAATCGCAAAATCTGCTTGGCTATAATCATGAGAACCAGTGCATAAATATGATCTTTGTGATATAACAACATGGTTTCCAATGTCTATTTTCCCTAAAGTATATAGATCTACATCATCACCTATCCAGCTGTAATTACCAATACTTAATTTCCATGGGTATGTTATTTTTACTGAGGGTCTAATGATTACTTTTTTTCCAATTTTAGCCCCGAATAAACGCAATAAAAAGTTTCTCCATCCATACAAAAATTGAGGAGACGTTCTGAATAAAATCGATTGAACCAACCACCATAATTGAACTATAAAAGCATTTTTTCCTCTAAAATTTTTAGGAAGTTTAAATGTTTTTAAATCTTGAATCAACATTAATTAATGATTTTTATAAAATTTTCTTTAAAAGAATTGACTGTAAAATTCTCTAAAAAATACCCTTTATTATAAGTTGCTATTTTTTTTATTTCACTTTTATTTTGTGCAATATAAGTTAATATATCTTGAATACTTTTGATATTGTTTTTTTGAACTAGGAATCCATTAACTTTATCTTTAAAAAAGTCTAGAATACCTGCATGATTTGTGGTTACTACTACGTTTTTTGTTGCCATAGCCTCTAATATAGAAATTGGCTGTCCTTCCATTTTATAAAAAGTTGGAAGTACAAATACATTCCCCCATGCTAAAAGATTTTTTTTAGCCTCTCCATAAACAACACCTAAATAATCGGTATGTTCTAATTCATTAATTAATTTAAGAATTTCATTAGAAAACTTCTCATCTATATTTCCTGCTATTTTAGCCTTGTATTTTATATTACTTCCCTCTAAATTTTTTAATGCTTTTAATAAACAAATAATCCCCTTTTCTTTCATTAAATTACTCAGATAAAAAATTCTTAATTCATCATCAACTAAAATTTTTTCTTCTTTGTATAAGTAGTCTTGAGCAAAGTTTGGTAAACAAAAAATCTTACTTTCATCAATAAAGGGGGTGAGATTGTCTTTTAATGAATTAGATAAGACTATTCCTTTGCTAAATCTAGAAACTAAACAATAAAATATGTTTTTTTTAACCCCATTTAAGGATTTATATTCTTCACCTAAATGGTTACCGTGAACATGTATTATAAGTTCTTTTCTAAAGACAGAACCTAAAATGATGAAAAAACCATACTTTAAAATTCCATAAAATGTTTGTCCTGGAGTTATATATATAATTCTGTTATTGAATATTTTAATCAAATTAAAACTTTGGAGTAAATAGAAAAAAAACTTTTTAATTGTAAATACCCCTAATTGTTCATCAAATTTTGAATAAGAAGTATTAATTAAATCAACTTTGAAATTAGAATCTTCACTCAAAATATCTTTTACTACTTGATTTGCAAGAGAAACCCCAGAAACAGGATCTGGGAAGGGGCCTATCAATAAAATTGATTTTTTTTCTTTCAAACCTCCACGTATTAATTTTGATTATAAACTTCAATAAAAGGGAAACACATAGCTTCAATGGAGTAATTTGTTTTGCAATCTTTTACAATACTTTTTCTTTTTTTAATCCATTTATCTTTAGATTCATACATATGACAAATCTTTTCACTAAGGCTCTCAATATTATCTGTTTGAAAATAAATTGCATTTTTTCCTTCTTTAACAGCTTCAATTTCAGGAGAATGATTTTCGTATTTAGACACAATCATAGGAACTCCAAATCCAAAACTTTGTGTAACAGATAATCCAATATATCCGGGTGATACACTAAAAAGGGAGGAAAAATATAATTTCTTTAAGGTTTCATAATTATCTTCATGGCCAAATACCTCAACACTAGAAAGTAAATTATTTTGTTTTATGTATTGTAAAATTTTTTCCTTTTCAGGCCCATCACCAACCATAAATAACTTTATGTTTTTAGGTAACTTATCATAAATTTTATGAAATCCTTTAATAAATAAAAGTGGCTTTTTACTTTCAGTTAACCTACCAACATAAATCATATTATTAATCGATGAATCTGAATAATTAGTTTTCATTTCATCTACACGGTATAAAGAGTTACTTGCAAAATATATATTTTTACTTGACATTCTCTCCTTTAACTCTTTTTGCTGAGTTTTGGTATATACAATAATAATATTACCCAATAATCTCATAAGATGTCTAATCTTATCAGAATAAGAATTTTTACCAGATCTTGGCCATGCATGACCCCACAATACTGTTTTTCTATTCAGAATTTTTCTTATTACTAAAATAATCCAATTAGATATTATTCTTGGATTCATTTCTAAAACTAATGTGTTTTTACGGAAAATAATTGACCACATCCCAAATTGAAATAAGAACATCCTGTTAAGAAAAAAAAAGTTTGTTACTTTTTTTCTTTTGGGATAAGATAAATCACTAGTTAGAGATTTTTCAAAGTAATAATTACCACTATATAAATCAAAATCATCTTTTAAGATACTACTTAAGTAATCAAAAAATTTATTCCTGTAACTTGGAGATACTGTTTGTAAAATAATGAACCTACTCATACGATAAAAGAGTCTTATTTTTATTAAAATTAATCCATAAAAAATAATTGATGATAAAGCAAAAGAAAATTACTCCAGACTGTCTACTTAAAACATTTTCGAATAAAAACGTAAAACTATATAGGACTAAAATTGAAAACATAACTTCATCCTTAAATTCTATTGATTTTTTAAAATAATAAAACAATATCCCAATGAAAATTACAAATCCAATTATCCCGCTAGACAACCATATAAATAAATATTGATTGTGAGTATTATACATTTTCTTCGAAAAATTTGCATTTTCATCTTGATAACATAAATCCATTTTCTCTTGAACATCTCCAATACCATAACCAAAAATAGGGCTATTTAATAAAGATTTTAACCCACATTTGTATGTTATAAATCGAATACTTGTAGAATTATTCTTATCTAACTTCTTGTATGAATTTAAATCTAAAATTTCTTTAAAACGATTATTTTCAGAGGGAATCAAGATAAAAAAAGTAGTTAAAATTAATGCCAAAGAAAAAAAATGAATTTTTGTAAAGCTTTTTTGTTTAATTAGTTTTATAATAAATACCATTAAAAGACTCAAAATAACACCTTTACTCATTAACATAAGCAACAGTGTTATTAAATAACATTGCGCAAAAACTATTGAACTATTTTTAAAAGATATTTTTTTCTCTTTATCAAAAAAAGAAAACCCGAAAATTATGGCTATTGAGATAAATATCGATACATAAATGGGATGCTCACCAATGAGTTTATTGTCAAAAATTGCAATTCTATAAAAATTTGAATCTTTAGTTACATATTTTGAGTTTTCATAAATTTCAAATAAATAAAAGGAAAATGAGGTAAAGATTAAACAACTTACATAATAGGATTTTAAAAAAAATAACTTAATCCTATTAAGATCAACAAAAGATTTCCCAAGTAAAAGGTAAAATATAATTGGAAAAGCTAATAAGCTTAATGTAGTCTCCATTTTTTTTAAACCCCTAGCTGTATCCTCTGAAAACAAAACACTCAAAAACAAAATAAAATATATGGAACTAACTATAAAAAATGTTTTTTTGAATATAATTTTCTTTGGTGTAAGTATTCGGTAAATCAATGAACATAAAGCTAATAAAAAAACACTTATACTTTCAAATTTATGCGGAATTAACGGGTAAACTCCAAATAATGAAACACCTAATAAGATAAGATTGGTATATATGGTTTTTTGAGCTTTGATCATTTAATAATATTTCCTTTTAGCTTTAAACTGTCTTTATTCTTATTGAAATAATATCCAGAAAATAATCCTAATGAAAGATAGAGTCCTTTATGCATCCACAAAGTAAAGCTAACCATAGTCTCTATAAAAAAGTAAACAATTAATATAAATAGAAGTGAAAAAATGAAATTCTTATGTTTTGTTTTGTTTGAAATTTCAAAAATTATATATAGCATAAAAAGAAAATAGATATTAATGAGTACACCTAAAATACCATATTGAGCTATATTTTCTAAGAAAAAATTGTGAGGATATGGCAAGTAACCATAAACGTCATATGCTCCCGGACCTGACCCTGTTAAAGGAAACCTCATAAATATCTCAAAACTTTCACCATAAGATAACAACCTATGATTAATAGAATCATCTCCTAAAGACCTAAATAACCTTTCAAATAAACTTTCATATCCAATAGTTGAAACTACATAAAAAATTAAAGGAATAATGACTAAAAATAGCAACATCAATAATTTTTTGCTAATCTTAAAACCTTTGAGATATAAAATTATAATTAGGGATATTAGTATGCTTAACAAGATCCCTTTTGTGTTTGAAGCAAATAATACCATTAATAAAAAAACTAATAAAATCCCCCTTGACACTATACTGCCAATATGAATTGGTAATATATTTTTATCTATAATTAATGATGAAATAATAACTAAAACAGCAAAACCAATTAGTTGACTAAAAGGGATTGGATGAACACCAGGTATTGTTAATCTATCTACAAAACCATCACTAAAGGATAAAAGAATAAGACTAATTACACCGAGGCATAAACCTAAAATTAAAGTAACCTTTAAAAAATCTATTATTAATTTATCAGGGTCATCAGCATTTAATATAATAATCTTACTAATAAAGTAGTATGATGAGGCTAAAAGAATAAATCTACCTGTGTAAGCTACAGAGGCAGTTATGTTTGCACTAAAAATTGAACTATAAAAAAGGGTAAAGATTACAAGGACAAAGAAGACATCAATAAAACTCAACCTGAATTTTAAATTTTTGTTTTTACTATATAATTTTATTAGTATCAATACAAACCCTAATAAAGGTATAACAGCACCTAAAAAAATATCAGATTCATTAATACACCTAAAACAAAGATTACTAAAATCCAAAGAAACAATTGCTCTAATAAGATTGATCTGCATTAATACAGCTAAACCAGCAATAGGCCGCCACCAACAGACATAAAGTATTAGTAAACCTATAAAAAGAGATAATATCATTTCAGTTTTTGATTATATATAAATTTTAGTTTTTCTTAGTGTATAAATTAATCATTTTACTACGAATTCACTAACTTTTTTTCTATAGAAATAAAATGCTACAATTAATATAAATAACTCTGAAACAGTAGCTGATATTGCAACTCCATAAATTGAATAATATTGTACTAGTGTTAACACCAAAATAATGTTAAAAACTCCACCTAAAGATAAAATCTTAAGACGTTGATTAAATGCTTTAATTGCAGGGAAAAATAAACTTACATACAACATGTTTAAAGAGGATAAGAATCCAATAAGTCCTAAAATTTGAAAAATCATATAATAGCTCGTTATTAATTCATCGTTATATATTAGTCTTAAAATATCTGCAGCGAATAAAAAAATTATGAAAGAAATTATCGCTCCAAACCCACCCATATAATATTTCATTTTATTAATGATGTTAACAATCGTATTATTGTCTTTTACAACAATACTTGGGAATAGTGCTTGGTATAATGGAATATAAATACTTTTAGTTGCTACTACTAACTTTTCCATACTTGAATAAACTCCCGCCATAGTATCTGAAATAAAAAAACCAACTATTAAGGTGTTTATTTTGGTATAGAGACTCACCGCCAAATTTGATAAAAATAAACTAAAGCTTTCTTTTGCAATACTGAGGGTCTCCTTAAAAATAGGCCTCGTAAAACTAACGTATTTTAAACAGAAAATAAAGCCTAAAAAACCTGATAAAATAAAGCCTAAACCGTTTAAAATAGGAACAAAATAATAATCCTCTTGATTCTTAATTACTAAGAACACTGAAAAAGTAAAAATTATTTTAGCCAAGACATTAATAATTGTTATCATTTTCATCTCTTCAATACCTCGGAAAAAAAAAGCTGGAAATATTGCCTGACCAAAGACCATTCCAAAACTAAAAAAATACACCAGATATTCTTGGGAAAATTTGTCTATAATAAGGATGAAAAAAAGCAGAACTATAAAGGCTATTATAACTAAAAACATTTTTAAAAAAAAAACATCAAAAAAATATTGAGAAACCTTCTTTTTGTCATCTTTAATTAAAGCTACTTGTCTGGTAGCACTCATATCAAGGCCAAATTCGGTGACAATGGTCAAAAGTATAGCGAAAGAATGAGCTACCATCACAATTCCAAATTTATTGACCCCTAATGTTCTAACTAAATAAGGTAATGTTATTAGGGGTAAAATAAAATTTGCCCCTTGTATCATCAACAAATAAAGATAATTTTTAAATACTGTACCCTTAATTTTATCTTTCAAGTTACTTAATAACATCAGTTAATTTTTCAGGCTTTTATTTGGAATTAAGAAAAAAATACAGAATCGAATTTTTTATTCAACTATTTACTTTTTGTAATTCTCCAAATACTTATTTAGATCAAGAAGTAGAATAAAAAACAAGGTCAATAAAAATGCTAAAGCCGCCATAATAAAAATTAAATTTTTGGTAATCCCTTTTATTTCTGACCCTACAGATTTAAAATTAGAAATGATATTAATAACATCAGATTTAGTAGCAATATCTTTATAAGTTTGACTCAAATCATAAATAATTTTTCTATCAATCTCAAATAAGTCATTTTCTTTAGTTGCGTTTCTTTTACTTCCTAAATCTATATTTGTTCCATTTGAGTTATTTTTAGCTCCTTCTATAATTGCTCTCATATATACATTACGTAAAGAATCAACCTCTATAAAATTGGCCTTCAAAATAGAATCTTTAGTATTGAGATTTTCTTTAGTTAGGTTTTTAATTTTATTAAAAAAAGTATTTTTTTCAATAGAATTAATGATTGTATTTTCTAATTCATTAAAAATATCACTAACTGTAGCTTTAACTTCTATATTGTGCACTAAATAATCATAGTCAGTAAAACTTTCTTCAAAATTATCAAAATCATAACTTTTTACTGTTAACGTATCTACATCTAATATAAATTTATCGTACGCATTAATAATATCGTTTGAATTAATTAACGGGGTAATTTCAAACTTTCTTAAAGATGCGGCTCTTGAAGAATCAATCTTAAAAATGGATGCTAGATGTTTTGTGTTTTGTTGCTTTACTAAATCATTATAATAATTAATGTTTTCGTAAAGTAGTTGAGTACTCTCAAAATTAGGCTTTACAATTAAATTTGAGCTAAACTTAATTTCTTTGTTATTTTCTAAAAAGAATCCAATTATTCCACCTATTAAAACTGCTATAGTAAACTTTATAAAGTGTAATTTGAAGAAAATTAAAATTAAAATTAATTTGTGAAATATCCCCTTAAATATACTTCCAATAAAATTAAAAAAATTTTTAAATCCATTACCGATAACAGTAAATAAAGATCCTAAATCTACCTCTTCTTCGTTTTTATTTTTAGCTGTTGACATA
>Ga0115560_1003166_pt1 | contig 10354 bp, 9 predicted proteins | sample COGITO_mtgs_1105_5_FD_87278 | JGI IMG/M metagenome (GOLD analysis project Ga0115560, IMG submission 87278) | Pelagic marine microbial communities from North Sea - COGITO_mtgs_110509 | ecosystem: Environmental > Aquatic > Marine > Epipelagic | place: Germany:Helgoland, sampling site Kabeltonne... | reverse complement strand
TGAACCTGGTCTCGATGGCCGCCATGTGTAAGAAGGTCGTGCCAGGGATGCAGGCCCAACACTGGGGACGCATCGTCGCAATCACGTCGACCTCGGTGCACACGCCGATGCCGAACCTGATCCTTTCGAATACCGCTCGTTCCGGTTTGACGTCATTGCTCAAGACTCTGGCGCTCGAGGTTGTCGGCGACGGCATCACCGTGAATACCGCGCAGCCCGGCCTGCACCTGACCCCGCGCGTGACCGACCTGAACACCGGCAGCGTCGAAGAGTTGGCTGCGATGCAGCCAACCGGCCGTATCGGCGACGCCGTTGACTTTGGCCAGGTTGTTGCCTTTTTGTGTTCCGAACAAGCGAACTACATAACCGGTGTATCAATTCCGGTCGACGGCGGCCGCTTTACTCAGCTGCAGTAACTGGTCGCGCGGCTCGCTGGCGCACACGGATGTCAGACCGCCGGTGCACTCGCCGCCACCGGGTAGTCGGGGAGAGCCAGGCGATGTTGGTCACACGACACCGTCTGGTGGGTGATGCTCACCCGGATTTTGGGGGCCAGCGGTGCGACGTCGTGGCGATCCCACGCTTGGCTAATGGGTTTGATCAGATACCGCTGAAGAGCGAGGATAGGCGCAGGTGTTCCTCGTCTGACAGGGTGAGCTCGAGCGCCTCTTGGATCGGTGCGAAGTGTTCGGGCCGGCGGGGTCCAACAATCGGAGCGGTGACATCGGGATGATGCCGCAACCAGCCAAGAGCCAGCCCCGCCATCGAAACTCCATGCTGTTGGGCCGACTGGCTGAACTCATCCAACGCGGCGAAGGTTGTTTCGTTCCACCATCCGACATACGGCTCAGGGCGCATTGTCATTCGCGACCCTGCTGGGTAGTCATCGCCCAGCTGATATTTGCCGGTCAGGAACCCACCAGCGAGTGGACTGAACGGTGTGTATCCCAACTGCTGGTCACGGCACGCCGGTATGACCTCGGCGTCGTCGCTGGTGTCGAGCAAGCTATACGAGTTCTGCACCCACGCGAATCGGTGCAGGCCAAGCCGGTCACTGGTCCACAGCGCCTTCATGAGCAACCACGCCGACATATTTGAAGCGCCGATGTAACGCACCTTGCCCTGGGTGACCATGTCGTGCATGGCCCGCACGGTCTCTTCGATCGGTGTAGATGGATCGGGTTCATGCATCAAATACATGTCGAGGTGATCGACCCCCAACCGCACCAGGCTCGCTTCGACTTGACGCATGAGGTGGCGTCGGGACAGGCCGTGGTCGTTGGGCCCTGAACCGACCGGGTTAAAGGCCTTGGAACTGATGAGTATTTGGTCGCGTATCTGGGGACTCTTTTGTGCGAGCCATGCACCGATGGCCTCTTCGCTACGACCACCGCCGTAGGCATCAGCGGTATCAAAGAAAGTGATGCCCATGTCGACCGCGGTGTCCATAATGGCGAACGCCTCGGCCTGGGTTTCGCCGTGGCCATACAACTCGGGTGAACTGCCGATACCTCCGAAGTTCCCGCATCCCAAGCCAAACTCAGACACCTTCAAGCCGGTCTGGCCAAGATTCACATATTTCACCAACGGACCGCAGCGCGCACGCAGCGGTAGGTCGAAGAGATGCAACATCGGCTGAACGGTGCTGCCGCCCCTGATCTAGGCTCGAACCTCTGGGGGTAATGACATGGCAACACATGATCTGGTAATTCGCGGCGGTTCCGTCATTGACGGAAGTGGCTCAGCTGCTCGAACCGCAGACGTGGCAATCGACGGTGAAACCATCGTCGAGGTCGGCAAGGTCGACGGCTCAGGAACGCGAGAAATCGATGCCGCTGGTGCACTGGTAACGCCCGGGTTCGTTGACGTCCACACGCACTACGACGGCCAGGCCACCTGGGATAACCATTTGGCGCCGTCGTCATGGCATGGCGTGACGACGGTGATCATGGGTAACTGCGGTGTGGGTTTCGCGCCCGTAAACAACGAAGACCACAATCAGCTCATCGAACTGATGGAAGGCGTCGAAGATATCCCCGGGGCAGCGTTGCACGAAGGCCTTGCCTGGAACTGGAACAGCTTCGCCGAATATCTCGATGCGGTCGAAGCTGTTCCTCACGACATCGACTGCGGGGCCTATGTCCCCCATGGGGCTCTCCGACTTCATGTCATGGGTCAACGCGGTGCCAACCGTGAGCCAGCAACTCCCGAGGACATTGCCGCTATGGCGGACCTGGTTCGCCACGGAATCGAGGCAGGCGGTGTGGGTTTCAGTACCTCTCGTACCGCAAACCATCGGACAAGCAAGGGCGAGCTTACTCCCACGCTCAACGCCGAGGCCGACGAGCTGATCGGTATTGCCGAAGCTGTTGGTGCGGCCGGTCGCGGTGTGCTCCAGGTCGTGAGTGATCATCTCGACGGTGACCACGAGTTCGCCATGTTGCGGGCTATGGCTGAGCGTTCTGGGCGGCCGCTGTCGGTTTCGCTGGTTGCAACGCCAGTCCGACCACAATGGCATCGGATGGCCCTGGGCCACATCGAAGCCGCGAACGAGGCCGGGCTGCAGGTGCGGGGTCAAGTCGCTCCTCGGCCGGTTGGTCTGGTGCTCGGGCTTGACCTGACATTAAATCCGTTCATGGCAACCCACGTATGGAAGGGCATTGCCGACCTGCCAATGGCTGCCAAGGTTGCAGCGCTGCGTAACCCCGAGACTCGATCAGCGATCCTGGCTGAGATGGGCGGACCGCGAGGTACTGTGCTCGGCGCCAAACTGGTGTCGAAGTTCGAGATTATGTTCGAACTGAGCGATCCGCCGAACTATGAACCTGCGCCATCGGACAGCCTCAAAGCTCGAGCTGCAGCAGCCGGTACTACGCCCGAAGAAATGGCGCTTGACATCTTGTTGGCCGACGACGGCCAAGGCCTGCTGTACGTGCCGTTTGCGAACTATCTCGATGGCAGTCTTGATGTCGTCGAAGAGATGCTGAACCATCCATTCACCATCCCCGGTCTTGGCGATGGCGGCGCCCATGTCGGCACGATCTGCGATGGAAGCTTCTCGACCACCCTGCTCACCCATTGGGGTCGTGATCGTTCCCACGGTCGTATTCCGGTTGAACAGTTGATCAAGCAGCACTGCCAGGACACCGCTGCCGCGGTAGGTCTCACCGACCGAGGTCAGCTCCTCCCCGGACTGAGGGCCGACATCAACGTGATCGCCTTCGAGAACCTGCAAGCGCTTCGGCCCGAGATTCATCATGACCTTCCTGCGGGCGGGCGTCGGCTGTTGCAGCGGGCAACCGGATATCTCCACACGATTTGTGCTGGCCAGGAGATCTATCAGAATGGTGTGGCCACCGGTGCGCTGCCTGGACGATTGATTCGACATGCAGGATAATCAACGAGTTGCTAAGGCCTTCCTGTGAAGCTTCACCTGTTTTTTAACCCCGCCGCAGCTGCTGGCCGGTCGGCGATGCGGCTGGGTGCTGCACTAGCGACCTTCCGCACGCTCGGCGCCGAGGTAGTGTTACATCGGCCAGACTCAGCAGCGTCGGCGCGAGCGCACATGGCTGAACTTGCAGGCGAGGCCGAACGGATCGTGGTGGTTGGCGGTGATGGCATGGTGCATCAGGCGGCGAACGCGCTCGCTGGTTCGTCGACAGTGCTCGGCATCATCCGCGCTGGCACTGGCAACGATACGGCGACCTCGTTGGGGTTGCCAGACGACGTCGACGAGGCGTGCCGGGCTGCACTTCGCCCTGCCACCGCAATCGACTTGATCGAATCCGACGCGGGTGTGGCGGTTACGGTTGCCACCGCAGGTTTCAGCGTGGCAGTGAATGACCGGGCCAACACCATGAAGCGGATCAAGGGTGGGGTCAAATACACCATCGCATCGCTGGTAGAGCTGCCCAAACTTCGCAGGTATCCCGTGTCAATGACGCTCGACGGGGTGGAGCACAACATTGAGGCCAACGTGATTGCCGTGGCGAACACTCGGTACTTCGGTGGCGGTATGAAGATTGCGCCCAATGCCGTGTTGAACAACGGACAACTCGACGTCGTGGTAATCGGGCCTGCGCCTCGGCTTGCCTTCGCGGTGTTGCTACCAACCATCTTCAGTGGACGACACATAGCGAGCCGTTACGTCACGGTCCATCGGGCCAGCAAGATCGAATTCGCTGGCGCCGCTCTCGACCTACGAGCCGACGGCGAGACGTTCGGAGCGATGCCGACAACGCTGACTGTTCGCCCCCAGAGCCTGCTCGTCGCCGGACTCGACATCTGACCAACGAATCGGTGCCAGGCACGGGTTCGTTATGAAACGCATCCGTGCCAGGCACGCGTTCGTTATTTGAGCGGCGGCTTAGGCGGGGTCGACCAGGAAGTTGGAGACTCGCACGGCTTGGGATCGACATGGTGGCCGATCGATGTGATCCAGGGGCCGGCGTCGAACCGTTCGTAGCTCAAGATGACTCGGGCGTCGTCCTCGTAGTCGAAGTAGGCATACCGTCCGGTATCGAATTGCGCGGTCTGACCCGTCCGCCGGGCGTGTCCAGCGCTGCGGTAGTTGGCATGGCCAGAGTCGGTGACCCGGTAGGTGTCACCTTCGTAGGTGATGACATCTGGTCCAGGGTCAACACCGAGGCACCGGGTTTCAAATGCAGCCAACTTCATGCCCTGGTCGGGCTCAACGCCGAACCGCCACCATTGACCTTCGGTATGTTCGGCTAGATAGTCCTGCCACACGACGCCGTCGAAGTCGAAGCTGATTACACCGAAGATGACGCTGTCGACATCTCGGTAGGTCAAGGTAGTGCCTACGCCCAGATTGCCTGGATAGAAGTTCGCCAGCGACATGGTGTGGGCTGTCTCGGCTTCCAGTTCGGCGATGACATCGTCGAATGTCTGCTGAATCTTGGGCTGCGGTGCGATCCCGGCGAGTGGTCCGGTAGGGGGAGCGATTGATGCGGCCCGCTGCGCTGTTTGTAGGTCGTGGGGAAGTGTGAACCCCACAACCTCGTCGTCGCGGTTGGCGACGAGAAAGGTCGCGGTAATACCGACTACAAGTGATGCGGCCACCAGGCCAAGGAATACGGTCACGAGATCTCCATCGGAACAAATCGAGTACTCATGATGCCGACGCCATGAATCGGCGCCTAGCCCCTATGTCATACGGCCTATGCAGGGCCGATGGTTGTCGAGAACCGATGACGTTGAGCGTTGCCGGGGTGCGAGCCTGAGGCGCGGCTCTGAGTCCCTAAGACGGATAGAAACGCGAGCAATCGTCAACCGAGCGAGGGTCGTTGATGGTTGTCTAGCTCTAGTGACTGCTGGGTTTCATCTGAGGAGCGGTGCCTGACCGTTGTTGGGCCGCGGCGGTCGGTTAGCTGGGAGCTCATGCGAAAGTGCCGGGCGTAGCTTCCATTCGTGTGTGTGGCGGTCTTGGTACAGGGTCTGTTCGTCGTCGTGAAGCCGTTGGTGGCAGGTGTCGCAGACGAGCGCGAGTTCGTTGATGTTGGTCTTGCCTCGGCCGGCTGAAGTCCACGGCATGGTGTGGTGGGCTTGGCATTTGTTGTGGTAAGCCCCGCACAACACGCAGCCTTTGTCACGGATAATCAGGCTGATGATTTGGCCGTGGGATGCCAGTCGTGTTTGTCGGCCGAGCCACAACGGTTGGCCTTCGTTGTCGAAGATGGCGCCGATGGTGTCGGGATCGGCGTTGAGGTAGTGCGCGAGTACCGAGTCGGCGATGGGGCCGTTGCCGATCATGTGGGCAGTCTGATCGTGGTCGAGGCCTAGGAACTTGTCGAGCGTCAGGCCAATCACGACGACGGGTCGAGCGGTGGTCATCTTGGGTGTGTATCGCCTGGTGGGCGCCACCGATTGTTCCGATGCTGGGTCACAATCGGGGGTGAGGTTCTGACCACTCGTGTTGTTTGAAACTGGCGAGCTGGTAGTGAAGTAGCTGGAACCAGCGTCGAACATGCGCTGATCGTGGCTGCGAGGGTGCTGGCCAAAGGGCAGGTCGCGGCCACCGTCGTGGTGGTACAGGGCGTTTGATTGCCGAGTGACCTTGGACCAGATGCCGTCGATGGTTTCGCGGTCACCGGCGAACATGATGGCGTCGCATCCGTCTTTGGTGCGGAAGCGGGAGACCCGTCGTTTGCGGCGCTGACGGTCGTGCCGAGTCTGTTCTTTGCCCGACGACGAGGACTTGGCGACGAAGTCGTCGATCACCGACTTGGCTTTGTCGGGATCAACCGCAGCGACCTCGCCGATCAGAGTTTCGTCGGTGAGTGATGCACCTTGGGTCTTCTCTGCAGCGTCAGCCAACACATCGACTTGTTCGCCCGACAGTTCACCGTCGCTCATCTTGTCGGCGAGCGCGCTGTTGGTTTTGATTGCGCTGGCGCGTTTCGCGCTACGTCGACGAGCAGCCCGAGATGTCTTGCCGCCCTTACCCGCTATCGATTCGGCCACCTTGGTGTTGCCGGTGGTATCGATAACGGTGGCCAGCGCCCGTGCTTCGGCGGCATCGATCTGGGTTCGGTACCGAGCTAACAACGGCACAGCAATGCGAGCCGGCAGATGCGAGACATGATCGATCACAACACCGATGGCAGCATCGGCCTGGGTACGTGACGGGCCCTCGTCCCGGTCAAAATTCAGTACCGCTGCCATACCTCCATCATGATGAGGGGGTGTGACAATCTCGTCCCGAAATCACGTGATGAGAAAGAGAAATCCAGGAAATATCTCGGCCTCTGAGACGAGAATGGTCCGGAGACGAGAACGGTCCGGAGGCGAGCGGAAACACCGTGAGTGGAAGATCAGTCCCAGGCGACCATGAGTTTGGTGGGGCCGCGGAAGTTGATGTTGGGAAAGTAGCTCAGGTCTTGGTTCTCGACCAGTCGTAACGACGGGATCCGCTCGGCCAGCATCTCGGTCATGACTTGGGTCTCGTACTTTGCGAAACGGGCTCCCAGGCAATAGTGCACACCCTTGCCAAAGGAAATGTTGTGGGCAGCGTTAGGCCGGTGGATGTCGAAGTCGTCAGGGGCGTCGAAGATGTCAGGTTGGCGGTTGGCCCCAGCGAAGTTCATGAAGATCGGCGTGCCTGCCGGAACGTCGAAGTCGCCGACTTTGGTGTCGACCGTGGTGAGTCGTCGCCAGCCGATCTGACTCGAATTAAACCGCATGACCTCTTCGATGGCATTGGGGATCAGCGATGCGTCGGCGCAGATCTCAGCCCACACATCGCGTCTCGGCAACAGACACAACAACGTGTTGCAGAACGCAGCGGTGACCGCTTCGTGACCGGCGAATGACAGGCCGTACACAACGGACTCGACCTCGCGGTACGTGATGTCATCAGGGTTGGCTTCGTGGGCGTCGATAAGTTCGCTGGTGAAGTCGTCGCTTCGATCGTCACGCCTGGCCGCAGTGAACTCGCGGCAGTATCGCCAGTACGACAACATCTGCCCAGCAATCTCGGCCTGTTCCGCTGCGGTGGGTTTGCCCCACGAAAACGCTTTGCGATCGCCGCACCAGTTCTTGAGCATTTCATCGTCTTCCTCGGGAAAGCCGATGAACCGAAAGACCGTCTCACCGGGCAGAGGGAAGGCGAACTCCTCGACGAACTCGGCGGGTGAGCCGCCAGACAACATCTGGTCGATGAGCTGGTTTCCCCGCCGACGTATGAACGGTTCGAGCGTCTTGATCCGCTTATTGGAGAAACCCTGGCGAGTGTATTTCCGAATACGGCCATGGTCGGGTTCGGGACGATTCGACATCACGGCAACCGGGTTGAAGTCCGGAGCGGACAGCACGGCCTTGGTTTCCTCGGTCAACGGGAACACCGGGTCCTGCACGTTCACCGACGCGAACGTCTCGTGGTCGGTGAAGATCCGCTCAAGCTCACGCATCTCGGTGACCACCAAATACCCGAGTTCCTCGGAGTAGAACACGGGGTGGTCATCGCGCAGCTGAGCGGCGATCGCGTATGGCTCTGCCAGATAGTCCTCGTTGAGTGGGCTCCAGGTGGCATGCATGGGGCATCCCGCAGGAGGCGGGGGAGTCTCAAGTCGTTCTTGGTGGTACTTGTCTCCGGCCATGATCAGTTCCTAACTGTCCTTGAAAGAATCGGCAAGTGCCTTGGTGTGTTTGGCCAGCAGGCTGGTGTCGACTCCTACTGCCACGAAGTTGGCCCCAGCATCGCGGTATTCGCGAGCCAGCGTGGGATTCACGCTCAGCACACCCGCCGGTTTGCCTGCTGCCCGCACGGCAGCAAGAGATGCGACGACCGCTTCTCGCACATCGGGATGGGTTGCATCACCGATGTGTCCGAGTGCAGCGCCTAGATCAGACGGGCCGATGAAGACGCCGTCGACGCCGTCGACCCGGGCGATGTCCATGAGGTTCCGCACGCCTTCGATGGTCTCGACCTGGACCAGAACACACATCTCTTCGTTGGCGTGGCGGTAGTACTTCTCGACTCGGCCCCACCGGGCGGCTCGGCCGGTTGCGACGCCTCGGATCCCTTGTGGCGGGTAACGAACGGCACGCACCATTTCTTCGGCCTGCTCGGCGGTTTCGATCATAGGAACCAGGATTGTCTGGGCGCCGAGGTCGAGGTACTGCTTGATGATCACCGCATCTGCCTGAGGCGGACGAATAACCGCACTCACCGGATAGGCGTTCACCGCTTGGAGCTGCGCCAACAACGTGCGTAAATCGTTCGGCGAATGTTCGGCGTCGATCATCAGCCAGTCGAACCCGGCCCCCGCGCTGATCTCGGCAGCCACGGGATCGGCCATGCTGATCCACATGCCGTATTGCACACCAGGCTCGTAGAGGCGACGTTTGAAGTCGTTTACCGGCATCTGCATTAGTTGAAACCCAGGCTGAAGGTACCGAGCGGGCCGTAGTCGAAGTGGAAGTCGTCGCCGGGGCGAATGTCGATCGGCCGAGTGAACGAACCCGCCAGGATGATTTGGCCTTTCTCAAGCGTGAGTCCCTGTTCGTGGTAGCGGCGGGCCAACCACGCAATACCCATGGCCGGATGCCCGAGTACACCAGCGGCCACACCGGTTTCTTCGATCACGCCATTGCGGCTACCTAACGCACTCACCCAACGGAGATCGATGTCGCGAGGTGCAACCTTGGTTCCGCCCATGATGATGCCAGCGTTGGCGGCATTGTCGGCGATGGTGTCGACGACGGTACGGGTACGCCCAGAGTCCGGGTCGCGGCGAAACGACCGGGCGGCGATGAGCTCGATGGCGGGGACCACGTATTCGGTGGCATCGAGGATGTCGTCGGCGGATAGGTCATCGCCGGCAAGGTCGGTGTTGAGCACAAACGCCAACTCGATCTCGAGCTTCGGGTCACAAAAGTCTGCGGCCACGAGTCGGGTGTCGGGCTCGAAGACCATCCTGTCTGTCAGGAAGCCAGAGTCTGGTGTGGTGATATTCATCGACGCTTGCATTGCCCGGCTGGTCAGACCGATCTTGTGGCCAACGAGTACTTCGCCACGGGCCAGCTTGATCTCTTGCCATGCCGCCTGGATGACATAGGCATCGTCGATTGTCAGATCGCGATACTCGCCAGTCGTCTGACGCATCTGGGTCGCGTCGATCTCTGCTCGATCAAGCAGCGCGGCCTCGGCCGCTGCAACGTCAGGACTCATCATGTGGTGCCTCCAATTGTTACGTCCCCTGGGGCCGTAACAATTCGGTCGGTTGTGTCTCGAAGCTCGGCGAGTTGGCGCAGCAGGCGTTGGAGTGCCTTGTCGCCGAAGGCTTCTTCGATCTGGTTGTAGATGGCTTCGCTCTGGGGTGCGACTGACGCCACCAGCGCATAGCCGTGCTCGGTTAGGGAGATTTCGGCCCGGCGTTGGTCGGTCGCCACCGGGGATCGACGGACCAGATTGCGGCCGTCGAGGTCTTTCAGGATCCGCGACAGGCTTGGAGCTAGCAGGAAGGTGGCGTCGACGATCGCGCCAACTTCGAGCGGTTCATCCGATGCCGACAGCGCTCGCAGCACCCGCCACTGTTGTTCGGTGAGATCGTGCTCGGCGAGCAGGGGTCGAAACAGCTGCATGGCAGCTTCGCGTGCCTGAAGAAGCGCCATGGGCAACGAGGCCGAGAAGTCGCGCATGGCGATTGCTTCGTCGGCGGCGGTGTGGGCCCGGGCGCTCGATGTCATTGTGCTGCAGGGGTCTGAAAGTCGGATCCCTCAGGAAACGCATCGGCCACGGTGTTGCGCAACGTGCCGAGTTCGGGCACCGACACCTCGACGACGTCGCCGGGTACAAGCCACTTTGGCGGGTCGAATCGCGCCCCGGCACCCG
>Ga0115560_1003154_pt1 | contig 10373 bp, 12 predicted proteins | sample COGITO_mtgs_1105_5_FD_87278 | JGI IMG/M metagenome (GOLD analysis project Ga0115560, IMG submission 87278) | Pelagic marine microbial communities from North Sea - COGITO_mtgs_110509 | ecosystem: Environmental > Aquatic > Marine > Epipelagic | place: Germany:Helgoland, sampling site Kabeltonne... | reverse complement strand
AGGAACAGCTTGGTCTTCAGGAACAGCTTCTTCAACAGATTTCTACAATACTCAAGGACAATGGTTCCAAACATTAGGAACTAAAATCCAAAAGGTATCTAACAAAATTCATCAAAAAACCCTACGTGGTGGAGCTAACTTCTTAGTATGTTCTCCAACAGTAGCTACTATCTTAGAATCGATTCCAGGATATGCTGCTAACACAGATGGTGACAAGATGGACTTTGCATTCGGTGTACAGAAAGTAGGAGCTTTAAACGGCCGTTACAAAGTATACAAGAATCCATATATGACTGAGAACACAATCCTTATGGGTTACAGAGGTAATCAATTCTTGGAAACAGGTGCAGTATATGCTCCATATATTCCATTAATGATGACACCTCTAGTATACGATCCAAATACCTTCACTCCAAGAAAAGGTATCATGACTCGTTATGCTAAGAAGATGATCAGACCAGAATTCTACGGAAGAATTTTCGTTTCAGATCTAACAACTATCTAATCTACCAAAGATTATATATTAGAAAGAGAGGCCTTAGGGCCTCTTTTTTATTGCCTGTTAAGTTTATTTTTCCGATATTTATATACAACAAATAAAAGCGTTATTACATATGCCTTCAAAACATCATACGGACGATGTCTACGTCCAAAAAAGAAGACCGAAGAATCCAATTAAATTTAATGTACAGTTAAACGAAGAACAGAAACTCGCTAAACAACTAATACTAGAATCTCCGATTACAGCTATAAAAGGTATGGCAGGGTCAGGTAAAACACTAGTCGCTACACAAGTAGCTTTAGACTTACTCTTCACAAAGCAGGTAGAGAAGATTATTATAACGAGACCGACAGTGTCTAAAGAGGACATAGGATTTTTACCAGGCGATCTTCAAGCAAAAATGGACCCTTGGTTAGCACCGATATACCATAACCTACATATGCTATACAGTAAAGAGAAGATAGACAAAGAATTAGAGAACGGTAACATAGAAATCGTACCTTTTGCATTTATGAGAGGAAGAACCTTCGTTAAGTCCTTTGTAATTGTAGATGAAGCACAAAGCGTAACTCACAACGAGATGGAAACGGTAATCGGAAGATTAGGAAAAGATTCTAGGATGGTAATTTGCGGAGATATGGCTCAAATAGACCTAAAAGATAAAAGAGAGACAGGGTTTAGCTTCCTAGCTAGACTAGAAGAGAATGTACCTGGATTTAGTACAGTATCCCTAGAGCACAACCACAGACACTCAATAGTTGCACCAATACTAGAAGTGTATAGAACATTCAGGGATTAATTGCTATTTATATATAAAGCAGAATAAATGGCGAATATAAGTATATGGGACGGTACAGCGACTTTTGGACCTGGAATGACACCGTTCGGATTTTACGACAGTGATACAGACTTTGGAGAAGATGCTGTAAAAGCAGCTAAATTTTGTGGAACAAGATTAGGGTTTCCTTTAATGGATGTTGAATTACAATCAGGATCTCTCTTCGCTTGCTTTGAAGAAGCAGTATCAACATACGGCAACGAAGTCTTCCAATACAAAATTAGAGAAAACTACCTATCATTAGAAGGATCATCAACTGGAAGTAGTGCAAATAACAAACTTATTAACCCTACATTAGATAGAATAGTTAATATAAGTCAAAACTACGGTACAGAAGCAGAGGTAGGAGGGAATGTATCAAGATATACTGGATCTCTTGCTCTAACTTCATCAGTACAAACATATGATCTTGATGCTTGGGCAATTGAACAAGGTATTGAAGGAGGTATTGAAATAAGGAGAGTTTTTTACGAAGCACCACCTGCGATAATGCGATACTTTGATCCATATGCAGGAACAGGAACAGGAGTACAGTCACTTATGGATGCATTTGACTTCGGATCATACAGTCCAGGAGTAAATTTTATGCTAATGCCTGCCTCTTTTGATGTAGCAAAGATACAAGCAATAGAATTTAATGACCAGATACGGAGATCTGCATACTCATTTCAAATAGTAAACAATACATTAACAATATTCCCAGTACCTAAGAGAGGAAGCAAGCTAAGATTTGAATATTACAAAGTAAGTGATAAAAAAGCAGCAAGTTTTCTTGATGGAACGGACCTTATTACGAATGTAGGAGAGGTACCGTACGATAATCCGAACTACACAAGTATAAACAGCGTAGGAAGACAGTGGGTATTTAGGTATACGCTAGCGTTAGCAAAAGAGCTACTAGCATACATAAGAGGAAAATACACAACAGTACCAGTTCCCGGATCAGAAGCTACATTGAACCAAGCAGACCTACTAGCTGACGCTAGATCAGAAAAAGAAGCTCTAATAACTAACCTAAGAGAGATGCTAGATCAGACATCTCGTAGTTCGCAACTAGAAAGAAGAGCAAACGAAACAGAAAACATTGGAAAGACACTAAGTAGTGTACCAATGACAATTTTTATAGGATAATGAAGATAAAAGATATAATCGCAGAGATCCAATTTTCAATATACCAGGCAATGGTAAGAATCGGACATACAGATACAATAACAGTACAGGATGTAGGAGAAATGCTAAGAGCAATGCCAGGTGTACTAACAGTAAGTCAAGTATCTCACGATGGAGATAACAATACTGCTGTAATGAAAGTAAAACTACTAACAACAAAACCACCATCTGAAGCATTTCTAGCATTTAAGAATACCTCTATCAAGAGAATCCCTGAAGTAAGGAAAGTAGAAGTTGCAGAAAAGACAATTGAAAAGAAAAAATAACATATGCTTTTTGGATCCAATAGAGACTTTAACTTACTGGTAGGGATAAACAGAGAACTACTTAAAGATATAATAGAACAAGAAATAGGCTATTATAAACTGTCTTTAAACGATACTCAAGCTAATATATACGGAGAAGCTCTAGAGAAAGTGTTCCTAAACCCGGTAAAGCTTAACTGCCTAATAACAAGAGGAGATCAAGTAGTAGATGTTGATGAGTTCGGACCAGACTTAGGAAGAGAAGCATCATTTGCATTTATAAGGGAAGATTTAGTAGATGCAAACACCGTTCCAGAAGTAGGAGATATAGTACTTTGGCAAGAAGACTACTACGAAGTAGATACAGTTAGAGAGAACCAATTATTCTTAGGTAGAGATAAGAGCTACAACATAGAATCGTATGGGTCGGATTTCGGATCATCTGTATCAATTATAGTAGATTGCCACTTAACAAGAGGAGATAGAGTAGGAATAACACAAGTACGATAAAATGGCAGAAAGACTCAAACCAATACCGAAGAGACAGGAGAGAATATCTCAAGACGCTATAGAAACGTATAATAACGCTACAAAACAGACTACTCCTGATGAAATAAGAAAAAATAGAGGATATAGTCGTAGTGTTAAAGGAGATACTGTTAAGCAGTTTTCAATAGGACTAAGGGATATAGACGAAACAATCGTATACTACTTTAATAATGTAATAAAACCTTCAGTAGTACAGAATAGTAAGATAATACAGGTACCAATACTATACGGATCACCAGAAAGATGGGCATCAGTACAGAAGGACGGATTCTACAGAGATAAGAACGGAAAAATACAGACTCCTTTGATAATGTTCAAAAGAGAGACGATAGAGAAGAATAGAGCACTGGGTAATAAATTAGATGCTAACAACGTTAATAACTTTGGTATTTTTGAAAAGAAGTACTCAAGAAAGAATATTTACGACAATTTTAGCGCATTAACTAATAGAATACCGGTAAAAGAATTATATGGTGTAATTATACCAGACTATGTAAACATTACATACTCCTGTATAGTATTTACAGAATATGTAGAGCAGATGAATAAGATAGTAGAGTCAATAAACTTCGCATCTGACGCTTACTGGGGGGATCCACAGAGATTTAACTTTAGAGCAATGATAGACAGCTATACTACTACTACTGAGATGAATAAAGGGCAAGACAGAACAGTCAAGACGTCGTTCACCATCAACCTAATGGGACATATAGTACCAGATAGTATTAATACGTCGATAGCGAATATGAATAAGTTTTACTCTAAGTCTGCTATATCTTTCGGACTAGAAACAGACGGAAACATAGAAATATTAAATGCAAAAGCAAAAACATCGGCATCTGACAATCCTAGAGGAAGGTTCTTTGACGGTATTGGAGGTAAAACAGAGATAACAAACATATACAGCGGACTATCCCAAGAAGAGAAAGATTACATAGGTACTACCACAGTATTAGATTCAAACCTAAATAGTAATACAGTAAACCAAGGGTTAAGTACTATTGTATTTGATAATGTAAGCTTCTTAACACCTCCGGAAGGATTCCCTGCACTAACTATTCAAGATTTCAAAGTATTTATAAATGGAGTAATAGCAGAACTGTCTGCTATAGATAGTATAGTAGAAACAGGGAATAACCTAACAATTACGTTTAACAGTAACTTAGGGTACTCTATAACAAGTCAAATGGAGATAATGGTAGTAGGAAAACTGAATAAATAATGGCATTACTAGATTGGGAGCAAATATCGGATAACTTACCAGAGTTTGGAGAACACCTAACAGGATCCCTGTACCTATCTGGCTCATTTAACGTTTCAGGAAGCATTTTTCTCAACGATATTGATATTGAAACATTAATAGCAGACTCTGATATATTTCAACCTACAGGCTCCTACTATGCTACTACAAACGACCTACAAATCACTGGATCAATGTTTATAGAGCTAGATGCACTACAGGACAGCTTCACAGTAAATAAGTCCGGAGTTAAGAAGTTAGAGATTAACCCAGAAGGGATACTAACAATCGGCGTTAACAGTTCAGAACCTACACCAGTAACAGGAGGAATATACTTCAGCGGGGACAACAACTTCTACTTCGGTTTTGATAATTAACGCTATTTATACACATAACATACAGCAACAATACGACTCAATATAATACATTACAACTATGGCAGAATGGAAAAAGGTAATAGTCTCCGGATCACAAGCAGAACTTAACTCCTTATCACTAGATGTAGCATTACCGGTAGAATCAGGCGGTACTGGAGCATCAACACTTACGGATGGTGGAGTACTTTTAGGAAGCGGAACAGGTGCAGTTACTGCATTAGGTCAAGCTACGAACGGCCAGTTAGTAATAGGAAGTACAGGAGCAGATCCTGTATTATCAACACTTACACAAGGTGCTAATATTACAATTACAAATACAGCAGGTGGGATTGAAATAGCTGCATCAGGACTAACTGTAGGTACAGTAACAGAAGTAGATGCCAGTGGAACTGTTAACGGAATTACACTAACAACATCACCAGCAGGCGGTATCACAGAGACAGGTACTGTTATACTAGGCGGTACTTTAGGGAGCATTACAAACACTCAACTATCGACAGACGGTCAATTAGTATTAGGATCTACGACATTAGAATTAGGAGTAACCACTACGACAGTTGCAGATTTAACATTAACTGGAGTTATTGCAACTGGATCATTTAGTGGTTCATTTGTTGGAACAACTGACCTACCAGACCTATCAACAGGGAACGGACTAACAGGCGGACCTTACGACGGATCTGCAGCAGCATCATTCTCGGTAGACGTAGATGGTACTTCTTTAGAGGTAGTAGCAGGTGGTGTAAGAGTAGCCACAGACGGTATCACCAATGACATGATATTAAATCCTGCGATCACCATCGCTGGAACATCTACCGCCCTTGGAGGATCTATAACACTAGATACAATAGTAGCAGGTAGTGGAATAATATCTGGGTCATCACTTTCTTCACCAAACCAAGGAGAAGCAAGACTTACAACAAACGGAGTTGCAGGAGCAATAGTAGACTTAGGACTACAAGAGACAGACTCAGTAACATTCGGAGCCTTAGCCATCACTAACGATGCAATAATAGGAGGTGACTTAACTGTTAACGGAACAACTACATCTATAAACACTACTAATCTAGATATAGAAGACCAGTTTATACTATTAAACTCAGGATCATCTGCAATACTAGATTCTGGTATCGTATTTGGAGGAACTAACGGAGTTGCACAATCAGGAGCTGCAACAATATGGGATGCAAGCTACAACGGTAATGACGGACGTCTTGCTATTGTAAACAACATGGCATCTGACGCTACAGGTAACCAAACTCCATCGTACCATATAGCAGGTGTGTTCCAGGGAACAGAAGCTAACGCAGCTACTGCTCAAGTTGACCACCCAGGAAACATTAGAATAGAATCAGACGAGATTTATATATACATTTAAACATAAGTCTAAAATAAAAACAGTTATATACACATATGGGATTATTAGATAAAGTAAAGCAGGCGCCTACTGTAGAAAGAGATATCACAAAAGAGGAAGCAGAATTCATTATTACAAAACTCCGACTCTCAGAGTACAGAGGCTCAGAATTTGAAATATTCTACAAAGTAGTTAAAAAGTTAAGTGATTTTATAAAAGCTAGTAAATAAAAAGTAAAAAAGAGTTGCATAGTATACATTAAGTTCGTAATATTATAATATACTAGTAATAATAATAATACATTAAGTAAAATGGAAAGTAAAAAACTAACAAAAAAAGAAATTGACGCTATCGTAAACGTACAAAGCAAAACACAGGAGATACAAAGTACCTTCGGAGCTATTGCACTTAGACAGCTAGAGCTAGATAATGCTAGACAAGCACAGACAGAAGCATTTACAGAACTCAGAGCAGAAGAGACGAAACTAGCAGCATCTTTAGAGAAAAAGTACGGGTCTGGAAACATCGACTTAGAAAACGGAGTATTTATGCCACACACTGCCGCTAGTGTAGTAGAATAAGTAACTTTATTATAGAGTTAGAGAAAAGGAGAGATGTTTTACGTCTCTCCTTCCTATTTATAGACAGTTAACCTATCGAAATACTGTAACAGGTTTTAGGAAAAAATACTATATTTATAAAAGACATTAAATAAACTTCAAAAAACATGGCAGAAGCAATCATCTCTCCAGGTGTATTCACAAGAGAAAACGACATTTCATTCACCCAACCAGCAGCAGTAGAGGCTGGTGCAGCTATTATAGGTCCAGCAGTAAAAGGACCGGTAGAAAAACCAACACTAGTAACATCTTATAGCGATTACGTTAGAACATTCGGAGCAACATTCGAATCAGCTTCTACATCGTATGAGTTTATGACCTCTATTGCAGTTAAGAACTACTTCTCACAAGGAGGAAATTCAGTACTAGTAACAAGAGTAGTAAACGGAACCTTTGATCCTGCTGATTCTACTCACGTATCAGCATCAGATAACGCTAGTATACAGCCTTTCACTTTAGAAACTTTAGGAGAAGGTACTATCTTTAACAACTCTACAGCACTGACAGATCCAGGAGCTGAGAACAGTGACGGATCTTTAGTATCTGGTTCTGCTGATAACTTAAGATGGGAAGTATCAAACATAAGCAACTCACAAGGAACCTTTAGTCTAAGTGTACGTCAAGGAGATGATAACACAAAGAGTAAGACAATCCTAGAAACATTTAATAATGTATCACTAGACCCAAACAGCTCAAACTATATAGAGGCAGTAATCGGTAACCAATCCTCTACAATAACAGACGGCGCTGATGGTACATATATTAGAACATCTGGGGAATATATTAATAGATCTAATTATGTTAGAGTATCTGCTGTTAACTTAAAGACTTTAGATTACTTAGCAAATGACGGTACAACAGTAAATACAGACGGAGACGGGAACTCTTATAGCGGCTCTCTTCCGATCGCAGAATCTGGATCGTTCTATGACGCAAATGGAGGTATCGCTGCAGGAGCTAACTTCTTCGATAATATTGCAGATGGAGACACACAAGGACTTGTAGCAGGAGATTATACAAAGGTTATAAACCTACTTACGAATAAAGAAGAATACATATTCAATATTATATCTGCACCAGGACTTTCTTATAGCTTTGCAACACACATTACACCTATCGATTCTATTATCTCACTTGCAGAAGGTAGAGGAGATTGTATCGCAGTATTAGATGTACAAGACTACGAAGCAACTGTTAGTAACGTAGTAGCTAAAGCAACAACAATCAACAGCTCATATGCAGCAACTTACTGGCCTTGGCTACAAGTATTATCTGCAACAGGTAGAAACGAATGGGTACCGGCTTCAGTTGTTATTCCAGGAGTATATGCTTTCACAGATAATAGTTCAGCACCATGGTTTGCACCAGCAGGACTTGTAAGAGGAGGAGTAGCAGGAGTTATTCAAGCAGAGAGAAGATTAACAAGAACTCAGAGAGATACTTTATATTCAAACAAAGTAAATCCAATAGCTTCTTTTCCAGGACAAGGAATATCAGTATTCGGTCAGAAGACACTACAAACTAAAGCATCAGCATTAGATAGAGTAAATGTAAGAAGATTGTTAATTGAATTGAAAAAGTTCATCGGAGACCAATCAAGAAACTTAGTATTCGAACAAAACACTATTGCAACAAGAAACAGATTCTTAGCAACAGTTAACCCATACTTAGAATCAGTAGTACAGAGACAAGGTCTTTATGCTTTCAGAGTAGTAATGGACGACACAAACAATACGGCAGACGTAGTAGATAGAAATCAATTAGTAGGTCAAATATTTATTCAACCAGTTAAAACTGCAGAATTCATAGTACTTGACTTTACAATTGAACCAACAGGAGCAACCTTTGCAGGATAATTTTAAACAACAATATTTATAATAAACAAATAAAATGGCAGTATTAGACGCAAACGAAATAATGTTTAGAGCCTTTGAACCAAAGGTACAGAATAGATTTATCATGTATATGGGAGATATTCCATCGTTCATGGTGAAAACAGTAACAGCTCCTTCTTTTGAAGACGGAGAAGTGGTACTAGATCACATCAACTCTTACCGTAAGATTAGAGGAAAGAGAGTGTGGGGAGATATGGATATGACATTATACGATCCAATCACACCATCAGGAGCTCAAGCAGTAATGGAATGGGCAAGACTATCTTACGAATCAGTTACTGGTCGTGCTGGATACTCTGACTTCTATAAGAAAGATTTAACACTTAATGTTTTAGGTCCTGTAGGAGACGTAGTTTCAGAATGGATAATTAAAGGAGCATTTATTAAAACCATGTCACAAGGTTCTTTTGACTGGACAGCACCTGAAGCAGTAGAGCTATCAATGACAATAGCAATGGATTATTGCGTTTTAAATTATTAATATTAGCCAATATATAATTAAAAGCTCGATTAATTTCGGGCTTTTGTTGTTTTAGAAATATATTACTCGTATATTTATATTTAGAACTAGTTATAACTAATAAAATTTATGGAACAAGCACAAAAATTCCCTAGCGAGGTAGTAGATCTACCGTCAAAAGGAAAACTCTACCCAAAAGATTCTCTCTTAGCATCAGGTACAATCGAGATGAAGTACATGACTGCGAAAGAAGAAGACATTCTAACAAATCAGAACTTTATACAAAGAGGGGTAGTTATTGACAAACTATTACAGGCATTAATTGTAGACAAAAAGATAAACTACAACGAACTACTAGTAGGAGATAAGAACGCTTTACTAATCGCAGCACGTATCTTAGGTTACGGTAAAGATTACGAGTTCGATTACAATGGAGAGAGACAGGTTATTGACTTAACGTTGGTAGAGAATAAACCTCTTCATAAGGAAATTGAAAAAGCAACAGAGAACAGCTTTAATTACACCTTACCTACATCAGGAACAGTCATAACCTTTAAACTACTAAATCACGGCGACGAACAGATGGTTGATGGAGAAGTAAAAGGACTTAAGAAGATTAATAAAGAATCTTCTGCAGAACTATCAACTAGATTAAAACATACCATCATTGCAGTAGACGGCGACAGCGAGAAAAAAAACGTTAGATCCTTCGTAGACAACCTATTTCTTGCAAGAGACTCTAGAGCGTTTAGAAACTACCTTAGAGACTTTCAACCCGATGTAGATATGAAAATATACCCGGAGAACGGACCAGAAGGGGGGATAGATATCCCTATTGGGATTAACTTTCTTTGGCCTGACGCCGACCTATAGAATCTCCGTATTTAAACAAATACATGAAATAGTATTCCACGGTAAAGGAGGATACGATTTCGACACAGTGTACAACATGCCAATATGGTTAAGAAACTACACTTTTAGGAATATAGAGGAATTTTACGAGAAAGAAAGAGAGGAATACGACAAGGTTAATAAAAAATCTCAAACACTAAAGAGTAACACTGTTAAAAAACCTACGTATAGTACAAAGGCTCGCAAATAACGCGAGCCTTAACTATTT